>Ga0209624_10000313_pt1 | contig 43272 bp, 33 predicted proteins | sample JacPinW_OM2H0_O1_FD_188565 | JGI IMG/M metagenome (GOLD analysis project Ga0209624, IMG submission 188565) | Forest soil microbial communities from Algoma, Ontario, Canada - Jack Pine, Ontario site 1_JW_OM2H0_O1 (SPAdes) (version 2) | ecosystem: Environmental > Terrestrial > Soil > Boreal...
CCAACACCACCAGCCACCACTAATGCTCCATTTAACGTATTGGTACTTTGTGTGGTATTAAAAATCTGTTCGATACCACCCACACTTAAATTTCCTCGAATGCCGACGCCACCTGCAACCGTAAGCGCACCGGATGATGGATTAGAACTTTGCGCAATATTGGTTATGCTCACCGGATTTGTAAATATCGTGGTCTCATTGGTAGTAGCACCTTGCACTGCTGCTGCATTAATACAGCAAGAAGTGGTAGTGGTGCATGACGTTGATTGTGGGCATGTTGGCTGGCAACAAATAGCACCATTGACTGCAGCAGCACGGCTTATAAAAGTGACGGGCACTTGAAAAAGATCTTTCTTTATTTTATCTATATAAAAATTAAAAGTTATTGTATCACCTTGCTTTTTATGCAACGCCAAATCTGCACTATACTGCTCTAGCTCTCCTAACGCTCTTGCAACAAGATCTTGAGCAATTTCTTTGTCTTGATCAAGTTGCAACTGCGTAATAAAATTAAAAGCAGGCATCTTGATTAGATCATCTTCATAAACTTTTTCTTTTAAAAGCGCAAGCCGCTTGATCACTTTCCGCGGCACTTCTAAGACTGCAATATCTTGTTCAAGCAAAGCATCAGACTCAGCATGTAGAGAAAGATGAGCGTACAAACTGACTATTAGACTCAAGAAAAAAATTGAAATACGCTTCATTGCATAATCCTTTTAAACTATGATAAAAATATTCACTTCAAACTAATAAAAAAAAAATTTCCAAGTCAACACTCCCTATCTTAATTCTTGCATTTTAAAACCCTTTTGGGTAATGCTCTGTAAAGAACTGTATATGCTTAATAGAAAGGAGTTTTGTAAAAATGAGAAATTTTTTTTATATATGGTTTTTACTTTTAATTTGTTTGCCGCTATCAGCTAAAAAGTTATCACCGAAAAAATTAACACTGCGCGCTTGCTCTTCTGGTTTGTGTCCGATAGGTTTTCCTTGCCCATCATTTACTGGTTCTTCTTCTTCTTCAAGTTGCAGTGGCAGTTGTGCTACCTTTTGTTGCGCAAATATAAACCAGGCAACAATCTCTGCTTTGAGTGTTGGCTGCGAAATGGTATCAGGAAATTTGAGTGCACAAAGTGTTACCGTGGGGCAAGACTTAATTGTGCAAGGTAATACTCAAATTCAAGATGATCTGTGCGTCGGCGTTAATGAATCAGTTGGTGGCAGCGCTACCGTTGGTGGCAATGAGGATGTTGCTGGCGAGTTATTCGTACAAGGTGGCGCTACTATTAATGGTGGCCTTACCGTCAATGGTCCAGAGACTATCAATGGTTCGCTCACAACGATTGGCAATGTTTCCATTGGACAAAATTTGATTGTGAACGGGTCTGGCGTATTCACCGGTGTAGTAAATGCTGGCGGTGGACTAACAGTTTTTAATGGCGAAACTATAACTACGGGCGGACTCACTATTTTAAGTGGCGGGGCCTCTATTAATGGTGACGTTACTATTATTGGCACTGAAACCGTGGATGATCTTGATGTGCTTGGTAATTTAACCGTTGATGGCAATAGCTCTTTTAATGGCTGCAATACTATTATTAATGGCACGCTCATTGCTAATGGCTTAGTAACGATGAACAACGGCCTGACTATCGCAGCAGGCGATGAAACAATTAGCACCGGAAGCTTAACCTTAACTTCTGGTAATTTGAATGTTGGTGGCACCACAACCCTTAATGGCATAGCAACGGTCAATAATTCTGCTACCATCAACAATGGCTTAACCGTATTTGGCGGCTTAACAATTGGCAGTGGGGATCTCGATTTTGGCGCATGCTCTGGCACTACCACTATCGGTGGATCATTGGTAGTTGATGGCACCATAACAAGCCCATCTGCAGCCACCTTACTTGATTTATTAGTAACATCCACCACTAATAGCACCAGCCCTACCACCGGTGCTGTTGTTGTAAATGGCGGCGTTGGTATTGCACAAGATTTATGGATAGGTGGTTCTATATTTTTCGAAAATGTAGCCATTCAAGGAGGAACGCCAACTGGTCTTAATTACTATGAAGAAACCTGCTTTACACAAAGTTTTGCTTACGGCACTTCCACTTTTACGGTTGAAGTACAAGTTGTGCGTATTGGCAGCATTGTAAACTTACGGTATCCTACCATGCTCTTTGGCGCTGGTGCTGGTGAAACTATTAACTCTACAACACCAATTCCAACGCGCTTTGTACCTTTCTGCATTATTCAAGGAGCAGCATCCACCATTGTTAATAGTACCGCAAGCGAATTAGGAGAGTTCCAAATTGATACTGCTGGCAATGTTATTTTTGGATTACCACAACCATTACCAGGTCCAGGCCCTATTACTTCAACAACTCCCGTTAGTACTGACGTAAATACCATAACGTATAATATCTTGAGCTGTGGATGCTCCTAATGTTTGCAAAAGAAAGGAATTTTATGAAGGCTCTTTATAGAACGATAGCCTTTATTATGGCTTTTACGGTTATGGTTTCTCACGCAAAGAACCATAAAAACACACAATCGCAACAGGGTCCGGCAGATGATGTACGCGCATCATGCACTTTATGCCCAACTTTTATTTGTACTGGCCCCACCGGCGGCACTGGAGCAACTGGTATCACTGGTATCAGTGGCTGTAGCGGTTGTGTATGCACACCAAACACTACAACCCTTTGCTGTTTAAACATAGCGCAATTTGCCACTATTCAAACATTAAATGCAATATGCCAAACCGTGAGCAACCAGCTTAACGTTAGTGGCAACTTGCAAATAGTTAACTCGCTTTCAGTATGCGGAGATGCGCTTTTTGATATGAACAACTGCATTGGTGGCGATAAAAATGTTGGTGGCGATCTGCAAGTTGGTGGCGCTGCTGTGGTTATTGGCCGTTTAAATGCCAATGATACTGCTACCTTTGATAATTTTTTAAATGTCAGCGGCCCTCAGGCAGTGAATGGCGCTCTATTAGTCACCGGACAAGCGAGTATAACGGGCAGTGTCAGCGCACAGCAAGCAAGCTTTGCCGGACCTTTAACGGCACAAACGGGCATTATTGTGACGAACGGAGAAACTATTAATAGTGGCGGCTTACTTATTTTAAATTCTGGTTGCTCCGGTTGCTTTGGCGCATCCATTAACGGTAACGTATGCGTCGTTGGCAATCAAATTAATAATGGCGATTTAATTGTTTCTGATCAATTAACTGTTGATGAAATTGCAACACTCAATACGGTTATTCTTGGACCAAGCGGTACATTAATCACGAATGGCGCTGTGAATTTTAACACTGGTCTTCTTATTGCAAGTGGCAATCAAACAATAAAGCCCGGCGCTAATTTGAATATAGCAACAGGTAACTTAACGGTTGGTGGCTCATCTACCTTTAACGAGTTAACCGCAAATGATAGCTTAGCTATTTTAAGTGGCCTCACCGTAAACGAAGGGCTCTCGATCGTTACTGGTGATCTTACGGTTACCTCGGGAGATATGCTTTTGGGCGGCACACTTGATGTCGAGGGATCCATTAGTGGTGCTAACTTAGGCACATTCGATACCCTCACCATTACTGATACGCTCAACAGCGTTAGTCCTGAAGGGCCAGGCGCTTTCGTTGACCTTGGTGGTGCTGGTGTAGCAGAAGATGTATGGATAGGAGGAAGTATATACTTTACCGCTCCGGTGAGCGTTGGTGGTGTGCCAACCGCACTTAATTATTATGAAGTTGCTTGCTTCTCAACGCCATTTATCTGGGGAGGCACGATAACTCCAGCACTTTATCTCACAATAAAAATTGTACGCGTTGGCGATATTGTTAATTTGATTATTCCACCTATCCTTATCAGCAATCCAGGACCACATGTCGACGTTATTACTTCAACATTGCCTTTACCCAATAGATTTAGACCATTTAGTTCGATACGCGGTGCAGCATCAACCATTATTTATAACAATGGCACCCTGGTCGGACAATTAGGAGAGTTTAACGTTGATCCATCAGGCACTATTACTTTAGGATTACCTGGCCCCGCATTAGGGCCTCAACGTATCAGCTCAAGTGGCTCGGTGCAATCTGACTCTAATACTATCACGTATAGCGTTGGTGGATGTACACCACAATGTAAGTTGCCATTCTCAGGTTAATAAAAAAGTAAAGAGCGTAAGAAAACCTTATTTCTTACGCTCTTTTTTTATACATATACCACATCTTGCATTACCTACTATAAAACGCAATACTCAAGTACGTCAGACAAGAACTTGAAATTTATCTGAACCCGCTGTAGCGATTAATCATTACCCGCATCTTTGAGAAAAGCCAATAAGCCGTTCGTGTCGATGGAGCGTAGCGAGTGGAGACATACGAACTTTTTTATAGATTTTTTTATTTGAGTTCGCACGCCTCCATTCAGCCTGCTACGCAGGCTTCCATCGCCGCGAACAGGTTTATAACTTTTTATTAATAAGAACTTATGCGTAATGATTACGTCTTTAGTTCTAAGCGAAGTAGAAAGCTTAGGACAAGCAGCATAATAAAAAGGAAAGTACTCATGAAGCAATGGCTTAGTATTATTATTACGATTATAATAACCACCAGTTGCACAGCTGATAATTTCACACAAAAATTGTTGCCCGCTAAAAAAGATCTCGCAAAAATGCAAGCATGCTACCAACTTATTCCTTCTTATGATGAAAAAGATCCCGATCTTACCTTAACAAAAAGCAGAAAAACAGGATCAATGTCTTTAGATGAATCTTTTTTAGAAATGATAGAATCTGTTTTCCAAACTCCTATTTTTATAGAGACGGGAACTTACCTAGGCGATACAGCCGCTTATGCTGCCACTCTATATCCCCATGTTCACTCTATTGAACTCAGCAAAAACCTTTTTGAAAAAGCAAAAAAAAGATTTAAGAACAATAAAAACATTCATCTCTATCAAGGAGACTCGGCAAAATCACTCGCATCTGTTTTAAAAAATTGTAAAGAAAAAGCAACCATATTTCTTGATGCTCATTATAGCTTGGGCAATACCGCTCAAGGAGATACTAATACACCAATTATTGAAGAACTTGAAAGAATAAAACAAAGCGGAATACAAGATGCTATTCTTATCATAGACGATACCCGCATATTTTATCATCCCGTTGGCGATGTTACAAACAGCTTTGTTGAAGGCTATCCAACACTGGTCCAAATGGTCGAAAAAATTCAGGATATAAATGCTACGTATCAATGTGCGCTGATATACGATGCTTTAGTAGCATTTCCTGCGCAAGAAAATATCACCGTATCTCCACTCATACGCGCGCTTACGCTCAGCAGATTGTATGAAGGCGATAATTATGAAATAGAGGATGTGCTCAAAGCAGAGCTTTTTATTGCGTCAGTAAAAGATGAAGAAAAAGAGATCTTACTGGAGCTTGCCAATACCTGGGTTGAGCAATGGAGCCAGGCTGCAGGCGGTTCACGCCACTATGCATTATGGGCAGGCTTGATAATGCTTGCACAAGAAAACTATGCAAAAGCGCTTGAATATTTGCAAGAAGCAAAAAAGCGCGGACTCAATGATTGGCGCGTTGATTGGTATATTGCGATGGCACAAGCTCAATGCTTTTTTGCTATACGATAGGAGATTTGTATGCGCTTGCATTATATATTGGTGCTCCTCTCTATGAGCATCATAGCTTATACTATGAAAGATAATAAAAATTGTTTCCCGCTCACATTGCAATTCTATTATCAAAAACTGGCATCATTAAAAGAGTTTGCAAAAGAAGATCCCCAATGCGCGGTGACCATTTTATTTACTTTCTTAACAGACAACGTAAAGGCGAGCATCGATCAAGATATTCCTCTTTGCCCCAACTCTTCTCCTATATTTTTTATAAGCATACTCAATACTATTCAACAAATATACAACGATTCCATGACGCAGCACAGTAATCTCCAAACAAATATAGCTAAAGATACCGTAGAGCTCTCAAGACTCCTCGCTCAAAAACGTAATGGATTACGCAATCATTCTGCCAGAGATATACACAATAATGCATACCAGGAAAAATCTCTGTTCGGGATTCAAAAACATATAAATACTTTTTATGACAAAATTTTGGAGAAATAAACAAAGAGGATTACATGCGGCATTTTTTATATCTATTACTTTGTGGCGGTATATTATTATTTTCAATGGAAAAAGAAACCCCAAAAGAAGTACTGCTCGAAAACTATAATAAAAAAATTTCTACCATTAGAGATCTTGCTTGCAAACAACCACAATATGCTCTGGCCGAGCTTTTTGCATTGTTAAAAAGATATAGCGAGGATGGCACATCATTTGAACCCTATTTTATCATCTGTGATATTTTGCAATTTCTAGAACAACAAGCATGCGTTCAGTTCCGTTCACAAATAAAACAACATTGGAACGAGAACAAGATACTGATATTACTGAATGCAAAAATTAATGCACAAGATTTTGAACAAGCATGTAAACAATTACGCAAAAGTCAACTCGATGAAAAAGATGAAACAAGAAAAGCAAAACTCGCTCATCAGCTCCAAAATGTGCAACAACAATTTTCCTATGCCCAACAAACGCATAATAAATTGCAAGAATTTGATGAGAAGTTTCAAGTGGAACAATCACAAAAGCATATGCATGGCGCATCCTCTTATTGAAAGAATACGCCCAATAACTATCAGCTTGTTGTAACTTCAATACGATAAGAAAATTTTTCATGAAAATTTTTATGTTAATATTGAGACTTTTTTTCTATTTTAACGTATACTTTGCATTCATATATTAAGCAATTTAAAACCCACCAAGGATATATGACTCGCTCTTTATACGCTTTCCCCTTTATTGCCTTATTTTCTATAATTTTAGCAATGGAAAAAGAGCCGAATGGCCAAAATAAGGCAGTCTTTGAACAACAAAATTATTCTGATTTGAAAAAAGAAGTAATAGGTATTATTGATACCGATTCATCACCAGTAAAAATTCATACGCTCATAATACACTTGAATAACATAGCTGATGAGGGCACCTCATTTATATCCTATTTTATTATGTGCCACATCATAAAATATCTTAAAAAGCAGTGTGAAAATGGCAACTATGCCCTTTGTGAAGGCTATTGGAGTTTACATAAAAATAAGATGCTCGATAATGCATGGGAAAATTATTTCAATCATGCGTCAGCCTGTAAACTTACCAATGCTACTTATAAAAGCCCGGTTACCAAGCAGTTTAGCGCTTCCAAAAAAATCCCTGAAAATTTTATAAGAGAGCTTTCCACTAAACCTAAATTAGTAAAAGCAAAATCAGAAAACATACCAAATAATAGAATTATTCCTCTCAATAAAACTAATTCAGAGCAATTTGAAAAAAGCCCATCAAAAGAAAAAGTTGCTAAAATAGTGTTAACTGTAGAGGAGGAACAACTATTAAGATCCCGCGCCGATTATTGCTTTAAATCGTATAAAAAATTATTTGATTTCGATAAATTTCTTGATGCTACTGCTGGCTCACAAAAAAATATTTGCGGTAATGCGCCAATTCTTTAATCGACCACCGTATATCCTCCAGCGCGCGATGATTGTCAGGTTTTTCAAATTTAATATACGGGCTGCTTGGATACCAGCGATTGGCAAGCTCTTTCACTGATGAAACATCTATAATGCGATAATGCAAATAATCAACCAAGCGTGGCATATATTTACGCAAAAATATCCGATCTTGCCACACCGAATTGCCGCATAAAATGGCATCATTGGGCGGACAATATTTTTTAATAAGATCTAAGGTTTCTTCTTGCGCTACGGCCATAGTCATTAAAGAGCTTTTTACTGCTTCAATTAAGCCGGTTTTGCTGTGTTGATTTCTCACCCACTCATCCATCACCTGCAAGGCAGAATCGGACTGATGAATAATAAGCGCAGGAGTTTCTGCAAGCGTATTAAGTTGATTATCGGTAATAATAGTTGCCATCTCTAAAATTACATCAACATCAGCATTTAAGCCGGTCATCTCTAAATCAACCCACACCAAGCATTCTTTTTTATTCATAACATCCTATGCATAGTAACACTATTTTTTTCTTTACCCCCACAACAACTGCCGCTATCATTATTACATAATTATAAGTTTTTATGTGAAAAAAGAATAAATCATGGCAAAATTACGCATTGGCGTCTTAATGGGCGGCAAATCAATTGAACGAGAAGTTTCATTTAATTCTGGAAGAACTATTTGCGATCATCTCGATACGCAGCGTTATACCATTATTCCTATTTTTCAAACAATAACCAATGAACTTTTTATATTGCCCTGGCATTTTTTACATCGCGGCAAAATAAGCGATTTTGAAGCGCGTCTTTACCATGAAGCCCAATCAATTACCTGGGATGCTCTTAAAAATAGAGTAGATTTAATCTACATCGCTATGCATGGGCGTTATGCAGAAGATGGCACCATGCAAGGCTTTTTGGATCTATTGGGTATTCCCTATGTCGGCTCCAAAATAATGGCAAGCGCACTGAGCATGAATAAAGCAATACAAAAAAAATTTCTTGCCGCACACACTATTGCTACACCACGCGGCGTCTGCATAACGGTGCACAATATACATAATCGAACATTGATAACAGAGCTACTTGAAAAAGCTGCGCTTGCCTACCCTTTAATAGTGAAACCGATTCATGAGGGCTCAAGTTTAGGAGTCCAGATCGTACACAGCAATGAACAACTTTTGGCAGCAGTGCAGCATGCATGCTTTATTAATCCTACTCAACCACAGCCAGTTCTCATTGAAGAAAAAATTGAGGGCATGGAATTTTCGTGTGTTATTATCACCGATTATAACACCGGCCAACTCGTTGCATTGCCGCCAACAGAAGTGGTTGCCGATGCGGCTATAGGTATTTTTGACTACGAACAAAAATATATGCCAGGCCGCGCTACTGAATTCACCCCAGCACGCTGCGATGATCACACCTTACAAGCAATTAAACAGACCTGCATTGCCACTATGCGCGCTCTTGGTTTATGCAATCTCGCTCGCATTGATGGATTTGTAAAAAAAGATGGCACCATTATCATTGTTGATCCTAATTCGTTTTCTGGTATGGCTCCCGCAAGCTTTTGCTTCCGTGAAGCAGCACATCATAATCTAAGCCATACACAGCTGATCAATCATCTTATTGAAACAGAGCTCCATGCATGCGGCATGCTCAATCAAACATTAAAACAAGAGAAGAAAGAGAGCGCTATGGAAACACAAAAAATTCGCGTCGGCATTTTAATGGGCGGCCCATCCAATGAACGGGAAATATCACTTGAATCGGGCAGAAATGTTACCTATAAACTCTCTCCCCACAAATATGAAGCGATACCAATTTTTGTGAGCAATGCGATGGAGCTTTTCCCACTCTCGCAACAACTTTTAGTGCTCAACTCAACACAACAAATAGAGCAGGCCCTCGATCACGCCACGCGCATTGATTGGCACAATCTGCCACAACTGGTTGATTTTGTATTTATTGGCTTACACGGCGGACCTGGAGAAAATGGAGCGGTACAAGGCACATTGCAAATGCTTGGTATTCCTTACAATGGCTCTGGCGTATTAACGAGCAGCCTCTGCATGGATAAATTTAAAACAAATCAATTTTTAGCAGCACAAGGCTTTGACGTGCCAGCTGGCATTTTAATAAGCAAACTCCAAGGGCACCATAATGAATTAAAAACATATGTTGAGCAAGCACAACTGCAATTTCCACTCATAGTAAAGCCACATGATGATGGCTGCAGTGTTATGGTGCAAAAAGTATATGATGAAGCCTCATTACAAACTGCTGTTGAAATTATTTTTGCCCATGGCAAAGAATATGCACTTATTGAAGAATGCATTCAAGGCATGGAGCTCACCGTTGGCGTTGTTGGCAATGAAAGTCCAAAAGCGCTTCCTCCTTCTCAAGCAGTATGTGCTGCCGATATATTATCCATTGAAGAGAAATTTTTACCTGGCGCTGGTGAAAATCAAACACCTGCACCATTACCAAAAGAGGCATTACTATTTGTACAAAACATCATCGAAAAAGTATTTAAAACTATCGATGGCAAAGGATATGCACGCATCGATTGCTTTTATCAAAATGCAGCACAAAGTAAAACGGGCAAAGAACGCGTTGTAATCTTAGAAATTAATACGCTGCCCGGCCTCACTCCAGCCACCTGCATCTTTCACCAAGCTGCTGAAATTGGCATTAAACCGATGGATTTTATCGATATGATTGTTACCCTTGGTTTGCAAGGGCATAGCCACACTGCAGGAAGCACAACGCCCGCGCAAAGCAAGCAAGAAAATCTTTAAGATGAAACATCGTATTGCTCATAGAGCTCTTTTAACAAAATTTGTTTTTGTTGGTGAGTAAGAGATACATTATTTTCTATAGATTGAATGCCTCCTAAAATTTGCGCCACAGACAATTTATCAATACCAATTAAATTGCCAGTATCCCAGGTCTTTACGGTACCGTCTCGAGAACCGGAAACAATTTTTTGTCCGCTAAAAGAACATATACTCTGAACTTGATCCTTATGCCCCTCCAAAGAAGCTGCGCACGTAAGCAAGCGCAAATCCCATAATTTAACCGTACTATCATACGAGCCTGAAGCAAAATAGTTATCACTAGAAAGATTTTCACAAAAACATGCTACCGCTGAAGTATGTTTAATATCAGCCGAGTTTGGCGCCACACGCATACAAATATTTTTTCCCCGCGTATCCCATAAGCAGATTGATCCTAAATTAAAGCCCAACGCCACTAATAAGGATGGCCACAATACTTTGAGCGTAGTAAACATCTCATTTTCTAGGAATGTGCTATTTTCCATGGGATAAGAAAAATAATTTTCTTTTCTTGCCACGTCCCATAAGCGCACCGTACCATCGCCGCTCGATCCAGAAACAATGCGCGCATCGTCCACAAAATAGCCACTTTGCACTGGTGCGGTGTGTCCCGTGAGAGTATAATGTTGCCCAGTATTCATATTCCATATTTTTATGTTCGAGTATGCGCTTAAGGAAGCCAAAAGAGACTGATTTGGCGATAGCGATAACAGGGTGACACCGCCTAAATGTGCTTGTCGCTCATGCTCCCCAATTTCATACGCTTTTCTTGGTTTTATATAATCCCATACGCTAATTTTGCCATGCATATTACCGATAATAAGCTGCTTGGTAGTATCTTTAACGCATAAACAGGTAACGAGATCCTCATCAACAAGCCGCTTACAATCACTTAAATTTTTGTTGCAGCAAAAGAACATTTGCCCATTTGCTCCGATAGATACAATTTGACCAATAGCATCAATTCCCTGCACTGCTAAAATACCATTCGTGTATAAATTGCGCTCGCTTGCATAATCGGCAATATACGGATAAATACTTTTTTTAATACGAGTTGCTAAGGTATTGCGAAGGCTTATTTGTAGCTCTCTTGGTAACGTAGAAGAAGTAAGGCTTTTGCGCCGTATATCTTTATTTGTACAACAATATCTTAAAGCGATATCAAATAAAGTGTCCGGTTGATAGAGCGCCACCCGCATCTCCACTTCCATCCCGGCAATACAGACCACTGCACATGATATATTCAGGGCCATCCCCTTCAGCCCATACATCTCTTCCCCCTTTTAATTAAGCATTAGCCAGGAAAATTAACTTTATACACCAATAAAGCAGTAATAATATTTGAGCAAACAATACATAAAAAGGTGCGCCAAAATTTCTTTGGCGAAATCCAGTTATAAAAAAAATTCAATTGTGCTGTTTGTAATGCAATATAAATACCAGCTAAAACAAGACTTGCATTTAAAATATTATAAGTGCCCTGCATGGGATCTTCAGGCAACGTATATGAAACATCAAATGCCCACATAAGCCCGCCAACCACCGTAAAAAAAATAACAAAAGAGCCCACTGTTAAAAATAAACTTAAAGCAAGCGCTCGAATAAAGGGAAGATGATCCCATAATTTGAGTAGCAAAAACAGCAGAAGGCTGTTTACACATAAATGCCAAAAACCGCCAGTAATACTCCATAACCAATGAGTAAGCAAAAAGTTAGTAATATAATGCACCATACCTATGCCCTTTTACCAACGGTTATTGTTTATTAATGATACTAAATAATATTAAGAAGCGCTAAAACCACATACACAATAATGCCAAACAAAAGAACATTAATAAGTGTTAGTAATAACCCGCGCGTACTACCGACTGGCGCTGCCAATAAAAAGTATGCCACCAGCAATAAAAGTATCAGCGCACCAACGGAGGGAATTGCTACTATCATAAAACATCTCCTTAAAATAATTGTAAAATAGAATCTTTATCTATTATTATCATAGTAGGGTTTGCTTTGCCAAGGGTTATGGCTCAGCAGTATGGGAAAGGGACTTTTTTATGAGTCTTTAACATAACTGCCAACTACTTCGGTCGAGAAGATCTATGAGTGTTTTCATTATCATCCTTTTTTCTTTATACTATAATGGAGCAAAAAAAATCTGAAAATTTAGAGAAGGGAAATGGGGCCATTAGCAACAAACATTCTTTTTACATTCATAGTTTTTTATTTTTCGATATCCGCCCAAAGCTATAACAACTATAACGCAACCACTTTTTGTATTACGCCTTCCTATATTTGTTCATTTTCTGATAATGTTTCGAATAACAACTCTTGGATATCTATAAACTATACTCCACTTAATGGCAATCTTTTATCCCATAGTCGATTTGCTTCATCTCCACCCCAACCTACCTTAGAATATATGTCAAAGACCGAACTTAACGCATATTTTGCGGCACAGCAGTGGACTGAAGATAAGATTCTTAGCCAGTACCAATTATATATGAGTGATGCGTATATTGAACTGGTGAAAAGTTATCAATCATATCCGACCTATATAAAAAAGTATTATGAAAAATACCTAGAATACGGAATTGCACGCAAATGTTGGAAATGGATTATAGGGACTTATAAAGCTGGCATGGCCCAAAGATTTAAAAAACTCTATCAAGATCAAATACAGCAAGAAGCTCAACGTGCCTATCACAATCAATTAAACAACATTGAGAGTACATTGATTACAAAAGATACGCCGTATTACTATCCTCGCCTTGGAGCACTGCACGCCACTTATTGTAATGATATGCGTGTTCAGCAAAAAATACCTGTTTCTGAAGATGTGCAACATTTTGCAAAAGCATATGAGATTGAGCAGTCTATGCTTGAGCGTGGGTTTATGAATCCTTATGAGTATCAGCTACATACCGAATTTATTGATCAGTTAAATATTGCTGTGCAGCTGCAAGCAATGCCAAATAGATGTCGTGAACATCAGCTATTTTTGGATGCAATAGGATACGGTGTTGCACTGGGTTTGGAAGCAAATCATAACCATGAGACAGCAACAGCAACTCATTGGGCCGATTATGGATGGAAGCTACTGGATATTGCACAAGCAATTGGTGAAGGTGTGGCATTGGGATGCTATAATCTAGCAATGATTCCGGTGCAGGTTGCCTCTGGTGCCATGTACTGTGCTACGCACCTCACTGAATCACTTAAAGCGCTCGACTATTTTTTTAGCTGCCAGTACCACATAGATATAGCTAAAGCAGGTATGGATTGGTTAGAAAAAAGAAATCATCAAACTGATTTAGAGCTTGAGCTTGAGAATGTGCTGGAGTGTATAGATGATACTATTGCCCATTGTACAGAGCAACTTGGAAAAATTCCCTTGCGAGAGAAGGTCAAACATATCACTGCGTTCGGTACAGAAATTTTTTTACCAATGAAATTCTTTAAAGCAGGAAAGATACTTTGTACACGCATGAGACCTATGGTAAGAACAGCATTGCAAGTAATTCAGGATGAACGGATAGCAGTTGAAGTGGCAGGTACTGCAGGTGAGAATATCCTCATGAAAGTGAGCGAAGGGATTCAAGAAGCAGAGACAATGACTGAGGCCGTTGAAAAAATACATGATGCTAGCAAGATGGTTGTACCGGAACCAAAAATTAATAAAATAATAAGACCTCTAATTCCTACATGGGTGGATACACAAGGATTAGTAAAAAAATTTGAAGGGTGGGTTGTGGTAAATGGTAAGTCTGTGCATATCGATTATGAGCATTTATTTTCTATCGGAGAAAAGAGTGTAATTAAACGATCGGGACATATATGCAAACCTAGTTTATATGGTTGGCATCATGATTATGGCCGCAGATTGGAAAAATTAGGAATTGTAGCGTATGAAAATATTGTTGAAGGGGTATGTGGATCTTTTCAAGCTGACCCGGTGGTAAATGGTACCCTCTACAAAGCTAAAACTTTTTTCTCGCCTTTATGGACAGAAGAAAAAGTTATAGGAAAAATATTTGAGGTTTTTGAGAAAGAAGTAGCCAACGGATTACAGAATCCTAATAAAAATGGGTGTTACACTATTATTGGAAAAATTACAGAAGGGCTTGATATACAAATTATTTTTGATTCTAAAAAATCATTAATTACAACAGCCTTCCCATTGGTAAAAGGAGTTCTTGTTTGATAATAATTATAGTACATAGCCCGCCTAATTCGGCATATAGGCTATTTAAGACAAATTACCCTACTGCTGAGTTATTAGCTGATTTTTTAACTGCAGACGTGGGTTGTCGAGCAAATAGTTTTATAGAAGATTTCGAAGACGATGAGTATCACGAAGCAGCTATGAATGCAACACAATTTACTAAAGAATATGGGATAGTAACCATAACTCCGGAATATGTTATTGATGAAGAAGAAAGTATAGCGGTAGGTAACTTTTTTTCTATTAAAGCAATTGTATTGGCAGAACTATTACGCCAATGGCAAATTGTCTACGCCAAACATCCCACATATATCACTATTACAATCGCAGATAATATAGTGCATGTAATAGGATCGGATACTTTACCTAATCATTAGAAATGAGCATTATTATATGATAAATTAAACAGTTTATTTGCTAACTTTCAAAAAAGGGGACTTTTTATGCTAACTAAACTAGCTATTCTTTATGTTTGTTCAGCACTCTCAAATTCTTTAATCGGAGCACCGGCTAAGCCTACGGCAACAGCGTTAGTACCAGCACCCGCAGTCAAGCCTATGCAGGCACCGCAAACAGCGCCGCCCGTAGCTGCCGCTGTTGCACCAGTATCTACAACAATCGCCACGCCACCACCAAGTGTAAATTTTCCACCAGCTTCGCAAGTAAATTTTAATGTCAACTTTGCACAAAATACCCATAACGTGACCAAAAGCAGCTCGAATGCACAAACGGAAGCCGCATCGTACGCAAAGCAAGAAACACCATTACTGAGTGGGCTCCAAGATCTTTGGGCACAAATGCCCAATGCTAAAAAGATAGGGTTTGATTTACAAAGTCAGACTCAAAATTTTTTAACCACCTATAAATGGCGCTTGATTGGCATGAGCGCCGCGGCCGCGTATGCATTTTTATGCTATTATTTGTATATGGGCAATTTTTATTTATCAAATATGCAACTCTGGTCATCATGGCGTCAAGAAATTCCGCTAGAGCAAATCCTTGCTATTCCACAGCAACAGCATGCGCAAGAGCTTATCCATGAGATACGCTTGCGCTACACCACGGCAGATAATCTCTCCAATGCAATACAGCCACTCGCGCTATTTATGAATGCGGTTACTCAAGAAGAAGAGCTGCTGCTCTGGTATCAAAAAGTATTTAGCTGGCTTGCTTATATACGGCTGACCAAAATTACACCAATGAGCACCTCCAAATTTGAAAAGATTTCTGAGCGGTTAGCGCGCCTTGCTTATTACAAAAATCTTTTTCAATCATGGGTTACCACGTATCAAAGCGAGCCTTCAAACAAGCATCATTATGCCTAGAGGAGATATACCTGGCGAATTCGGACTATCGGCGCGGATTCTTTGCCCGTGCCATCTCTGCCCAATTCTAAAAATGCCCATATAGTAACCGAGAGTTTATTGATCGTTCCTCTACAGATTACGGAAAATATTTTAGGATCAAAATTTGCACTCAAGAGCGGCGTGATTGATTGTGGCAATGCTTTAAATTCAACATTATAGAGTGGCTTAAGAATAGTATCCCAATCAGTCTTCCAATTTGACTGGCCTTTAAATTTTTTGATTATCTCACTCAGATCCTGCTTTTTTTCTTTATCCTGTTTTATTTTTAATAATACTTTTAACGATTCTGAAAGGAGCCATGGCTGAATTTCTCGCTTGAGTGGGTACACGGTAAAAATGTCGGTCAAATAGACGGTTGGTTTTTCCTCTTTTCTCACATCAAACGGATTATAAAAAATAGTATTTTTAAATGCTGCAAATTCAGGGATGGTGAGCAGCTGCGTAACGTCGTTGAGCGGATATTTGCGCTGTTTTAGAAACTTTTCCAGCGGCTCAAAAAGATCTGCGCCGGTATATTCTTTAATGAGAGCAAAAATTTCTTGGGTAAACTGACGCATATCCCCCTGCGGTTGGCCTTCGCCCATAAATTTGTGTTTTTCAAAGTCATACAACTTATTAAGATTAATCTTGCCTTCTTCGCAGCTGACTGCCAACGCCAATGTTCCATCGATACCATCGGTAGTTTTCTTAAGTTGAAACTGCTGTGCGCGATTTAATGTCGGCAAGAGCGCCTGAAGCAACAGCTGCCCTTGGCTTGGGTTTGGTTCTTTTTTTTGTTGTGCAGCATCTTGCTGGGCTGTTGCAGCCTTTGGCTCCTCTTTTTTTTGTTCAATCATAAGCTGCGCAATAGCACATTGAATGCCGCCAAATGCTAATTGGCGCGTCTTTTCTTGCGTTATCATAGTACGCATATAGGCATTAAATATTAACGAACGATTGGCAACGTAGGAAGCAATAAACATGAAAAGCGCCACGAGCGCTAAGGTAAACATGAGGATATAACCGGACTTATTGGTATTCTTCATCGGCGTAACGGGCCTCCTGCAAATGGCGGGCGCTTATTATTTTGGGCTACTTGCGTATTTTGTCCAGAAAGAGAACTGGTAATTAAACCTGATTTATCGCGCAATAAATCCATCATGCGTGCAGTGGCATCTTTACGCGTTTGAGGCGCTTCTGCTCTAATTTTTATTTTAATAGGATAGGTATGGCTGCGCACTTTTTTGGCATCCCATAATGCAATAGTAAATTCAACCATGCTCGGCATTAATGGCAATTTTTGCTTTTCTTCCGATTCTTCTTTTTTATCTAACCAATCAAGATTCTTTTTTACTGACCGTTTTTTTCCAGTAGCCTGCTGCTCCTTTTGCTCTTTTTTACCTGTCTCTTTTTCCTCTTCTTCTTGCTCATCACTTTGAGGTTCCTCAACAAGTATCGAAGTATATTCTACCGTACACGATTTAATACTATCAATCACCACCATCTCCTTTGCTGACTGGCCCGATGCAATAGCATCAAACTCCAAGTTTGCTGATTCTTGCCGCACTAGTACATATGATTTTTTTGCATTTTTTTTCGTGGCGGGCTCAGGCTTAAGTGTGTACAACACGCGGGCCATGCGTGGACGCGCACTACCCGATTTTTCACTCCAATAAACTTGTAATGGATTGGTGGTAATAAAACTTAGTTGATGCAACATGCCATCTTTATTCACTCCATAAAAAACTTTTTCCAATGGCTTTTTAGGCTCTTCTTGTTGTGCGCTTGCGCTTTTAGCCTCTTTCTCTTTTTTCTGCGCATTTTGCTTTTGTTCGTCTTGCTCTTTTTTCTCTGCCTGGCCAGGTTGCTTTGGCTCCTCTTTCTTTGGTTGACGTGTATAAAATTCAAGCGGCACGGTGGCCCCTGAAAGATCACGCTCGAGCTGCGCATTGAGCAATGCCGCTCTTTCTGCTACACCAGTCATACTATCAATGAGCGGAACAAAACGATTCACTTGGTACAACGCAGCAAAAAGTATGCCGGCAACTATTGAAGCTAGGAGCGTTGCGATTAAAAGTTCAAGCAGTGTGAATCCATGTTTCTTCATGACTTGCCCGGCCTTCTATACAAAAACGTTACTAATTTATCTTGCTGCCGCTTGCCTTGCTGATCAACCCATTGCATCGTTACTGTTTGCGCTGCTAGGTTTTTAAAATTTTTAAGTGATGATTCTGGCGATACTTTTTTAAGCTCGTAGATGAGCGTGGCTGGTGGATTAGCAATCTTCTTTTCATTGCGTGATGCATCTGCTTCTTTTGATAAACCGAACTCATTTTCTAACAAAAATTTTTTTGCTTCCAATACACGAGAAAGTAATTTTGAACGCGCAGAGCTAGAGCGCAAAACATTTGATTGCAACATAAAAATAGGACTTAAAACAAGGCCCACTATGGCAAGTGCCAATAATACCTCAATTAAGGTGAATCCCGCTTTTTCATTTTTGAAAGCTATCATATACTTTAAACTGCGCATTAAAAGGATTGAGCACTAAGCCAAACTGCCGCGGTTTGCCCGCAGATGTTTCTTTATTGCTTACAAAATTAATAGTAACCGTTTGCGTTAATCCATCAGGCGTGATAAAAAACCAACTTTGTGCTGCTTTGGAGCTACCACCATACCGCGATATTTCATCATACCCTTCGATAATAAAATTTTTTATCTCAATCGATTTTGGTATTGCCAGTGATGTCGTAATATACGCTCCTTTAATCGGTGCAAATTCTGGTTGACCATTTTTTAAAGTTCCGGTGGCCATTTCAACCCAAATTTTTTTAGCAGTAAAATCAAAAACCACTTTATGGTTTTTGCGTTCAATAAGCGCATGCTGCCATGCATAGCGCGTTAACGCTGACAAATTACTAACAAATTGCTCTCGCTCTCGCGCGGGAAACAGTCGCCTAAAGTTGGGGACCACAACAGCGATCATGATCCCCATAATTGCAATTGCAATCAGAATCTCTATAAGCGTGAAGCCCTGCTTACTGCTTCCAAGCATCTATCCACTCGGTTTTAGGAGCACCTTTGCCTTTAGGGCCATAAGAATAGAGCGCATATGGATGCTCACCGCCTTCTGATGTTGGCGCATAATAAAAAGTATGTTTCCAGCCATCCCTTGGTTCTTTGTCCGTATACGGCCCATGCCAATTCTCTGCCGCTTTCTCGCTAGCTGGCTTTTTAACCAAATCTCGCAAAGATTCTGGGTATTCATCCATATCTTCTTGATATTGCTCTATGAAACCTTTTATGGCTTTCAGAGTCACAATAGTTCCTCTACGAGCATTTTTTTCAACAAGACCACGATACGAAAAAGTGGCGATGCCGCCTAAAATTAATACTAATGCAACGGCAATAAGAATTTCTATCAGCGTAAAGCCATCTTTGCTATGTTTACTGATACTAATCATGTAACTCCTTCAAAATTAGCTTGTTCAATCATTGGTAACATCAATGCAATAATAATAAATCCAACAATAACCGCCATCACAATCAGCAATGTCGGTCCTAATTTAGCCGAAAGGCTATCTGCGTATTCTCCGAGGTCCTCCTCATAATTTTTAGCAACGGTTAACAACATGAAATCAAGCTGACCACTTTGCTCACCGGTACTAATAAGGTAAATTGCAATAGGTGGGAAAATATTGGTCTGTTTTAGATATTGCGCAATTTTACCCTGCTTAATAATTTTATCACGCGCTTCACTTAATGCATCTGCGAGCACCCGGTTGTCGATAATGTTAACCACAATGTCAAGCGCTTGCGCAAGATTCACGCCACCTTCAATAAGCATACCTAAGGTATAGCAAAATTGCACAATAGCATTCATGCGCGCAAAATAGCCAATAATGGGCAAGCGCAAAATAATGGCATCGAGCGTTCGTGCACCGGTCGGCGTTGACTTCCAATAGCGCCAACCAATAATTATCGCGATCAATAACAGCGCAACAACCCAATAATATTTAGTAAAAATAGATGAAATAGCCAGTAGAATTTCTGTTGAAAGTGGCAGTTCTTTACCTTGCGATGCAAAGTTTTCTGCCATAGAGGGGACCACAAAAATAAGCAAAATGCTCACCACTGCCACCGCAACAATAAGCTGAATGATGGGGCCCATAAGCGCAGAGCGAATGCGCTTTGCAATCGCAGCGCGCCGCTCAAGATATGCAGTCAAGCGTTCTAAAATAACTTCAAGTTTGCCGCTTGCTTCCCCCGCACGAACCAGCTGCACATAAATGTTGTCAAAAACTTTTGGATACTTTTTAAGCGCGTCAGCAAACGAGATACCTTCTTTAACCTCATCTTTAATGCTCACGAGCATGATGCGCAACGTGCCTTCAAACTGCTCAATCAGAAGCTCCAATGCCTGCAGCAAAGGGACACCCGATTTTAACAGCACCGCAAGCTGCTTGGTAAAGAGTATCTTTTCTTTAGCGGTAATCCGCTTGGTAAAAAGCCGCTTGTACCAAGGAATTGCTGATTCTGGTGTGCCCGGAGCAAGCGAAATAGGATAAATGCCTTGCTTTGAGAGTTGCTCTTTTGCCAATTGCAAAGAAGGGGCATCAATAGTACCGGTAATTTTTTTTCCGTCTTTTGAGTATGCCTGGTAAACAAATAATGCCATGCTAAAAAATCCTTTATCTACGCAAAATTTGACGCCTGCTTGCAACTATGCTTAGCTAACATCTAAGAAAACAAAAAACCTTTTGGCCAAAAGGAAATATCTATGAATATCAAAATAGCACATTGTATACTTTTTGCTTTTCTTCTTATTAGTCATAAAGCAAATGGACAAGATTATCAACTATCAGGAGGATTAACACCGGCAGCAAGTAATTATGCCAAACTTTCTCGCTCCGTCTTTTCATGCGGCGTTGGCACCTTTTTAAAAGAATCGTTTAATGCGCCAACCTACCCTCAAGACTTTTTACCTTATAACTTTCTTCACCTGGTTGAGCTTTTAGAATACGGCATTAAGCACAACAAAGATGCATTGTATATACGATCGGTGTTGCGCCTATTTAGCAACAAGATTAAAGCCTGCTCCTATATTGATGCAATGGAGGCCTTTCCAGAGCTTCTCGCTCAACTGCCACCATTGCTAGAGCCTTATTTTGTCATCAATGCTGATCGCGTATTTACCTCACTCAAAGATATTGTTTATCACATTCAATATCAGCACTTTAAAGAGATGTTCCCGCAATTTAAAATTAATCCTGAGAGCTTTTTAGAAAACCTGGCAGAACATATCGAAAACGCAGCTGAACTGCGCCGCCTCATGCAGGTCTTTTTAGAAATAACCCTTAGTAAGCTTATTTGGCATCCAGAAGATCAATTTAAAACATGGCAAAATGTTAAAATGATTGCCGATCAACTGGCCGCGCTGTACAAAAAAACAATTATCACGGATCAAGAGGATCTTAACAGTTTATACATCGCTTTGATCGAGCGCTATTGCTTTTTCTTAGAAGTGGCCGCTCCCTACATCAATATCAAAACCTTTGAGCAAATACGCCAAGATATGCACACCACATATACGCCGTTGCTTGATCTAGAAGAGCAAGAAGATATGCTCGAAACTAAAGCACAACGCTTAACGCGCTGCTTGCTTGAATTAGAGGCCAAAGCACGAGCACGCGAAAGCGGGATTGTCATTTCATAAGGAAACAACCATGAAGATATTTACATTACTCTTAGCATGCACTACTGTACTGTCCGCACATGCAACCAAAGACTATATTAAAGAATATTTGCCGGACAATTCGCTCATCAAGAAAATTCACTTGCAAGAGCCGCATGGCACCGGATGGTTTGGTTATGATAGCTCTTTACGCAAATCCTGTGATTATCTTAACAACCTCTTTGAAGCAGAAGAAAGTAAAGAGCCCACCACCTTTGCTCGCATTTGTGTGTATACGCAAAGATTATTCACCCGCACATCTGATGACATCAATAAGGATTTAGAAGCAGCAAAACAGCATCAAATTAGCCACTTAATGGATCAAGCGGTAGATACAATTTTAGCAAAAGAAAGCCCTGAGATTCGCAAAAAAGAGTTACTTAAAATATACCAAGCGCGTACAAAAATCCGTGAACAAGTAGATAAATAAAGGGGGCCTTCCTTAATGAAGGAGCTTTGCTCTTAAGCCAAGACAAGTTCTTCCTCTTTTTTCTCCCTGTAAAATAGGTATTTTAGCCCTGCTCCCCCTTAAAAAGGCCTTTTTTTGGCTTTTTTTTGCTTGCTTTTTGGTGTAAACCTGATAAAATGAATATCAAATAGAAATTGTTTATAATAAGAAAATGGAGGATAAATCTATGAATTTTAGAAATACTGTATTAACTTTAAGTGCAATCATTTTAATGGTTACCTGGAACACCCACCTATCTGGTATGGAGGCACCCTATGGCCAAGAAAACCCTGGCACCGGTAGCTCAACGCCCACTCAGCTTCCTATAATTAAAGATATTAAAAAGCTTAATCAAGCCAATGAACTAAAAGGGTTAATGGCCCTGCCTTCATCATTAAAGGCAGAGATCATTAATGAGATTCCTTTAACACCGGAAACTGTGGTGCCGCTCATTACTTTTGCAGCAACCATTGATAGTGCTCATGCAGCGGTAATGAAGCTTTGGGCAGATAAAATTACCACCTATATGGTTGACAATCTTCCCGCTATTATTGCATTGCATCCAAATATCGCACAATTAATTCAAACACCAAAAACAATTTTAATTGGTGCAATGTTTGAACATAAATTATTAGAAAGCAAAAAACAAACTGGCTTTATTACTGATAAAATCTATCAAGGCTTCACACAACCAGTTTCTTCAGCGCTCTTTTTAAATGATACTACCATTGCTCTCGGTTCATCTGATGGCACTATTCAAATTATCGATACCGTAAATAATAGCACACGAACAATAGCTGATGTCGGCCACGTGTATGCGATGGCTGCATACAATCCTACTATAATTGTAGTTTCCTGTTCTCGTGATAATAATCTTCATTTCTATAACACGGCCACCGGCCAACACTTAGGCCATATAAGCTCTGCACCTTCGCATGTGGTGGCAGGCTCAATGCATGGCCATACTAAAAAAATTAACGCTATTGCAGTCATTCATAGCAATCGCATCGTTACAGCCGGCGAAGATGGCAGAATTATGGTTTGGGATAATCCAATAACTGCAGGAGGCCCTATTATTAGAACATTTAAAGTTAACCGCCCAGAAGATTTTCCTATAACAGGAATAAGGGTATTAAATAATGACCATGTTATTGCATGCTCTCCCCTGGACAATAAAGTTTATTTATTTAATTTTGCTACCGGAAATATTAGCAATACGCCACCTAATTTTAGTGGTGTTCGTAGCCTTACTTCAGTTGGGCCAAGCGATTGGGTCTTTGGCATGGATAACGGCAAAATTGTAACCTTTAATAGTAATTCAGGTGCAGTACGAGAATTTACCGGCCACACGGGCCCCATTTGCGCATTGTCAGCACTTAATAACGAGCGCTTTCTTTCTGGCTCAAGCGACGGCACTATTCGTTTGTGGAACGCCCAAACCGGCTACAACATCATGACGTTAAAACCAAATGCTGGAGCCATTAACGCTATCGATACGCGCTTGGCAGGAATTCAAGGCTTAATCATCACGGGTGCAAATAATGGAACGGCGCAATTGTGGAAATTGCATTTATCAGAGTTTTTACAATGGATTGCAAAAGAAATTGGTAACGAGAAAGTTTTACAAAAACAGATTGAAAAAACAAGGCTTCTTGCATTGATCCCAAATCATGCCATTCAGTGTGGCATTGATTACATTATCACTCTTGAAAGAGAAAAGAGATCCCCTCAAAAAGATCTATCGCTCAAAAGCAAAGACGTGCCATTAACTGTTGAGCAAGCACTGCAACTCATAAAATAAATGGAGTTTTATATGAAAATAAAACAATTCCTCTGGCATATTAGTTCATTTTTTATGCTTGCTGCAGCAAGCATAGTATCTGCTATGGAAATGTCGGATAAAGATCAAGAACGATGGAACCCAAAAGATTATGATACCTATACCTACAAAATCCCCACCCTTATTATAGGCTATAATAAATCAGAAGAACTGGTGCAAGTTTTCTTTACTCCCAAAGAAGATGAAATCAATTTAAAAAAAGTAGGCGAACGGGGGGAATCTTTAAAGTTAGTCGCTGAAATCCAACCAAAATCAAATTATGTGATACACAAAGATCTAATCCTTACTACTCATATTCATAAAAACAAAAATGATTGTGGCCAAATTGCCAGTGGACCTCTTTTTGTTATGGCCCCAAAAGAGTTTAAATCTTCATGGGCTGTGGCAGTAGAATTAGCCAACATAGAAAATCCTACTTTAGAGGATTTTAAAACTACCTGCAAAAAGCATGCCTGCCCATTAAATATGAGTTGTGCTGAAGCAGACATAAAACAGGTATACAAACAACTAGTGCAAACACATAATGATTGCCGGACTGTGCAAAATACAAGACCTCGGATATATATCAATGAATACCAAAGTAATTATATTATACATCGGTTAGAATTTATACCGCCAGAGCACACCACCTGTTTATGCATCCCTTATCATCCGATACATGAAATCAATACTTGTTATGAACACAACCAAACAGGTCTATTTTATGATAAAAGGCACCATCAGAATACGCAGATTTGCAATATGATACCAGTCTTTCCACCTTTGTTGATTCAAGGCAAAAAATCTACGTTATCAAGATTTTCGAATATGATTGATTCAAATCATTGCCTACTTATCCAACTTCCCTTTGATCAACGTGCTAAAGGAACAAAACAAACACATTTAAGTACAAGTTATAAAGTGCTTAGTTATCATCGATGGCTCATGCCTAACTACAAAAAACTAACATTAAAACAATTCAATGAATATAAAAAAATGGCAGACGAACTGCAAAAAGAACATGCGCAAGCCTTGGAAAAGTTTAATGATGAGATAGTTTTAAATGAGCATCGAAACAAAGAAAATCCCTCAGAGCAAGCAAGACGTATTGCATGGATCACCAATCACCCTCAACAATTTGATCTTAACCATCTTGCAACTTTTGCTGAGAGCAGAAAAAGAACTGCACAAATTACCTCTATTCTGAAAAATTATAAAACACTGCAGCTCGTTCGCTTCATCACGCAAGATAATGCTGATGCACAAGCAAAAATTGCAGATATTGAATCACAAGCAATTCATAATTATCACCAAAAAACAAAGACATTTCAAAATAAATGGAGACCTTTATGAACCAAGCAATCACACACAATCTTGCAAAAATATTTTTCACCATCTCTTTAATGGTGAGCACTTGCTACAGCATGGAGTTGCCACAACCTGAGAAGCAAAAAATTATTGTACCGGCAATAATTGAAGTAATAAATCAAACGGATAAAGACCAAGAAATACTCATCTTGCCTAATACTTACTACGATAAAATACCGCCCATTTTTAAAGGCGACATTGCTGCAAACTCTTCTCAAGCTATTTATCAAGATTTTATATATGAAATCGACACTCGCGCCAGGTCAGGTACAACATGTCCTCTTTTACTGTTAAACCAAAAAGATTATAAGTCACAATGGTCAATTGCTACCGCTTTAGAAAATAAAGGACACCCTACTACTGACGATCTTGCAAATGAATATCAAAAACAGTTTCCAGAAGAATACAAGAATTTACTCAAAGAAGTAGACGCTATAAATATCGGCCATTTTCTCATGAGAGCCAAGAAATATATTGCAAAGAATAATAATGCTAAAGCTTTTTTGGTTATACAACCTACACTTATAGATCTAGATACAGATAAGACTCAGTTCCCTCAGATAACAACGATACTCAGTTCTTTGTTCCCACAAATCTCAGTAGATATTAAATCCCAGGTAAGATTCTGCAATTGTATTCCTTATCACACCATTCATAGCAGCACCGAATATTCTTGTGCTTTTCCAGGTAGAATTTTTGATGTTATACCCCTCATTCAATATCTCCAAGAACCGCGAAGCCATCAATACATAGATATAAATAATAGAGAAATATTATCCATTCCCAAAAAAAATGGGCTCAAGCTTATTATTAAAATTTTAAAATCAAAAATAGAGGAAAAGCCATGGGAAGGAAGGGATTGGCAGGTTTCTGCCACTATCATATCAGCTCAAGAGGTTGAAAAAGAAAAAAAAGAGATACAACAAAAAAAATCTATGCAAAATCACGTACAGCGGATAATAGAAAAAGAGGATCCCAGAATTAAGAGCTTTCTCATTAACAATGCAAACAAATTCACACCGGAATCTCTGGTTCTACTGCAACGAGAACAAAAAAATAGCCGGCAGAATAACTCAGTGGATTATAGTAGGGTCACAGACCTGGTTGTTATCGCCTGCGACTTCTTGTTTTCATGATCACACTAAGTTTTGCACCGCTTTCGCAATAGAAACTAAGCTATCGCCAATATTATCCAAATTGATCTGCACCTTGAGATCTGCTTGCTTGCCAGCAAAGATTCCGCTGATATTGGTCATTGGCAGTTTTCCTTTTTTAAGATCGGCAACATTTGCTTCAAATTCTAATTTTTGAAGATTAATTCCTTTCGCCAGTAAGCGGCCTACGGTATCGCCAACATCAGCAATCACCCCAACACCCCATTTGCCTGCCGCAGCAACAACGTCAAGACCTTTTTGGCCGGCTGCCATCGTTGCGTCAAGGCCGGCCATCGCCGCTTCAAAACCACCAATTTGCGCACGCAAAGCACTAATACGTGGATCAGTTTTTTGTAACGTTTTGCTCACATCTAAAACGCCCATAGCGGTATAATAGCTTGCTTGCATAGCAGTCCACTTCACCCCTTCTGCTACTACATCAGCGCATGCTGGTACCCGTTTTAATGCATTCACTGCATCATCATAGGTGTCACTTATTTTTTTTCTGACATCTTTAAAAAATCCGCCAATCTCATCAAAAACATCAGCATTTAAATTCGATTTATAGCGAACTATCATAAAAGCAACTGCGCATGCACCAAGCAATAGATATCTTTTTTTCATCTTCATAAATACCCCTTTTAATTCCCTTATTATTTTTTCCCTTCAGCACCTGGAATAGCTTTTGGTGCTCCACCACCCGGATAGGTTGCCATACCATTTTTCACCGACTCAGGAGCCGCACCGAATGTTAAGGTGGCCCGCACCATATCACGCATATCAACCGTATATTCAGGATGCTCTTTTTTAACTTGTGCCATTTTTTCATCAATCTCTTTTGCCGAAAGTGGCTTGCCTTGTACTAAGGTGTCCATATTTTTACTTTGCTCTGGCACCTTACCTTTACATTTTGCGATTGCTGCTTCAAGATCATCTTTTGCTTTTTGTAATGGCTTTAATGCTTCTTGCGCTTTGGTGATATTAGCAATATTCTCTGCTTCCAATTTTTGCATTTGGGCTTTTGCTTGCTCTATTTTCTTTTGCAGCTCAGCCTTTTGCTGCTTTAATCCTTGTATATCTGCGCTGCTGCTTTTATGGAATTCATCCACTTTCTTTTTGTTTTCCATAAAATCTTTTGCCGCTCCTTGCAATAAGTTGCCCAGCTTTTCAAGAGCATTGGTTGTTAATTTGGCATAAATACCATAACTGCTATCATTTTCCAATCCAACAGAAGTAGGCCCTCCACCCACACCGGTGGTATCAAGACGAGTTGCTAAAGCATTTGATTCTGTTGCCGCTGATCCTTTACCGGTGATGCGCAGTAACGCTTCAAAGTTGTTAAATATTTTGCTCGTCATTTCAGCGTACAAACCTTCTTTGGATATATCGATAGTTGCACCACCTTTGATGCCATCCATTACATCAATTTCAATACCACCATCAATATATAAGCGCGCTAATAATTTTTGTGCATCCATTGCTAAAACAAGTGTGGCTTGATCTGGCGGTGTGCCTGGCACTGCTTTGGGGCCTGACACTACTTTTAATGGGCCAATCTTAAGATTTCTAACAAAAGCATTTCCATTAAATCCAGTCTCATCTACTTGTAGCATAAGCTCAAAGGCAGTTTTCACAATTTCGCCATTCAGCGCAACATCAACTCCCTTTTGATAGCTCACGCCCAAAAACACCGTATCTTTTGGTACCACGTATACTCTCAACAATTTAAAACCAATGTTAGGCAGTTTTTGATTAACTTTATTTACCAGGTCTGCTTTTTGCCCCACCAGCTTGCCTGCTCTTTCCACCATATCCGCAGCAAAAGAAACTACATCTTGCAGATAAAGATTTTCAGCTTCTCCCGCCATTAATAAATCGGGACTTGTTGAATAGTTAACATTTGCTTTTAATGAGATATATGATCGGCCAAATTTAATAGCGCCTGCCAAGCCAAATTGCGAGATGGGAATAAATCCTGCACTGGCAGCAACTTCCGCCAAGTCCATGCCAGCGCTTAAACCAAACTCACCGATTGCAAATCCCGGAATACCAAATGCCGGTGGCCCATAAAAGCTTCCCTTCGGCATCCATCCTGAAAGGCTCAAGAGTGCTGGCGGCGTGTATTTAAATTCGCCATACAATGAGATTGGATTCGTTTGAGCTGGCACATTAATAGAAAGCCCTGTCTGGACTGAAATAGAAAGGCCTGGCACCAGCGGCGCTGATTCAATAATATTGAGCGCTAACAAAAGACCAGTAGTTTTACCGATGTTACCACTTTGGCCCAGCAATATGCCATCGCCTAATGCCACCACAAATTTAGAACCAATAATAGGAATAGTAATCACACCAGTTACGGTGACTTGATTCATATTTTTGCCCACCCGCTTGAGCAAGCCGCCCACTTCTCCCGTTGCTTCAACAACCGCTAAAAAGTTAGCGCCTGCTCCCATATCAAGGCCCCATTCTGTTTCGATGTATGGCGTTTGGCTGTAGGCAAATGCTGCCCTTTTTAACGGCAGTTTATTGAGCACCCCTAATTTAGAATCGATATTCACAAATTGGAATCCATCGGGCAATCCAACTAAAATCGAGAGCTTTTTCTCACCACTAACCAACTTCATCACATGCAATTTCACTTGCAATGCGATGCCTTCTATCACCGGTTTTGCGGAAATTGTTATGATGGTATCGTAACGAGCATTGGTGGTATTAAAACTTTTTGGTGCTTCTTCATTGGTAAGCGTTGGATTTGCCAAAACAATTTTATATAAAAATGATTTCATGCTATCGGGCATAGGAATCAGCTCAATGAACATTGCCAAATCACTGAGCGCAATAGAATCGCCTTTTTTTGTGTATGAAATAAGATCATCTAATGAAAGACCATGCCCGGCATGGTGCAAACAACTAAGAGAAATAAGAATAGATAATAGATAAGAACGCAACGACAACCGCTTCATACTGATCACTCCCTAATGCTAACAAGTTAGCTTCTTTTAAATTCACCCCTGAATTAAATTACAAACTAACGTTATTACCAAGAAAAATGCAATAGATTAATTTTTTTTAAAAGAGTTCTTAGCTTGCTCACCGCTAACTCGGATGCATTTTGACATCCGAGAGCATCCGAGTTAACATCGAAGTAACATCTCCTTAAAATCAGCTTTTAACACGCAGATAGGCTATGAAATTCCAAGACATATTGGCAAAGAATGAAGGTAAAACCTTAGAATTCAAAGAAAATACCAAATCGCTGGCAAGCATAATCAAAACCATCATTGCTTTTGCAAACACCGCTGGCGGGACTATTGTGATTGGCGTCGAAGACAAAACAAAGAAAGTAGTAGGGCTGGCCAATCCGCTTCAAGAAGAAGAGCGCTTAACCAGCACTATAGCAGATTCCATAGCGCCTCTCATTGTCCCCGATATTGAAATCCAAACGTATCGCGACAAAGAGATAATCCTTATACATATACCCCATATTGTTGGGCCATATTATTTAAAAGATGCCGGTCTAGAAAAAGGGACGTATGTCCGCTTTGGTTCAACCAATAGAATCGTTGATGCTACGATGCTGGAATCCTTGAAGCTATTCGCAAAAAATATTTCATTTGATCAGTTACCCTATTTGTATGAAAAAAGCGAATTGGATTGGGATTTTATTAATAAAACTTTTAGTAAAGTAAACAAAATAATTGACGAACATAAGGCAGATCTTTTAGAGCTTACCGCCAAACACGGGGGCAAAAAATTTCCTTCTATTGGAGGCATAGTTCTTTTCGGAACTAATCGCGCACAACTATTTCCTAATGCCATGATCCGCTGCGCTCGATTTTTAGGCATTGATAGAGCAAATATTTTAGACAGCGTCGATATTGAATCATATCCCACGCGAGCACTCGAAGAAGCAATTCGCTTTATCGAAAGAAATACTTCAGTCAAATCAGAGATAGGCCGTATATATAGAACCGATATACCTGAGTATCCTCCCGTTGCACTCCGCGAAATACTTGTTAATGCTTTATTACATGCTGATTATGCAATAAAAGGATCTACTATTACCATCGCTATTTTTGATGACCGCATCGAAATTACTAATCCTGGCGGCCTTGTTTTTGGCCAAACGTTACCAAGAGCTTTATCGGGATCATCAATAATCCGTAATCCTGTTATAGCTCAGACATTTCGCGAATTAAAACTTATTGAACGTTGGGGGTCGGGCTTGCAAAGAATTATTGATGCGTGCGCGCAAAGAGGGTTAGAAGAACCAAAGTTTGAAGAGAGAGCAACCGAATTTAGAGTAACCCTTTACAATGCAAAATCGAGCAAGCCCTTATTAAATTCGTTTCAGAGAGAGCTCATTGCTTACTTGAAAACGAAAGAAAAAATAACCACAAAAGAGGCTGCTCAGCTCTGGCAAATATCCTCTCGCAATGCTCTTGTCAGGCTCAAGCATTTAATTGATATTGGCATCATCAAAAAAGTAGGCACATCTGCCCGCGATCCTCATGGTGGATATATTTTGGTCGATCAAAATTGATCTTAATTAAGGAGTTCGTATGCCTCCATTCGCCCTACGGGCTCTGGATTCGATGTGGCGAACGAATCACCTTACTCACCACAGGCATCGCCGCAAGCTCCCGAGCATCCTGAGCAAGCAACGCGCGTCGAAGGACACGAACGGATTTAATAATTTTAAAAAGTGATATCAAGCAATATATCTTAGGCAATGGGATAGATATGCTAATTCAGCTTGAGTAAAATATAAAAAATATATTTTGTCCGTTCGTGGCGATGGAGCGTAGCGAATGGAGGCATACGAACGTCATTTAAAAATCAATTGCTCCCATGATGCCAATAGTAGTAAATGCAACTGAGCGTTTACCGTTGATAGGAATGCGCGCGAAAAGAGAAAGCTGCGGGCTAACGCATAGTGTGTTGCATGCATTAAAGTCGTAATTTATATTAAATTCAACTTCATGCACAATCCATTCATCAAGACTTATTGCCGTATTTGCTATGGTAGTAGAAAAATCACAACTATTAAGATCCAAGCGGCATTCGCCTTGTTTGAGAAATTGATAGCCCACTAATGCAGAAAATCCACTGCCAAGAATATGGTACCCCTGCACAAATAAATTAAATCTTTGTATCAAGCCATAATCTTTATATGCTGGCGTTTTTGCCAATAATAAAAAGTCGCTTTGATCTATCGCTGTTTTAATGCGGCGATTTCTCGTGTTACCAAAAAGATGCAAGAGCTGCACATCAAATCCTGTTTTAAATTGAGTTCCGAGTAACACCGCAAGTCCGCCACCAAAAACAATTCCGGTTGCCCCATCGTAGCCATACGGAAAAGCAAAGAGCTTATCTTCATCAGTGCGTAAACCAGTTGGCAAGGTAAAGCCAACGCGCCCACCAACTTCTACATTTTTAAGTAAACTGCGATTTTGAGGAAAATTAAAAAGACATTCAACCAAAAGATTCATGTCTCCTAAACCAAATCGCTGCCAATTGGCCAGCTCTAATCCGCCCAATGTTTTAACGAGCGGTATCAAAGGACCAGTTAAAAACTGTTTCACGCGCGCATCAGCGCTCGTATTATTTTGTGTTAAATCTTGATATCTAAAATCACGCAATTTCGTTTGATAAAAAGGCAAATAGGCAGTTACCCATGCATGCGGTACAAAAAACCACCGCGCGCCAATTGCAGCACCAACATCTAAGTATAATTTTCCATCAAAAAAGACATGGCCACGAATGCCATTATCAGTGGCATTAATCATCTGCGCAAGTTGCGATATTGTTGAGCTGGCAGGAAAACCATTGAGCATCGCCAGCGCATCTTGATCTGGTTCATAAATAGAAAATATATTGACCACGCCACCGTCATGATTAAACCCTTGCGCAGGACATACTCCTGTTTCTGCCCAAAAAGAAAGCTCATAACAGCTATCTTCATATACTTCGGGGATGATTAAGGTATCATACGGTTTTAATAATAAGCTCATGCCATACGCAAGATTGCTCAAAAAAATACAGCAAATAATAATTCTTTTAATCATGCAAAAAACCTTAGCAGTAATTAGGTTTGTAAAAATAATAGATTAATCATTCACGCGTAAACCAAAATCGCCCGCAATCATCCAAAATCCATGCTCAGGATGTTGTGCCATGCTCACTATATGCATAGCTTCATCCAGCTTGAGTGGCATAGCGTTGCGGTCTTTATTAAAGCCTTGTATAAGCATAGGATCAGCTTTTTTCTTGCGATCAAATGCACTAAAAAATCGTGCGCCATCAGTAGCAAAAAGGTGCGTAAAGCCACTAAAATCTACCCAGCCGCTGCGCATCTCTTTTGTTTTCCAATCATTAATTGGCTTAATTAGCTCATCGTCAATGCAGCCATCGTGCGGCTCATGGATCACAAAACGATGCATGCGCGCTTTATCTTTGCCAATAGTGCCACTTATAACATACAGCTGCCCTGCTCCATAATGGCACAGATCTTGCTCTCGCCCCGTCACTGATACTGGCCACAATTTAACAATTGCACCCCAACTTTGTTCAACTGGCACTTCAGCCCAACCAAGTGAATCTGCGTCATCTTTTTTTATATCTTTTCCGTTGCCCACTCGCAGCAAACCATTAGTGTGCGCTAAAAACGCGCAGCTATCACTGATAACAACATCAGTAAACGTGGTAGGAATATCTTGCGTACGATAGTGCGTGTTGCTTGCTAATGTTGTTTTTTTAAAGGTTAATGTTGGTTTTTTATCAGTGTCAAAAATAGTATCTATACTTACTTCAACACGCTCAAACGCATTATCGGATAACACATATAAAAATCCTTGATCAGCTACTAATTTATGGACGCACTCGCAATCCCAACATGTAACAAAAGAAAGACCAGGATGCAAACAATCAAGGCCTAATCCTGGATAGCAGCCACTGCCATCTTCATGGCGCAACACCGCAACGCCATGCATACCACCCGCAAAAAGCCATACGCCCTGGTCCGTTTTTAAAACTTCCATGCAAGAGATGGGGCCAATCTTGCTCAGATCGCCACCGGTAAACAATATCCCTTGTGCCGATTCTGGCAACGGTTGGCAAAGAGTACCATTATCCGCTGTATGCACGGTGTACGGCTCTTTCCCGCTGCGCGTAATGAGTATTCCTTCTTTCATGCCAAAACAAAGCAGCGGCTCTTGCACACCGGGCGTTTGCATGTCCCATACTCGCAATGCATGCACCGCTTCGTGATTCGCACAAAGATCATTAACAAAATTCATCAGTGCATCACCATGCTGCGCGTGATCCTTGCTCCAGATATTTTTGATAATAGTTGTTGCGCTACCATCATCTGCCCATGCCAGTATATTGCCCGTATACGGCAAAATAGTTGCTCCCTGTATACCCGAAAGCGCGTAAATATTTTTCCAATGCGTCCATGCAATAATAGTGCCCTCAACATCTAAAATTGCTTGCGAATGATAAATACCCGCTGCATAGCCAACATCAGGATTTTTTACCACCGCACACACCGCATCATCTTTGGCAAAGAGTTGTGCGATAGGGCCAGCCTGTAACTGCCCACCACCAACAAGCACGGCGCGATCATGCGCACGCGGCGCTTGCTCTTGCAGCATTACTGGCTCAATTAAATGGCGGCCTAAAAATATTTTAGAGCGTGTATCACGAAAACCGTCTTGCACTTGACTGGTGGAGCTTGCTATCCTGCCATGCACCGCAAGATCTTCATCAGTGAGCATGCCTTTTTTATCAATGCGATTAACTAATGGCAGTGCAAAAACTGAACGCGCTGTTTGCTCAGCGCTACCGTTACCACCATGCACAATAAGATAATCAAGCGATGACGTTGTTTGCATAAGTTCTATATCATGAATGGTCACACAGCTATCTTTGCCCAACCCAGCAACAACTTCATCCTGCGCATCCACACGCAGCACACTGCTTGCAATAACGGGATAAAAAACAAACATACCATTTTTATCGCGATAACCGGCAGCCACCGCACAAACGCCATCACGCTCATCGCTGTTGCCGCGCGCTGATACACCAACATACAGCCGATTCAATGATCGGGACCATCGCAGCACAATGGTATCTATAGCCGCTAAATCATTGCCAATTCTTAAGCACTCACTGCCCAAATTAAATGGGATAGCACGAATTGCCGGCGCTGCTTTAGTATCTTGCACTGCTGGCAGCACATTAATTTGATGCAACGATCGCGTGGTAATCTTTCTCTTTTTTCTATTTTTTTCATCAACCGTAATACTTTGTGCCGCAGCTTTTGCATCCTTATCTTCGGGACTTTTTGCTAAAGCGCGTGTGACCTGTTCGATCTCTTTTTCAGAAACCTCCTTCTCTTCTATTTTTTCTTCATACACCACAAACCCAACGCCGCTATCACCAGTGCCAAATCTTTCTTGCCCATGCCCTTTTACTGCTGCATAGATACCGCCATCATTTCCTGCGATTGCAACAATACCATTATTTGGCTCTCCCGCTGCATCACGGATATCAACTGAACAAACTTCCGTAATATTGTTTGCAACAGCATATAATGTTTTTGGCTCTCCAGCACTTATTATGCCCAAGAGACTTTTGCCAAAAAACACAATACGATCAACGGCACAATCATAGAGAGGATTGGTTTTTTCAACATTGTTAAGCTTTATTTTCTCCGGCGCAAACGGATGCACAGAATCGGTTGCTTCAACATAACAATTCATGGCAAAATTTTTGATATTCCCAGTTTTTGCGCCAAAATAAATGGTTTTATCTATAATGCATGCCGTTTTAGTGGTAAATGGAAATGATGTTTGATTTTTATTATCTTTTGAGCAAGCATATTTTGCACCGCTGAGCGGGATAATCATAATAAAAATTAAGCATACAATAATATTTTTTATCATCATGTGTAGCATGCGGTTGTTCCTTCTATCCCCCCGTTCGCCTATTCAGTATCTGCGGCTTCTAGCTTAGAAAAAAAAGAGAATACTGACCAGTACTAAAAAGTGCTTGTTTTCAAAACAGCAGTGATATGTTATAGTTAGCTCATTATTTAAATTTAGATTAATAAAAAAAATTCATATCGGATTATTTTCGCATGCATGCAAAAATTTTTTCTGCAACAACTATTGGTATTAAGGCCCATCTTATTGAAGTAGAAGTTGATATCGCCTTTGGACTCGTAAACTTTTACATCGTCGGGCTGCCAGATACTGCAGTAAAAGAAAGCAGCAAGCGCATTTTAACCGCACTCAAAAACAGCGGCTTCCAACTTCCTTCAAAAAAAATCACGGTCAATTTAGCGCCAGCAGATTTAAAAAAAGAAGGGACGCTCTTTGATTTGCCTATTGCTATCGGCATATTAGCAGCTGCAGAATTTTTAGTATTAAGAAAAGAGTTTTTAGAAGAGACGTTATTTCTTGGCGAGCTTTCTCTTGATGGCAGCATTCGCTTTATCAAAGGCGCACTTGCCATCGCATACGATACTGCCACATTAAATAAAAAAAGAATTATTGTGCCCAAAGCAAATGCGCATGAAGCGGCATTAATTTCTGGCCTTGAAGTTATTGGCGTTGATCATATCACAGAGCTTATTGCATATGTGCGCAATGAAATCACAATCGCGCCGACCGTTACTTCTTTAGCCGCTTTAGCGGCACCAGATCAAGAGCTTGCGCCAGAAGATTTTTCGCAAGTTAAGGGGCAAGTATATGCAAAACGAGCACTCCAAATTGCTGCAGCAGGCAGGCACAACATTTTATTTATCGGGCCACCAGGCGCTGGCAAAACAATGCTCGCACGGCGCTTGCCATCCATCATGCCCGCCATGAACTTTGATGAGATATTAGAAACAAGCAAAATTTATTCTATTAGCGGCAAGCTTGGCACACAATCATTAATCACCAAGCGGCCGTTTCGCAATCCGCATCACACTATTTCTCAAGCCGGTTTAGTTGGCGGCGGCTCTTATCCACAACCAGGCGAAATTAGCTTAGCGCAAAATGGCATTCTCTTTTTGGATGAACTGACCGAATTCAAACGGCACACCCTCGAAGTATTGCGTCAGCCGCTGGAAAATAAAGAGGTGCACATTTCACGCGCCATGCACTCTATCTCTTTCCCTGCATCATTTCTTTTAGTTGCCGCGCTCAATCCTTGCCCGTGCGGATTTTTAGGCGATAAGAAACGGCGCTGCACCTGCAACTCTCTGCAAGTTGCGCGCTATTTAGAAAAATTATCAGGGCCATTGCTTGATAGAATCGATTTGCAGATCAACATACAATCAATAGAATACGACACGATCAAATCAAATCAGCTTGCTAATCAAAGCTCGCATGATCTTTTTGTGAATGTACAAAAAGCAATAACAACACAGCAAAAGCGATTTGCCAAGGAAAATCATTGGAATGCATACATGAGCTCTGATCAGGTAGACAAATTCTGCATTCTCACGCCAGCAGCAGAAGCGATTATCAAAAAAGCATTTGAGGTGTTGCATTTGAGCATGCGTGGCTATCATAAAATTTTACGCGTTGCGCGCACGATTGCTGATTTAGAATCATCGGAACTAATACAAGAAACACACATTCAAGAAGCTGTTATGTATCGCTCGCTTGATCAAAGCTTGGAGCGCCACAAGCAATGATTGCTGGCATTGGCATCGATTCAATTGAAATCGAGCGCTTTGCGCACTGGCACTCTTGGCCACGCACAAAATTGCTCAGAATCTTTTCTGATGCAGAAATCAATTACTGCTTAGCAATCCCCGCTTGCAGCGCACAGCGCTTTGCGGTTCGATTTGCCGCGCGCGAAGCGCTCTACAAAGCAATAACACAATTGCAGCCAGAACACGCAACTCCGTTCTTAACTCTATGCCGAGCAATAACCATACAAACTACTATGCGATATCCAACATTGCGCATCGATACATCACTATTAAAACCGCATAACTTTATCAAAACTAATATTTCTATTCATGTATCTTTAACGCATACAAAAACTATAGCAACTGCTATGATAATTATTGAAACTTTGTCAGTTACAACAAATTGAACTGTCGACAAATTGTCGACGGTTAAAATTCATGGCCCCAGAAGTGAAAATAGGAGAATATGATCAATGAAGAAAAAAATAGGATCTATCATCTCCGGCTCGCTTGAGCAAGGCCTAGTAATGCGCGTTGATGCAAAAACAAATCCCGAGACAATCAAAACGGGTAAGTTTGTTTCTGTTATTGGTACTGAGCATAAATATTTTTCTTTGATTACCGACTTAGCGCTGTGTGTTTCTCATCCAGAGATCACGCTGTTTCCACCCAGTGAATCAGAAAAATTACTGCTTAATTTTTTAAAACAAAAAGATATTTATGCAACGGCCAACCTCAAGCCAATGCTTATGCTCGGCGCAGAACAAAGGCCGATGCCAGTCAAAACTATTCCGCCCCATTTTGCGCATGTTTTGGAAGTAGACAATGCTGATGTTGCACTTATTTTTGGCAACGAAGAACATCCAAGCAAAAAATATTTTAATATTGGCTGCCCGATTGATATGACCACGCCCGTATGCCTTGATCTAGAGAAGTTAACTGAGCGTAGCAACGGCATCTTTGGCAAAACCGGCACGGGTAAAACATTTATCACGCGCTTAGTGTTGGCAGGATTGGTAAAGAATGAAAAAGCGGTCAATCTTATTTTTGATATGCACAGCGAATATGGCCTGCAAGCGCGCAAAGAGGGAAACAATAATTCATTTGTAAAAGGATTAAAAACATTATTTCCGGATAAAGTAGTTATTTTTTCTTTAGATCCAGATTCCACGCGCCGACGCGGCGGCATGCCAGACGTTGAAATTACTCTCTCCTATCAATCAGTCAGCGTAGAAGATATTCTTTCTCTGCAAGATGAATTAAATCTTCACACGACTGCTTTAGAAGCTGCTTATCTGATTGCAGCAAAATATAAGCATGATTGGTTGCAAGTACTTTTATCGCAAGGAGAAAACCTTAAAGAATTTGCTACCGCTTTAGGCGGCCACCCGGAATCTATTGCTGCGCTCTATCGCAAGCTCAAACGAATTGAACGCCTGCCCTTTTTTAAAGCGAATGCGTCAGGCGCTTATAAAGATCATTCAGTGATTGATCAAATGATGGAATATATTAATAGAGGCATGAGCGTTATTGTTGAATTTGGCAATTATACCACGAGCTTTTGCTACTTGTTAATCGCAAATATTATTACACGCCGCATACACCAAGAATATATTGCCAAGACAGAAAAATTTTTAGGCTCTCAAAAAAAAGAAGATGAACCAAAAAAATTATTAATCACGATTGAAGAGGCGCATAAGTTCTTAAATCCGCAAGCAGCGCGCCAAACTATTTTTGGTATCATTGCACGGGAAATGAGAAAATATTATGTTTCACTTCTGGTAGTAGATCAGCGCCCTTCTGGTATCGATCAAGAAATTATTTCACAAATTGGCACCAAAATTGTGGCGCAACTCAATGATGAAAAAGATATTCAGGCAGTGCTCACCGGCATTAACAACGCAACAAATTTACGAGCAATACTTGCTTCACTTGATAGCAAAAAGCAGGCTTTACTCATGGGCCATGCACTCACAATGCCTATTGTTATTCAAACGCGTGAATATGATGAAGCGTTTTACAAAGCTATGGGCACAAGCGTAAGCGCAAAACAGATTGAAGAATTTATGCAAGAAATGTTTTAGGCCAGTATCCAAAATACTGGCCTATTTTATTCTTTATGCACGAGCCATTAAAAATTGAATCATACTTTCAAGTTTTTGAATTCTCTCTTCTTGCGCTTGCATTGCTAAATCTTGCGTTTGTCGATTCTTTTGCAATTCTTGAATTTGCTTAATCAGCAATGGAATTAACGCCCTGTAATTGATGGTATAAATTTCTCCGGCTCCATCATGTACAACCATTTCGGGATACAGCTCATTCACTTCTTCTGCAATTAAGCCATATTGTTTATGATTTGATTCATCTGAAATATAGCTAAAGGTTACCGGACGTAGCTGCAACATGTTGTCTTGTTCGCCATCAATATCCTGAATATCTTTTTTGTAACGGCGTGATGAAGTAAGTGTTCCTAACTGCCCGCTACTATTAACAAACACCTCAGTGCCACCAGTAGAAGTACCGGTAAAAATACCGGCAATATAGCAGCTTGTTTGTAATCCAGTTGATCCAATACGAATGGTATTCGATTCACCAGCAACGCCGCTGTGGCCAATATAAATATCATTCGCTTCCGTGCTATTTAAATTAGATCCTGCAAGATTACCGATGGCAATGTTGGGACCGCTGTTGCAGAAAGCCAAAGCATTCTGACCGATTGCCACGCTACCATTAGCACCACTTGCATTTTGCATGGCACTAGAACCGATTGCTATGCTACCCGTTGCATTCATAACATTTGCCATTGCACTGCTGCCAACAGCTATGTTGCCTGTTGCATTAATAGCATTTTGCATCGCATTAGAACCAATTGCAATATTCATATTTGACCCACTGGCATTTTGCATTGTAAAACTTCCTAATGCTATACCAGTATTACAATTTATCGCATGCTGAGCAGTCTGAGTTCCGATTGCTATGTTGTTACTGCCAACGGTACCAGTAACTGCGCCCATAACAACGTTACCGATTGCAATATTATTACTGAATCCGCCTGCGGATGAAGAAAGAGTAAGAGAGCCCAAAGCAATATTGTTACTGCCACTTACACTGAGAAGCGTTTGATTACCTATTCCAATATTATTTGTGCCTCCAACAGTTGCGATACTCATAGTCTCGTTACCGATAGCAACATTTGAGGTCGCATTTGTTGCATTGTGTAAAGCAAGATATCCAATGGCAACGTTACTGCTAGAGCTTCCTGCGGCAATCATTGTGTCAGCGCCAATCGCAACATTATGAACTCCGCCGGTGTTATTAGCAAGCGCACCGACACCAACTGCCACGTTCAAAATTCCTACATTATTTTGTAAAGCTTGTCCGCCAATTGCTATATTAGCACCTGATCCTGTGGCATTTTGTAATGCTTGTGAACCAATAGCTATTGATTGAGTTGCCCCTGAAGCGTTTTGCAATGCCTGATAACCAACTGCTACCAGCCCAACGGGATTACTCGGTGTTTGCAGCGCTTGGTAGCCAACTGCCACGCTTCCAAATCCAGAGATATTATTTTGTGATGCCATAGAGCCAACAGCAACATTCTGTATTCCCTGGGTGCTGCTGAGCAATGCCAAATAACCGACGGCAGTATTATCAGAGCCGGTTGTATTTTGCTGCAATGCTAGATTGCCGATCGCAGTATTATCAGTACCGATGGTATTCATTTGCAATGCTTGATTGCCAAGTGCGGTGTTAAAGTTTGCCGTATTATTATTGAGTGCATTATAACCAACCGCAGTGTTTTGAGAACCGGTTACATTGGCCTGTAACGCATACGTGCCAAGCGCAGTATTTTGAATGCCAGTAGTATTATTAACTAAAGCGAAAGATCCAAAAGCAGCATTTTCATTTACGGTATTTACGTTGAGAGTGCCATACCCAAAAGCGCTATTGTTATTGCCAGTAACATTGTTGTTTAAAGCTTGCGAGCCAAGCACACTATTTTGTATGCCTCCCGTATTGCTTTGCATTGCAGAACAACCAACGGCAGTGTTGTCAGTGCCACTGAGATTATGTTGTAAAGCATTTTCACCAAGTGCAGTATTATCATCACCATTATTAATAGGATTCGTATTATCACCTACCGAAAGATTGCAGAGCGCTAAATTGGAATTAAAGTTTGGCCCTGAGAAGCTACCGGTAAATACTAAATGATTAAAAGTACCGGTACCACAGACATTTAAATTTCCGCCAATACCAACGCCACCAGCAACTACCAGAGCGCCGCTTGAACAACCAGTACTTGCAGTTGTTGCCACAATATTAATCGTACCTGTTGTGGACACCGTACCAAGTTGACCATTGCTATTTACAATCACCGGTTGATTAGTGCCAATAAGTGGTGTGCCAAAAATGCCGGCACCATAAAAACCGGTTTGCGTATTTTGTGTGCCAATACGAATAGTATTTGATTCGCCAGCAACACCTACATTGCCAATATAAATATCATTAGTTTCCGTAGCAGTAAGATTTTCACCGGCTAAGTTGCCGAGAGCTATGTTAGTGCCACTGATATTGTTGCGTAATGCATTTTGGCCAATAGCAACACTATTGTTGCTGCCAGAAGAATTCTGCATTGCACCTCCACCAATAGCAATATTATTCGATGTGTTGAGTGTAGATGCTAAAGCAAAGAATCCTACGGCGATGTTATTTGTTGATCCGGAAGCATTTGCCAACGTATTTTGGCCTAAGGCAATGTCATTGATTGCATTGTTAGCCGATTCCATTGCAGCTAATCCTATGCAAATGTTTTTAGAGCATCCTGACGCATTTTGCATTGATGAATCACCCAAGGCAACATTACCTTGAGAGTTTGCACTTTGACGCATTGCTGCAAATCCTATAGCAACATTAAGAGTGCTTGTTGTGGCATTCTCCATAGGAAAACCTGGCCCTATTGCGATATTATTAGCACCAGATCCTCCATTTTGAAGTGCTTGTTGACCTATGCCTATATTAGTATTACCTATGACGTTTTGTAATGCCTGGTAACCAATCGCGATATTCGAGGTAGCTCCGGTGCTATTTTGCATCGCCATAGAGCCAACAGCAACATTTTGTTGCCCTTGTGTATTACTCAGCAATGCTAAGTGGCCAACTGCAGTATTGTCAGTACCGATAGTATTTTGTTGCAATGCCAGATTGCCAACTGCCGTATTATCAACACCAGACCTATTGTTAAGCAATGCTTGATTGCCCAGCGCAGTATTAAAGTTTGCAATATTATTAGTGAGTGCTTGATAACCCACGGCAGTATTTTGTGAACCACTTACATTAGCTTGTAACGCATAGGTGCCCAGTGCCGTATTTTGGACACCCGTTGTATTGTTAACGAGTGCGAAAGATCCGAAAGCAGCATTTTCATTAACTGTGTTTGCATTGAGAGCACCAAAACCAAAAGCGCTATTATTATTGCCAGTTACATTACTGAGCAATGCTTGCGAGCCAAGCACGCTATTTTGTACACCGCCAGTATTATCAAATCCTGCTAAATAACCAATGGCGGTGTTATCATCACCATTAATATTGCTTTGTAAAGCAGAACAACCGACGGCAGTGTTATCGATGCCATTAACATTATTTTGTAAGGCGTTTTCACCAATGGCAGTGTTTGCAGTACCATTATTAATTGGGTTGGTATTATCACCAACTGATAAATTGCAAGCTCCGCTATTGCTATTAAAATTGCTACCAGAGAAGCTGCCGCTAATATTTAAATTACCGCAGATATTAGTATTGCCGCCAATGCCAACACCACCAGCAACGGTGAGTGCACCGTTGGAGCAAGCAGTACTTTGTGTAGTGGCAGGAATGCTCACCGTGCCATTCAGTGCAACGGTTGCCAATTGATTATTGGCGGTAATAATTGCAGGTTGATTTATGCCAGCCACAGTGGTGCCATTAATGCCCGCAATAAAGCATTGATTTTGCCCGGTGCCAATGCGAATAGTATTCGATTCACCATTTACCCCAACATTGCCG
>Ga0209624_10000314_pt1 | contig 43192 bp, 54 predicted proteins | sample JacPinW_OM2H0_O1_FD_188565 | JGI IMG/M metagenome (GOLD analysis project Ga0209624, IMG submission 188565) | Forest soil microbial communities from Algoma, Ontario, Canada - Jack Pine, Ontario site 1_JW_OM2H0_O1 (SPAdes) (version 2) | ecosystem: Environmental > Terrestrial > Soil > Boreal...
GACGTCCGCATCGATCAGAATATCAATAGTAAACAGCAGATCTACGCGCGGTTGAGCTGGAAGAATCTTCTCACAAACGTATTCAATCAGTTGCTGCCGAGCGATGCTGACGTGGAACATGATCGCAGTTTCTTGGTCTCGCACAACTATGCGATTTCCTCGAGGCTCGTGAACGAATTCCGCTTTGGCTTCACTCATTCGCTGATCGATCCAGATTTTCCCATAGCAGGAACACAGGCTCTAAACGGCCTGGGTTTCGCCACCGGGTCTGGACCTGGACAAATCAATACAACCAACCACCCGACTCAGGGGGGCTTCCCGACCATCAACTTCTCTGACGGAAGTGGATTCTCTACCATCGGTAGGGATATCACCGGCGTGCTCCAGTCGAACACAAAACAGTTAACGGACAACGTCACTTTCACCAAAGGTCGCCATACCATACGGGCCGGGGTCGATTACCGCATCGTCAACTATGTGACGCCCTCTCTCGAGACGGCTTCCGACGACTTCGGTCTTTTTACGTTCAACCAGGGGATCTTTACAGGAAGCTCCTTCGGTGATCTGCTGCTTGGACTACCCAACACCACGTACTTTGCCGTGACTGGACCACGCGACGACGGAACTGGCCATCAGTTCGGCTTCTACGGTCAGGACCAATGGGAGATTAGTAACCATCTGACTGTAAACGTGGGACTGCGCTACGAATACCTTCCCGGATTTCAGGATCAGATCGGCAATATGGCCAATTTCCTTTCGGACACAAACACTGTGGTCATTCCGGACAGATTGCAGAATGGCATTGGGGCGGTCCCGGCATTTCTCCAATCTTTCAACTCTTGTACCCTCCCTGGACGCTCCATGAACATTCCGTGCTCAAATTTTGAGACGGCGAGCCAGGCTCATGTGCCACAGAGTTTGCGGCAGAATTATAAGTACAACTTCGATCCCCGCATCGGCATAGCCTACCGCCCATTTTCAAATGACAAGACGGTAGTTCGCGCGGGTTTCGGTGTGTTCACCGTAACCAATCTAGGGCCATTGGCCTTCAACATGTCCAGCAATCCAACGGCTGCCGTTCACACCTACCAGAACAATAATAACGGCGTCCCGCAGTTTCAGTTCCCGATGGCGACGAGCCTGAGTCAGTCCGTTCAGTACGGCGGCGGCGAACTGGAGCAGGGCGATGCTCCGAACTATCGCGATCCTCAGGTAATGCAGTGGAACCTAACCGTGGAGCGTCAACTTTCGACTTCTACGGCTGCACGCATCAGCTATGTCGGGATGGTGGGACGCAGGCAGAATGTGACCATCGATCTGAACCAGATCCCGGAAAACACGCAGGGGTACAATGTTCCGGCAGGCGGTTGGGTCGATCCCCGCGCGCCATTTCAGAACTGGTCGGAAATTTTCCAATCCACAAATCTGGGCGCGACTTCGTATAACTCGCTGCAGGCTGGTGTCACGCACCGGCTTTCGCATGGGCTAACCTTCCAGGGAGACTACGCTTGGACAAAGAGCCTCAGTGATGTGCAAGGAGATGCTCCGACCAGCTTTGGCATCGAGAGCTACTACGGATATGCAATTTCTGACCGCTTCCATGTAAAGGCTCTTAACGGTAATGCCGAAGGCACACCACGGCAGCGCTTGCTTGTCACCGGAGCCTATGAGCTTCCGTACGGCGAGGGCCGCATGTGGAACAGTAGCAATCGTTTCTTGACTGCTATCGCTGGCGGTTGGAATCTGAACAGTATCTCCTTGCTCCAGACCGGACCTTGGTTGACACCTACCATGAGTCCAAGCCTCGACACTTCTGGAGTTGGCATTGCGCAAAGAGGTACGATTGCGCGACCCTACAGAGTTCCAGGCGTTTCGACAACTCCGGCTCATCGCAACGCAGCGAGCTACTTCAACATCAACGCGTTCAGCACAAATACGGCTCTCGGCCAGACCGGCAATGCGGCGGTTGGTTCTCTTGAGGGGCCGGGAACAATAGCTGTCGCGGCTGGGCTGGCAAAAGTATTCACGCTTCGGGAAGGAGTGAAGTTGCGGTTTGAATCAACGTTCACCAACGTGCTTAACCGCACTAATTTTGCCATACCTGCTACTGACGTCAGCAATCCAAGCACATTTGGTGTTTTGACGTCGGCGCAGACCGCAAATAATGCCGGCAACCGTACAGGTCAGGTCGCGCTTCGACTTGATTTTTAGACCGCTCGGCAAACCCGTAGTGCGCAGGCTGAACCAGGGGCAGAGTATGGACGCTGGTTCAGCCCTCAAATGTTGAGGCCACCATTGCCTTGTTTGAGGGTTCCATGCGTTCAACTCAATTTGCCTGCGTTCCTGGACAGGGCTCCGCTTCGTGAGGGGGCGAAAAGGCTAAACCCCCTCGCCCTCTCTCACGTTCATATCTCAGTATCCGAAAGTGTCCTATGTCCAGTGGTCATGCGAGACTAACCATTTCACTCTGCTTGCTCTTGCTTGTGCCCTTCCATTTTGCGTTAGCGAAGTCGCCTGGTCTCTCTAAGCCGCCAGCCGGTGTAGTTTTGGTTGCCGCTACAGTGGAAGGACAACCTGCGACATTACTCCTCGATACTGGCGCGGAGCGATCGTGTCTCGATACCAGATTTGCGGCGCGACTCCGGCTCGGCTCGACGGGTGTGGAACGTATTCGCCAGCCTTACGCGACGATGACGGCGGGCAATATTCAGATCGGGGATATCGAGATCGACTCTTTCCACCTTCAAGGCATGGAACTCTTATCCAGTGATCTCAGTTCAACCTCATCGGCGGCTGGTGTCACCATCGATGGAATTGTGGGAAGCGATGTTCTTCGACATTTTGCCGTAAGAATTGATTTCTCCTCAGGCTCGGTTCAATTCGGGACGAACACTACGATGCTAGCGAGAGGAGTTGTTGTAACGCTTCAATCGGCTAATAATGTTTACTTTGTTCCTCTCAACCTAGAAGGAACTCCGGTTAGTTTATTGCTCGATACCGGCACGAACGCGAGCAGCGTTTCATCGCATGCATGGTCGGATATCACGATGCATTGGCAACCGCAAACGATGCTTGATGGGGTCAGGTCAAGCGGAGGTTCGGAGGGCGCAAAATTCGTCTTGATCCCAAAGGTTAATATCGGAGGCGCTACATCTAGAAATGTTCCGCTTCGCGTGCAGCCGCAAACGCGCGACGGATTGTTTGCAGATGCCAACTTCGATGGACTGCTTGGCACGGATGTCCTCCGACAGTTCATTGTGACGCTGGATCTGGCAAACAACAAAATATATTTAATCCGCAATCCGAACAGCCACATTGACCGATACCTCTTTTCAACGATCGGTATCCAGTTTGCCAAAGACATCGACGGTGATTTCACGATCTTGGCTGTCTGGAATCCATCTCCTGCGGCGAAGGCGGGCCTGAAGATTGGAGATCTGATTCTCGCTGTCGATCAACTCGACACCCGACAGATGAGTCTTGATGACTTGTCGCGAGAAATTCACGGACACCCAGGAACGGAAGTCAATCTTGTCATAGATTCGGGTGGACACAGGCACAGCGTGGCGGTGACGATAGGTTGCCTTCTATGTCCAGTTAGTAGTAACGCAAGACCAGCGAAACGCTAACGCGGAGAGTATACTATGACCGGTCGTCTTGCAGCGGATCACTCCCCGCACGGGAAAGAGTTTGAGACGAAGGATGAGGTAAGAATCCAATATGAAAAGCACCGATCAGCAAGGCATGTACGGACCGAAACTCCTCTCCTGTTTTCGAGTGGCGGCAGGCGGGTGTTTGACGCTGGATTGGCCGGAGAAGTCGACCTTTGCGATCACTCGGATAAGTTCCGACATTGGGCTCTCAGATTTCACGGAAACTGTCACGCCAGGACCCGCCATGCTTATAGCGGTAGCCATCAAACCGGTTGCCGCGAGAGATTTTCAGCATCGCTTCAACGGCAAGGCTGTGAAGACACCGTCGCTCCAAGTCTTTGGAACCAGCGTTATAGACGCACGCGGAAACCCCATGTGCTTTGTCGGTTCGGGATTTGATTTCCTCCATTTTCACATCCCACTCGCGGGACTGGACGACATCGCACAGGATCACAAAATGGCACCCGTCGATACTTATCGCTTCGTACTCGGCGAAATGGATCTTGCCATGTCGCAGATCGCGAAAAACGTACTGCCCCATATCCATGCGAATGGCTCTACTTCCCCTCTGGCTTTGGACCATCTGAGTCTGTTGCTTGGGGCACATCTGCTAGATCGTTACGCGGGGATCAAAAGACTATCTGCTGTCCCTGTTGGGGGCCTTGCACCGTGGCAGATGCGTCGAGCTCAAGAGATGCTTAGAGGGCACCTCCACGGCAATATTCGGGTGCAACAACTTGCAAGGGAATGCGAACTTTCCACGAGTCATTTCGCTCGCTCATTCAAGGTGAGCTTTGGAGTGTCACCGATTCAATGGGTCATAGGGAAACGCGTCTCATTAGCGAAGCAGCTGCTAATTCAACGGAATATCTCGCTCAGCGATGTTGCGACACAGTCGGGATTCGCGGATCAGTCGGCAATGACGCGAACATTTGTCAACTGTGTTGGGGTCACTCCGGGACGTTGGAGACGCGAGCAGCTGGGGAACGCCAGGCTTGTTTCGTCATCTGCTGCAAATGGAGCGGCTCCGGTCCAATTCTGATCCGATTATGAGGAACAGAGTCAGAAAATAAAACCAGAGCAACGGAATCACTTCTTCATGCGTGGCCGCATTGATACGACGGTCGGCAGGGATACGAACGACACAGCAGACTACGCCTAAAACGGCAGAATCATTCAAGAACTAATGCAAGCGAAGATCCTATGGTCTAAGCAGAGGGCCAGGAACAACTCTGAAAGAGATCTTTTCGATTGAGCGCGACCGATCCACCCAGAGTGGCTGACCCTTGAGCAGTTCTGAGCGTGACTTGGAGACGCAACCCACATCGCAGGAGAAGAGCCATGTCGAACGTCAATCTCAACGAAACCGCGCCTACCCAGTTCCAGGATATCGGCGGTGTGAGCCTCGCCTACCGGCATTTCGGCAAGGAAGGTGCCCCGCCGGTGGTGTGCTTTCAGCATTTCACCGGCACGATGAACAATTTCGATCCGATCCACACCAACCGGTTGGCGCAAGACCGCCCGGTGATCCTGGTCGATTACCGGGGTGTCGGTCGCTCGGGTGGCGAGATGCCGGACTCGATCCCCGCTACCGCGGCCGACATCATCGCCTTCGTCAAGGCGCTCGGCCTGAAGGAGATCGATCTGTTCGGTTTCTCAATCGGCGGCATGGTCGCGCAGCAGGTGGTGCTTGACGCACCCGAACTGGTGCGGCGCATCCTCCTGGCAGGCACCGGCCCGTCGGGCGGCGAAGGCATGCAGGAATTTTCGCGCGAGGTGATGGACATCGTCAATCGTCCGAACAGCACCGAGCAGGAACGCACGCTGGACCTATTCTTTTCGAAGAGCCCGACGAGTTACGCGGCGGGCAAGGCTTGGCTCAAGCGGATCGCCGCGCGAAGGCTGGACCGCGAACCGGAAGCGAAGCCCCAGGTCGGGCAGGCCCAACTCGTCGCTCTTGCAAAATGGGGTGTGATCCCCGCGACAGACCGCTACGGTGATTTGAAGAAGATCAAGCAGCGCACGCTTGTCGTCAACGGTAAGGACGACATCATGGTGCCGACCATCAATTCCTACATCCTCCAGCAGCATTTACCGGATGCCCGGTTGATCCTCTACCCGGATTCCGGGCACGGCTCGCACTTCCAATTTTCTGAAGAGTTCGCCGAAGAGGCCGCACGCTTCTTCGGCGCAGCTTGAACCCAAGGCGACGGCCGTCAGCGCGGCCGCCGCAAACAGTTTAACAGGAGCGGGCGACGGCATAACCCAGCAATTCAAGAGCGAAGAACTCGGAACCGACGATGTCCTGGAACACTATGATTCTCGGAGTGTGTCTCTGGATCGGCAATATAAGTGCGAAGGAGAGTGTATGGGAAAGCCGGACGGGAAAGTAGCGTTGGTCACAGGTGGTTTTACCGTGAAATCAACAAACTTCTATATTGCCGGTTTGCTTGGTGCAACAGTGCTCCTTGTTGCGGGTTCTATTGGGGGCTGTAACGGCACCAATCTAACACCCCAGCAACCGGACGAGGTAGACTCCGTCGTCCATGCACTCATCGTCAACGGTCTATATAAGGTCGGTGTCTCCCAGGATCGCACCACGCGTGTCATGAGGCCGACAGGGAATGTTCAAACACAAGACCAGAAGACGTACGCTGCACAGATTGCCCACGAGGATGCAAGCGACTACACGATTGCCATTGGCGTAATACCGCCTCCTGTGGTGCCCCAGCCAATAGTAGACAGGTACAAAGCCATGCTCCAAGGTCACAAGAACCTTGACCTGCAGGATATCGATTACGAGGCGAAGAACGGAACCCTTGTCTTGTCGGGCAATGTACATAGCGCTCACGAGCGAGCAAAATCAGTGCCGAATGTCGAGCGGGTTGTAGATCAAATCAAGGTAAGCAGTAGGGTTACTTCGCGAAGTGTGTAGTTCTTTTGAAAGAAGCGAATGCATCCAGTCAGGAGGACAAAATAAGCATATGAGCGAGTACAAAGTGATCCAAGAGTTGGAATCGGAGTTGGCCCGAGCGGAAGAAAGGCTCCGCGAAATCGAACGGATCGAAGAGAAACTGCTTCAGGACATTCCCCTTGTCGGATTCCGTACTGCCACTGCCGAGCGCAATTTGCGAACCGAAAAGGAAATGCTTGTGGACACGATTCGCAAGAACAGGCAGCTGCTTTCAGTGGCAAAGCGGTAGGCGGTACTTCAAGAAAAGCGAATGTGGGGGCAGTCCTCGTACCGGTAGCATTTGGCTCAGGAGTCGCTGTATGACAACTAAAATAAGTAGCATCCTTTTCCCGATCGATTTTTCTCACCGATCTGTGTTAGCCGCGCAGCACGTGAAGATATGGGTTGATCGCTTCGGTGCAGTCTTAAATACACTGCACATTTTAGATGCCAAAGCGCTAGGCTATTCACCGGAACGAAGAGATGATTTTCTCTGTAACGAGCTTCCCAATCTCATCGTGAAGCGCACCGCGGACCTGAAGTATTTTTCCGACCAGTACTTTGGCGAGAACGTCGCGCGTCACACCGTCCTGAGCGGCAGTACAGGAGACGAGATTGAGCATTTTGCCAAGCGAGAGAACATCGATCTGATCATGCTACCGCGAAATCATCAAAGTCTCGGGTCGCGAATCCTGGAAGATTCGTTGACAGCTAAGCTCCTCGAACGATGCCCCGCTTTGGTGTGGACCACGGAGTACGTGGACGACGTGCCGCCTTCACCTGTCCACAGCATTCTTTGCGCCGTACATTTCGAGCAAGATGTGATGTTGGATGCGCAAAACTCTAAAATGCTTCAAACAGTTCGAGAACTCGTGACCACATATCGGGCAAGGGTGGCGTTCCTCCATGTCATCAATGGGGCCGCTGAGGAATCGAGTGGATCCGTTACGCACCTGCAGGCCGTCGCTGACATCGAGCCTTTGGTGGCGCAAGCACATGACTTGTTCGGAAGCTCAGCAGAGATTCTTAAAAAGTCAGGCGACGTTATCACCGCAATCAGTGATAAAGCGAAACAGCTGGCCGCAGACCTGATCGTTGTTGGACGGACTCGCCCGGGAACAATCGGTCTTGGACGACAAACTCATATTTTGAAAATAGATCACGCTGTACGTCGCCCTGTTCTTAGCGTCTGGTAGCTGAATCTGATTGCCTGATTGAGTCTCACTGAAGAGAGAACACGAAGGCATTCCTATGCTCCCGGTCGTGTTGTCGAGTAGTGAAGAATATCGGATCCATGCTTCCGGCTGCAATATCAAGCTGACAGAGCAACGATTAGCGACGCAAGACCAGAATGAGGCGTTGGATGGAGAGGAATTCGATTTCCAAGTATGGATTTTGGGTCTGCAGCGTGCTGTGTCCGGTCGCTGTAGGGCTGATTATTGGAACGAGGCATTCGAATCACGCCTCGACACAGCCGGGTTCGGTCCCCGATGTTTGAACGCCGGGGCGATGGAAAACGGGTTGGTCAGCCCCAGCGTGGAGGGGATTCCGCAGGGAGGGTCCTCTCTCGCCCTTGCTCAGCAACCTTGTGCTCGACTCGCTGGACCGGGAGTTGGAGCGCCGGGGACATCGCCGCCCTGGAAAACGCAGATAGCAAAGCATGAGCGCAAAGCCAAGACGATTAGGATCGCCACGACGCCGATTGATCAGAGTTTTTTGGCGGGCAAATTGAACGCTGGTAGCTCGGCCTGCGACTTATGCTGTGAACGGACGATATGGACAGTGAGGATCGAGCTTTCCATAGAAAATGCGGGATCGCACCGTGCCTTCCGAGCAGCCCACGATCTTCCCAATATCGGCCATCGATAAATCCTCGAGAAAATGCAGCACCAGGACCCTCGCGATGCCCGGTACGAGTGGCTGGCGCTGCGATAGCCCGCAGCGCGGCCGGCTCGCGCAACTCGCCAATCCGCCGGAAGGCTCCGATCCACACGTCCTGCAGCACGTCGAGCCCGTCGTCCGGGTTGCCGGTCAGGCTGGTCGCGTAGTAGAGCAACGGCCGCTCCATCACGGCCACTAGGTCTTCGAAAGCTCCCGGATCGCCCGCCTAGCAGAACTTATCCAGATGAGCGTCTTCAAGATCGACGCTCCCTTCGTAGAAAAAATGAAAGCCCACGGATTCAAGAACCTGACCATCGCTCAGCTGGTAAAGATCAAGGTCTTCAAGCTCGACGAGTAGAATCGTCCGCTCGTGAAATTGGGTAGTGGGTCAGTTTGAAAGCGAGCGAGGTTTGTAGAGCCGCCGCATGGTTTCCACAACCGAACCGACCAACGCATACGTAGCAGCATTCATAAGAAGGACGAAGTAGAATCCTTGCGGGTGTTGGCTGCCAATCGCAATCGGGCAGGTCAGATAGATGAGAGCCCGATCGACGCCGCCCGTACCGAGCGGATTTGAGAGAGTCACTGAGATATAGGCTCTCCAGACGACGACAACGAGTGCACCCAAACCCGACCACATCGCGATTCGGAGTTTCATGCCGCCTCCTCCTCTTCCGTACACTCCAATCATCCCACTGAATCCTCTCAGACTCCAAATTAACCACTACCTGAAATTGAAAATCAATCGAACCGAGACAAGTACCTGACACTTCCCTGACAACACACCCTGCCTGCCCCACATATCTTCACCTCACAGAGCAGCTCTTACCTCGAGCGTTCCGGAACGAAGGTGAGGACGCTCTAGTACGTTTGTAGTTTCGTTCATTACGTCAGTCGGCGGCGGATTATTAGCGAACGGAACTTCGGCCCGTGCACAAGAACGCGGCAGGCTTGACTGTCACCTAGGCCGCCTCCAAAGGCGGCTTTTTCTTGCCTGAAATCTGTGATGAGCATTTCGCAGAGTCGAAAATAAACCAACAAGAGGACTCTACGTGTTATTCTCAGAAACCTCCCAGGGAAAGAGGTTGCTCAAGGGGACAAAACATATGAATGCTACGCAAATGCTGATAGGGCAATTCGACTACATTCAACGTGCGATAGAGGTAATAGAAAAACAGATAATAGAACATCCACCTGACACCATTGATCAGCGTTTGAGGCTACGAGAACTACAGATTCTGTATCGGGATGTCTCCAATTGTCTCGAAGGTGGCATCGAGATGTTCCAACACGACGAAGCGATGAAGGCTGCCTAAAATGGCTGGCGACACTTAAACACAAAAGCCCGTCACCAATCCTTGATTAGAGGAGGTGACGGGCTTCAATATGCATATTGCATTGATCCTACGCTTTGGCGGCGGCGACCTTATTAGCGGTTGACTTCCCTACTGCTGACTTCTTTGCTTTCCTAGCCTTTGCCCAACGCGCCTTCGCAGCGGCAGCAATCCTTGCTCTGCCCTCTGGACTAAGCCCATGCTTGGTTGGCTTCACTGCAATGATTCTCGAAACTGTAGCTTCCTTCTTCGGAAGGCCAGCACCACGTTTGATAGGCGAATCAGTGCCTAACAATAGAACTCTGGCTTGCTGCAGCTTGGATATCTCTACGTCGATTTGTTCAATGATTTCTCCTGTGTTCATGCTTCCTCCATAGGAAGAATACCAGCGCGTGATAGGCTTGCTCACCCTGAAATTAGAGGAATTTGAAGAAGTTTGAATGAGTCGTGAACATGAACATCCAGGCAATTCGGGAGACGATTCAAAGTGTGTAACCGGGTAACGTATCTAAATTGGAATTGTCTTTGCATTTGATCGGTGGCTTTATGTTGAGAGGTCTCCTTGGAATCATGGGGAAACGATTCTCGTCGAATCTCGGAACGGGGCTAAGATTTTCTTTTTGGCCGACGGCACTGATCGGAATTGTAGTCATCAAAGCCGTACTTTCACTCGACGTGAAGCCGGGATCTTTTCTGCTTTCATATAGCGGGATCAGTTATTTTTTTCTACTGTTGTTGGCAACCAGTTTCGCTATCCGCAACGGAATACAGAACACGCTTGGGAGGCGGCCATTCTGGGTATTCCTCTCAATTGCCTACGGCCTCTGGGCGCTACACCAGTGCCTTACCCTGTACTACGAGCTTGGTCGGCACATCGAGGCACTCGACAGTTCGATTGCCGATCCGGCGCTGTTTCTGCACATCGTACCGCTGATGGCCGCTGTGGCAACCTTCCCACACCAGAACGTATCCGACCGGAAGCTGCACAGGACCATATCAAACTCTCTTCTCTTATTGTTTTTCTGGGGCTTTCTTTATGGTTACCTTGTTTTTCCATACCAGTACTTCCCGAACGCCACCAGCTACGCCCTGCGCTTTGACATTCTCTACCTACTAGAGAATTTGGCGCTGCTGCTGGTTGTGGGTGTTTTGACCCTTCGCGTGCAGGCTCCCTGGAAGTCAATCTATCTTCATCTGATGGGCGCGTCCACCCTGTACGCGTTGAGTTCCACAGTCGCCAATCTTGCAATTGACTCGGGAGGCTATGTCAACGGCAAGCTGTATGGTCTGGGCCTGACCGCTTCTGTTTGCTGGTTCGTGTGGATACCGCTCAGCGCACGGCAGGTAAAGGGAGAAGCGACAGCCGTGCGATCGGATAGAAGCCAAAGCTCACGAGGCTCAGTATGGGCAATGCTCGTTGTTGTGCTGGTCTCCATCCCGATTATCTGGGAACTGTTCCAACGGAATGAGAACATCGGTCTACGCGATCTTCGCCTGCTGGTCGCAATTGTCGCGATTATTTGTCTCGCGAGTGCGGCCTACATAAAGGAGTACCTCGCCAGACGTGAACTGGATTTCCATTTTGGTTTAGCCAACGACAGGCTACGTCTTGCAATGGAAGCGAGCGCATCGGTGGGGTGGGACTTTGAGGTAAAGAGCGGACGGAACGTTTGGTTCGGCGACGTACAAGCCATCTTTGGAATCGCTTCCGATACTTACGTAACAACCGGGGAAGATTTCACTCATTACGTACATCCGGAAGACCGAACAAGAGTCTCGGAAGCGATCGCGGATGCAAGGCAAAACCAGAAGCCGTACGCGGCAGAATTTCGTGTTGCACAGCCCGACGGGACAGTTCGCTGGCTGGCAGCGCGAGGCAGGTTCTACTATGCAAGGAACGGTAACCCCGAGCGAATGCTCGGCGTGTCGGTGGATATTACGGACCGCAAGTTGGCGGAAGAAGCCCTTTCCTGCATGAACCGCAGAGTGATTGAGGCAGAAGAACGAGAACGTGACCGGATCGCGAGGGACCTTCACGAAAATGTCGGTCAGCGTCTTGCATTATTGGCAATTGCGATCGAACAACTCAAGAATGACCTCCCCCATCAGGCAGTTGAACTTCTCGACCGCATGGACGCAGTATGGAGGAAAACCTTGGAGATATTGACCGATGTGAAAGCTTCGGCGCACGAATTGTACTCTCCTAGATTAGAGTATCTCGGCATTGCTGCGGTCATGAGAACCTTCTGCGAAGAGTTCGGGGAGAGGAAGAGAGTGGAGATTGACTTCAGGAGCCATGGTTTCCTTAGCCCCGTGCTGCCAGACGTTTCTATTTGCCTATTCCGGGTTCTACAGGAAGCGTTGCACAACGGGGTGATGCACAGCGGGGTGCAGAAGTTCGGTGTGCAATTGTGGGGTGAGTCGGATGAGATTCATCTTAAAGTAAGCGACTCGGGCGTTGGCTTTGACCTCAGAGCGGCAAGAAGAGGCCGAGGGCTTGGTCTGGTCAGAATAGAGCAGCGAGTAAAACTAATGGAGGGAACCTCTTCGATCGATTCGCAACCCGAAAAAGGCACTACGGTCAAGGTTAGCTTGCCTTTACGTTCTGGACGCGATTCCATGCGTGCGGCTGGCTAGATGCGCCCGAAATGTCGCCTATTCATAGGGAAGAAACGGCGGAGTGCTTCGCACAGATTCTCTCGTAGATATGGCTTTCCCGTTCACGCTGAAAACTGTTCAATACATAACCGCACAAAATATCGACGTCGCAGCTCTTGGCGATCTCGTCCCATAAGTGTTCGACCTCAACCGCCGCATCTGCCTTCCCTTGCTCCCACAAGGTAGGAGCACACTCACCACAAGCTGCAACACGAGGGCGATCCCCCCTCGATGCTTTGGCGGCTGCGGCGACCAGACTGCCCGCGACTTTCAGAAATCGAGCCGGGTCAGGCAGATCATTCACCATGAAAGTCGAGAGCGTGTCGGCAACATCCAAAGAGACATAGCGCCCCAGTTCAACAGCGGCGACAATATCCACGCCATGTTCCTGCAATCTCTGAAGAAGACTCTTCCGATGTGAATCGGTTGCGACCACAATAACCGCATTCCCGGATTCCAGAGCGGCTTCGATGAAACGAGTGAAGCCAACTACAAATGCTGCATCATCAGAATAGAATTCAACCTCGTGGCTGCGCGCGATCTCCACTCTTCCCAATGCAAGTGGTGGGCGAGGCTCATTGGGACGGTCGAGGGTTTTCAGATCCGACGCCGGGGTGAAATAGTGACCCGACAATCCGCTGCTGACAAACTGCCTACCTTGAAGAACCGCTTCCACTGCAGGTAACAGTTCGCTTCCGGCATGCGCCTTAACCACATAGCCCAGTGCCCCTAAGGCGAGAGCTTCCTGCACCACATCGGCAGAAGATTCTTGGCTTACGAAGAGTATTTTGCTTTTAGGAGACAGCTTGCGGATTCGTCGAGCCGCAGCGATTCCATTCAGTGAAGGAAGCCCGATATCGAGCGTAATCAAGTCCGGTTGGAGTTCTTCGGCTTTCTGAACGGCTTCTAATCCGTCTGTGACCTCTTCGACGATCTGAAATTCCGGTCGTTTTCTCAGCGTCGAACAGATGAATTGCCGAAACGGTTCATAATCTTCGACCACGAGAACCCGGCTTGATGGCGTTTTCAATTTGCCCCTTTTACAAGCTGCGGCTTTCCCGCGGCATTCCTGAGCAGCGAGAACCGCCCGTTCGCAACCACGATGCTGCCGTTTCTGGGAGCGAAGCGTTGTTCCCATTCGTCATTGTCATGCTTCCCCTGGACGAGCTCCGCATATCGTTCCGCCCCGAACGCACGTTCATGGTGAATGATCTCGTCCCATTTTTCAAAAAAATGGCTCAGTTCGCTTTCATAAGCATCTCCACTATTACGGTTGACTTCGACCAGTTCTTTAGTCGCGGTGTCGTATAGGAGCCTATAAGGCCCCAGGGCCGCAGCGATACTGGCAAAACCGCTAGTCCACCCGCTTCGCCAGTAACTTGGATGGGGCTACAGGTCAGGAATCCACAGAATTGGACCTTCCTCCGGTCAGATTCTCGATCTGGGAATAAACCGTAGTGCTCGAAAAGACTTTAGAGGCACAACGGGATCGCTTCCGGTTTGCCCGTGATCGTGCGCCATGAGCGTGAAAGGCTGTGAGGCCGAGTAGTGCGTAACTGGAATTCTTGAAAGCCGCTCCTCAGGGGCATTTCTCTCGTGTGCCGACGCCCGGAATCGACCCCAACGCGCGCGGTCATCCATTGCTGTCGGCCGATGACGCGAATTGACCGCAGCCGTCTGAAGTGTTTTGCTCTCGCCGCGAAAACGGCGCGCTAGCCACAACGATTCAGCCGCGAGACAGGCATAGACGCGGTGCCATTCGGTGCGGGTTTCGTAGTCGCCTTTGTCGTTCTTCCAGCTTTCCTGGGTTGCGACGTTGAGGACGACGTACTCGCGGTTGTAGGGGGCCGGGGAGCGAAGGAACTGTTCCAACCGACTTAAGCTGATTTCCCTTGAAATACAGGGATTATATGGAGATGCGATTGAAGTTCAGGCAACTGAACTTTGATTCACCGAACCAGTTATATGTGCCGGAATCTGCTGGTTTGGACGTTTCTGGCAACAACCTCCACGATCAACCTATCCCCACGGCTGGCATTGGGTTCAAACCTCGTTACACTTATCGCAGCCATCACTGTGAATGACCATAGCGTTGTATGTCCACAGTAGGTCTGCACGGCTCGTGCTCGTTCTGCCAAGACCGAGTGTGTTTACACATTCACCAGCAGCCTCTAGGAACCTCCGTGCAAGCTCCATTCCTTCATCGCACGCTGGCATGTTCTCTATATCCCAGAGGGACAATAGGGCATCGCTTTTTACTGGCATACTTGTCTACCTCTCTTGTAAATTGCACACGATTCTGATGACTGCGAGAGCCAAGCAGACACTCTTTTTCCGTCCTCACAGCTCACTTCATTACGTCTTCGTCTGACGGTTGATGCCAAGGCACGTTCTTTTGCGCGAACAGGTAGGGCGACTTGACCAAAAGGCTACTGAGTACACGGTGCGCGATCTTGATTGATCGTTCGACCTCCGCATCCCACTCGACAGATGAGGCGGTTGAACACTCATTGGCAGCCCACTTTGCTGTGCGGGATAGCGAGGACCAAGCTGGCTGCCACCAGCAGAGAGGGGCCAATCTTCACCCAATCAGGCTCCTTGTTGTAGCCGCCCACTTCCATGTTGTGAGCATAAGCTAGAAAACTGTGGAAGGCGAATAAAAAGCGTATATTGGGGTAGTGGCCACATCCAACCGAAAACTTCCTTTTGATCATTTTCCGGGAACTGCGAAAATTGTAAGTCCCTGATTCTAAGGGCTGCAAAAAGGGCCGCGGCCCGCCGCTCTCGTCTTCACGATCACCTTGATTGCCCCTCAACAAAATCAATGATTTGCAGAAGCGCATCTACCCTAACGGAGGTTTTCGGTTGGATGTGGCCACTACCCCCTTCTGGCGGCGTTTGGCGGCTCGTTCGAAGACGATTTTCAATCTGGCGGGTGACCCACACCTGTATTGGGCGACCCATATCTCGGTTCTCCAGATGTGGGCATTCGCGAAAGCGATCCCGCTCCCGCCATCACGATCGCAGAGACAAAGCGTTTACTCCCCATCCATCAGCAACGCGTTCCGCAGCTCCTGTTACTGGGCAACGGTAAATAGCTCCGCGGACCGTGCCTGCGTCTTCACAATCGCCGACTTCAGCATTAATTTCGCCCGAGCTGGGACGCAGACGCACATGGACTTAGGCGAGCTCCCGTCATGCCGCGACTGGGAACCGATGGCTACGATGACAAACAGGGCGACTGAGAACAGAGCAAAGCGGCTCATGGGATGACCCCCTGATGGATGATACGGAGGCTGTGCCATGGGAGTTCCTCAAAACTTTCGCGAAAGAAAAGAAAAAGCATTCAATGTGCGCCCAAAATTCCATGGCTCCGTCGCTCGAAGCGGACAGGCAATGACGATTCCGGCATCCTGCGTGACCATCTTCGTTGGAATCGTTCCTTGTTGCCCAGCGTGAGAACATACGTTCGCGCCGTGAGTTCGCCAACGCCGTAGACCTGGATCAACGCCTGGGTCTCTGGGTACTCGGTCTCCGTAAGCTGCTTGATGAGTTGGTCGTAGTTGTTTGATCTTCTTCGTCATCTCCGCAATCTTCTCCAGCACCGGACCAAGCGCCTGAGCCAGGCCTGGCGGAGAGCGCCGCCAATCCAGTTACCCCTGCTCAATCCATAATGAAGACCTATGTCTCCACTTGAAGATCAGGGTGGCGCAGTGATATAGCTTTAGTGGCCGGATTGTCAATTCTTACAGTTTCGCCGCCGCTGGCCGAATCTTACGTGAGGGATGTCCTCGGACTTTGCGATCCTCCGCTGCTGCGCACTTGCATTGCGACCAAAAAACACCATAGGCGGTCGCTGCTGGGGGATTTGATGTCGAAGCCCGACAAACCCGCGATGACAACTCCTTCGACATACAAGAGACTACAGTGGGCCTTAGTCGCTTTAGCCATCTTTGCAGCAACAGGCCTGACGATCTGGAAGTTTTCTTCGACTCAACCCCCTTCCGCGGCTCGCATTCAGTCTCCTCCAGTCAACTCTGCCGTGACGCCTCCTGCCGAGCCGGCAACGACCACATCAACCGGGCTACTCTTTACCCCTACCGTGCCGAACACGATGCAGCCGTCTGCGAAATCTCAGCAGGGTATGGCATGGATTCCCGGGGGGGAGTTTTCCATGGGCGCGCAGGATCCTCCCGACATGGAGCATGACCATGTTGGCATGGAGGCCACCGAAGATTCCCGTCCGGTTCATCGCGTCTACGTCGATGGCTTTTGGATGGATAAGACCGACGTCACCAATGCGGACTTTGCGAGATTTGTCGCTGCAACGCACTACATTACCGAGGCAGAGCGCACGCCGAAAACAGAAGATTTTCCGGGAGCCCCACCCGAAAACCTGGTTGCGGGCGCCGTCGTCTTCTCACCACCTGAGGAAGCCGTCCCGCTAAACAACAGTCTCCAATGGTGGAGCTACGTGAAGGGGGCAAATTGGCGACATCCGAATGGCCCCGACAGCAACATCAAAGGCAAGGAAGATTACCCGGTCGTCGACGTCTCCTATGACGACGCTCTTGCTTACGCAAAGTGGGCCGGCAAGCGTCTTCCCACCGAAGCGGAGTGGGAGTTCGCCGCCCGTGGCGGTCTCACTGGAAAACCTTTCGTTTGGGGCGACTCTTTCCGTCCTAACGGGAAGTACATGGCGAATACTTTTCAGGGGCACTTTCCAAACAAGAACACGGACGACGATGGATTCAACGCTACCTCTCCCGTGACTACGTTCCCTCCCAATGGGTACGGCCTTTACGACATGGCCGGTAACGTCTGGCAATGGACCTCCGACTGGTATCGTCCGGACTACTACCGGCAACTGGCCGCCTCAGGCGCTATCAGCCGCAATCCGACCGGCCCTGACAACTCCCTAGATCCCGCGGAGCGCGAAGTGCCTAAGCGGGTCATGCGCGGAGGATCCTTTCTCTGCACCGATCAATACTGCTCCCGCTACATGGTCGGAACGCGCGGCAAAGGTGAGGTTTCGACAGGCACCAATCACCTCGGTTTCCGCTGCGTGAAACCGGCATCCCACGCGTAGTCAGGAAAGTAGAGGGCACGCTCCAAAATCAGGACGGTGTTATTTCCGTGAAGGCGTGAGCCGTTCGCGTGTTGAACCTCGTGGATGTGCGGTGGCGTGACTTCCGTGTTCGGCGTCAACTACTCTTTCCGGTCTTTTGATGTCCGCGGCGATCCAGCCTTCTTTCCAGGGTTGGGTACGGCCCTCATCGAACGGAACTCGATTCGCCCGGGCATCGCCGCCGGCATCGAACAGCAGGCCCCATGTCTCTGCGTAATCATCTTCCCCGCCATCGGCCAGGACACGTTTGTGCCGATCCAACTCAAGAGCTTCCGTATCGGCGTCTTCCCAGCCACAACGCCAACAGTGATGTGCGATCTCTGAATCCGGTATCGCAGCTAGACGTGCCCGATAGCCGGCTGCGTATTCGATGGTGTCCCACTTTTCTAAAGCCGCGAGTCCTGGATGGATCATGCACAATCTCCACTTGCTCTAGATAAAGATAAACCCTTGTAGTGGCTTCTATACTCCCACCAAATCCAGTTATTCAACATCGCGCCCGTTCATCAACCACTCGCTTTCTGGTTTGCCCAATGCGTTCGCAGCGGCCCATTGAGCAAGATCCATCAGTTTGTCAAAGCTGCGCTTTTTGCCAACGGGACTAGTGACCACGAATGAGCGGTCTCGCTCGCTTTCCGGCAAATTATGTTTCGTCACGAGCATCACCGCCCAGACGCAAAGACATCGCGAGTTGCACAGGTACATGTCTCCTTCCGCATCCGTAACCGTGTAGGAGCCAGAAGGAACAGCGACCATATCGTAGGAGCAGATCTGTCTCTTCATAGAGAACCTGATGATTGAGCCTAAAACTCATACTATCGAATAACCTGGTGCATCAAAAGCTCCGCAAGAGAAGGTCTCTTGCGCTCGCCAGCACTTTCTCTCGCATCGCGGGCTCTGGCAGCATCCGAGCGATTTCAATTGCCCCGACCATCGTTGAAAAGATGGAAAAGAAAGCGCGCTCTTTGTCGGTAGTTCGCTGGCCAGGCATGAACGGAAGCATTCGACTCCTGTATTTCTTCAGTTCCTCAAAGATCCGGGGCTTCATCGCCTCATCCGCCCTCGCCAACTCGGGCGCAAGGGCCGGCAAGGGGCATCCGTACTCGATGTGGTCGCAATATTCCAGGCTCAGGTAGGTCTTCACTATCGCCTTCCAAGCCGTCCGGGGTTGGGACTGCTCGGCGGCCTGAGCAAGGCGGTCGGCTATTTCCTGGAAGGCCTCGCTTAGCGACTCCATCAGCAAAGCGTCCTTGCTTTCAAAGTGCTTGTAAAAGCCTCCGTGGGTCAGGCCGGCGTCCCGCATCACCGCTGAAACCGCGGCGCCGGTCATGCCTTCCGTTCGAACCCGGCGCGAGGCATCTTTCACAATCTTCTGATGGGTTTCGACTTTGTGCTCGGGCTGATAGCGCATGGCTCATTGTAAGATGCCGACGATCATCTCACGGCTTCTCGTCCTCTGCCGAAAGACTCTAAACAAAATCTGAATCCATAGGATGGTACACATAATCCTATGCGGCAGGAGAGCCAAATGCCACCAGAACTTATCTTTCTCATCCACCTCGTCCTGGGCTATGTCGCGTGCCTGCTTTGCTTATATGTCTACGCCCTGCCCAAACTCAAATCAATGAGCCAGGTTGAAGCGCAGCGAGTCATCGCCACGGTACACAGCTTCCGCTTCTTCGGGCTTGTCTTCATCCTTCCCGGCGTAGTCGGCCCCAACCTGCCCGCGGGCTTTACCACCTTCGCCGCGTATGGCGACTTTGCCACCGGAGTGCTGGCTCTCCTGGCGCTTCTCACGGTGCGGGTCCGTCCGCTCTTCTGGCTCTTCATCGTCACCTTCAATCTCGTTGGAACCGCCGATCTCCTCGTCGCTTACTACCACGCCATCACGCTCGGTCTGCCCGCGCTGGCCGGGCAGCTCGGCGCTACGTACGTCATCCCGATCGTCTACGTGCCCATGCTGATGATCACGCACTTCGTCGCTTTCTATTTCATGAAAGAGAAGACCTATAAGGAGAATCACAATGCCTAAACCAATACTCGTCACCGGCGCGGCCGGCGGCGCACAGGGCTCCACAGGACGCCGGATAACGGCCCTTCTACTGGAAAAGAGTATGCCCGTTCGTGCCCTCGTCCATAAGCTGGATGCAAGGTCCGATGCGCTCCATGAACTCGGTGCGGAAGTTGTGCAAGGGGATCTGCTGGATCGGGACTCGGTCCGCGCCTCTCTCCAAGGAATAAAGCGCGCCTACTTTACTTACCCCGTAACGGATGGCCTGCTGGAAGCTACAACGATCTTTGCGATGGCCGCACGCGAAGCGGAGACCGAGCTTGTCGTCAACAATTCCCAACTGCAGGGCGCGCGGAAAGCGCCGAGCTTTCGCAATATGCAACATGGATTGGCGGATCGCATCTTCGATTGGGCAAAGGTGGGAGCGGTTCATCTGCACGCGCCGCCGTACTATGAAAACGTGCGGGCGCTGGTAAGAAAGAGTGTCTCCGAACAGAGTACCGTGTTCCTGCCATGGGGCGACGGGAGTGCCAGGATCTCGCTGGTAGGCGCAGAGGACGTCTCTCGTGTAGCGGCTGCGCTGCTGGCCGATTCAGAGACGCCTTCCGCAAATGCGATTGACACGCATGACGAGTACGACCTGATCGCCGCAACGCCCACCGTAAAGGAGATCGTCGACACACTGAGCGCCGTACTTCAGCGCCCGATACGGTACGTCGGCATCACGGATGAGCAGTGGGCCGAGGCCATGAGAGGCCACATCAATCCTCACGCGCTCGATCATCTGTCGCATCTTTGGCGATACTTTCGATCCGCTGAAAGACGGAGCGATGAGGAGATTCGCGGCGTTACCGATACAATTCGCACCGTCACAGGAAGCCATGCGCAGACTCTGGAGGACTTCTTCAGAGCCAACGCGGCAGAACTCGGAAATATTACGGCTGCAACCTGAATCGGCCAACAGCCATGTCCATCCAAGTCTTTCGGCTGATTCGTTGCCGTGCTGGAGGCATTGATTAAGCCTATTACGGGTCCCCCTCAGAATACGGACATTAAAGCACGTTCTAGGCGTTTGTGCGTCAATAAAATCAATGATTTACAGCAGGGCTTCGAAGTTGCTTCACCCATATTCGGAATATTTCGGAGCGGCCTGAAGTATGAGGGGACAAAGCTGTTTCCGCGATCACGTTGTCCTGACACGATCTCCTTCAGAAGTGTCTTTTGGCCGTGCGGGATCGAGGAGTGACAAGTCGACGCCGTCCATCGCATAACGCGCAAACAAAAAGTCATGGATCGAGACCACGCGATCCCCATCGAAATCCAAGGCAACAAAATAAGCAGGCATCTCGAGTGAGATCTCGCGATCGTATACGAGCATCGCGGCCCGGCCATCGACAACGCCTGCCGCGTAAGCCCATTGTTGGGCAGCTGCATAGGCAGCGTAGTATTCCCCGACCTCGCTCTTTCCTCGCTTGCGTAGCTTCGCGACGAGGTCGAGTTTGACATCGTCGGCCAGCATCGCGCGGACCAAGTCGAAGTCTCCGGTCTTGAATCCCTCGACATACTTGATCAGCCGGGCGCGCATTCCATCCGACAGCATCGGCAGCGAGATGTCCGCGGGTTCCCTCGCAAACTCACGCAAACGGACACGCCCACGCTGGAGCGCGGATTTCGCGGCGGCCTCACTAGCTCCAGTAATCGACGCGACTTCCTCTAGCGAGTGGTCAAGCACGTCCTTTAAGATGACCGCGCTCCGCTGGAGCGCCGGAAGCCGCATGAAGGTGCGTAGATTCATCGCGGCGACCTCATTGTGCTGATCGGGGGAATCCGGAGCGGCAATCATGTCAAGGGCCTCCTCATTCTCCATCATCGGGCCGCGCGCGCGGCGGCGCAGGGAATCGAGCGCCGTGTTGTGAGCGATACGAAACAGCCAGCCCTCAGGGTTGTCGAGAACACCGACATTCGGCATCGCGGCAAGGGCCTTAATCAGCGCGTCCTGGACAATGTCCTCTCCATCGACGGCGGAGCCGGTCATGCGCGCGCAATATCGATGGAGCTTTGGTCGAAGCTCACTCGCCAACTGTTCGAACTGATCGCGCACAGGATCAGTCATTGGATGTCGTGTCCTCAGGATGGCAGCCTGATACGAATCATACGTCGAGCGGCAGGATGTCGCTATCGTTGCGAAAGCCGTAGGCGACGCCGTTCACATAGCGTGAATCGCCGAGTAGCTCGGCGACCTGTTCTCCAACCTGCGCCGGGCGCAGGATCGAGCCATAACATTGCACGACAAGCTCGTCGACGCTGACACCTCGATCGCCGCGTAGGCGGCCGCAGCCTGATGGCCGAGCGCTGTACCGGGAATCAGCTGGCATGGCACGAGCACCTGAAAGTGTATCCCGAGGTCGCGCTCGCGCGATACCGCGTTTGCACTGTGGGCCATGAACCTCAGCATCCGTTTGGCGCCTATATAGCCTCCAGAGAGGCTCAGGCTTTCGGGGGCGATGTACGGCACTGCAAGCACCATCGCTGCCCCACTCGACATGATCAGAACGCGGCTGTCTGGTCTCATCGGCGTGTTGAGCGCGGCCTGAATACCGACGAGGCCTGCCTTCACGTCGGTGTTCCAGGTGCTCGAGAACTCGTCCCAATTCTGTTGGTCGATCGGCTTCATCGGCAGCCGCGCGCCGGCGTTGAGGATGAGTACTTCGGGCATCCTCTCGCGGACGACCCTATTCATAAGTGTGGCCTCGGTTGCGTCGCCGGCAATCACCGCTGCACCGGCCTGCTCGGCAGCGGCAAGATTTTCTTGATCGCGACTAATAGTGGTCACGTTCGCGCCGCAGGCGACGAGCGCCTCGACCATAGCGAGCCCCAGCCCCTGGCTGCCGCCTGTGATGATCACGCGCTTTCCGTTCAGGTTCTGCATGCTCATTCCCCTTTACCCGGGCATCAGGCGTGGTGGTTGGAGACGACGTCACCCTCGAACGCGGCGAGCGCTGCGATCTTCGGGTAGTAAGCGACCATTTCGGGATTGGTTCACACCGCTCCAGACGATCCTCGAATTCGTCCGTTCATGTATCGAGACCTACTGCGCTTCCGCGCTCCGTTCGGCTAGGGATTGGACAAAAATGTCGATCAGGATCTTCGACAGGGCGGCGGGTTGTGAAAGGAACGGCGAGTGACTGCTTTCCAATGTGTGAGTAGTTGTTTTGCCGCCGATGGCAGCGTCAACCGTCGCAATCATGTGATCCTGACCGGTCAGCGGAACCGCGCGATCCTGTATGGTGCGGATGTAATGGCGCGGCACCATGCCAAATCTTTCACGCGTGATTTCCGATGGGGCTAGGGCGCCGGCGTTCGATTCGTCGCAATGAAGTTGCGACGCAGCATAGGTGAATTCGGACTCCGACACGTCGTGATAAAACGAAGCTTTGAGTAGCGATCTGTAGGCTTCGTCGGTTGATCCGACATTGATCCTGGTCGCGCCGATAGCGACGGGGTCGCCCACGAATAGCCCAGGCGCCAGAGCCGAAGACATGGTTTCATGCTGGAGCATCGCGAGCAACGGCATTCCGTTCGGCACCATGAACCCGGAAAGATATACGACCGCGAGAAGCAGGTTCGGAACCTGCTCGGCGACCGCCGAAATTGTCATCCCGCCGGCCGAGTGCCCGACCAGGATAACCTTGCCGTCGCTGAGTGACGCAGCTTCTTTTACCAACGCGACCACCGCTTGCGTCCGCTCCTCCTGCGTAACGCCGACCATGGGTGACCGCTCGGCGGCGAACGCAGCAGGGTCGAACGGGCAAAGGCCGAGCGACGTTGGTGCTATCGCATTTACCCCCGCGCCGGGAAGGTCGAGCGTCAAAGCCGCGAAGCCGTTGGCTTTAAGGATTGGCGTAACTCTGTCCCAAGTCGCATGGTTGTGAAAACCGCCGTGGACCAGGACAAAAACTGATTTGATTGCTGACATCGCTGCGCCCTCTTCGTCTGTTTTTACGATCTTTACGACCTGTGTAAGCGGCCAATGCGCCGCTATTTTGCCCCCTCGCCCGCCAAGACGCACAAAGGGGATGGGTTCAAACTTCCCTGTTGTCGAAAAGGAACATTTGGACGCCCGAGTCATCAGGCGCAAAAAGTCGGCGATCCGCCCCGGCCGCTTGTCCCTCCGCGCTGGCAAACGCCTTTTCGATTGCCGCAAGGTCGTCGAAATACAGCATTCCGATCCGATAAACATCGGAGGATCCTACTGGCGTTGCGATGATGCCGTCGCTGACCTCGTACTTCCTGAGACCTGGAATCTTCTTGGCGAGAGGCACGTGGATTTCGAAGTAATGTCGGTCAATGCCTCGACGTTCTTAGGTGTACGGTAAATCACTACCATCTGAGCCATTGCGGTACTCCTTTGTTACTTGCGTGAAGCAAACCTACTTGTGTCCACCCTCAGCAGGCGTGGTGGCTGTAGACGACATCCCCGACGAAGCTTCATCCCGCGTCAGTGTTGCGACAAAATTTGGTTGCCAGGTCTTGCCCCCGTCATCGGAATACGATTGTTCAACGTGGTGGGAATTTGGAGTAATGTCCGACCATACGAATCGAACAAAGATGGTCCGCCCATTGAATGATTCCTGGCCGAAGAGTTCGCCGCGTCCGTTCTTGAACTCGCCCATCTGAGGTCGATTCAGTACACCCGTTGCGCTGGCGACAAAGTATTGACCCCACTGATGCGCCTGCGGGTTGTAAAGAAACAGTGTGGCGCCTTCGAAATGTCCGGTCGAACCGTCGGCCTCGATCTCCTCCAGTTGCGCTCGGCCATCCCAAACCTTCCGGACATGCACCGTTCCATTCAGATCCACCCAGTCGTTGGAGCCCGTAAGCGGATGCAGGTGGAGGCAGGTATGGATCTTCCATGTCCCAATGTTGAAATCGAAATCATGCTGCCCGTCCCGCAACTCGCCGGGCGGTGGCTGCACGGGGACAGCTTGGGCGAGTGCGCGTATCGAAAGTAAGCACCCGACGAGCAAGCTGGAAAGAAAAAGTCGTTTGACATTCCGGGCCAGATTCAGAGTCTTCCTCATATACCAGAATCCCTCGGTCCGCCTCAGTCGGGTTTTTTCTAGGCTGTGTTCAGTAGTCATCATTTCTCCTTCGGTTTGTCAGGCCTGGATCTGGCGCGAAATTGAAACGAGGTACACCGTTGCGGCCTGCTGACCCTCACACCATGAAGACGATTTCGCTAATTGAAACGAATCGGTCGGGCAGAAAAAATGCCGATTATTTGGAGCCTTCGGCGAGTTCCTTCATCCGATTTAGCCTGGGCTTCAAGTACACGCTCAAAAAGCCCTCCATATTCCGCCCAGCCCACGATTCGGCCAATTGCGGTCACGTTCCCGCCGCAGGAGGCGAGCGCCTCGACCGTCGCGAGCCCCAGCCCCTGGCTGTCGCAGGTGATGACCGCGCGTTTTTCGTTCAGATCCTACATGTTTCTTCTTCATCCGGGCATCAGGCGTGGTGATTGTAGACGACCTCGCCGGCGAAGCTGTCTAACGCGGCGAGTGATGCGATCCTCGGAAAGTAAGCGATCATATCGGGATTGGCCCGCATTGCCTCCACCGATGCAAAATCGCGCCACTGCGAGTAGATGACTACGTGGCGCTGATCCTTGACGGCGATAACGCTGGTCGAAATCCAGCCGTCGAGCCGGGTGACGACGCTTTCCGTATTGCTACGCAGAAGCTCGATGAGCTTTTGCTGATGCTCAGGGTCAACGGTCAAGATGTTGATAAGGGTGGCGACCTCTTTCGTCACAGCTATTGTCGTGTTCATGATGTCTCCCCAAAAGGGTTACTCTTTGTTCCCTACACCATGAAGACGATTCCGCTAATTGAAACGGATCGGTCGAGCAAAAAAAGAGAAATATCCCCTCTGGACCCCCTAAAGAGAAAAGAAAAGCCTAGACAAGTGAGAGAGAATCTCTGCGGACCTGTTCGAGGTTGTTACGAATGTATGGTCCGCCGCGCCGGCCCCATTGCAACAGCAAGTGCGTTGCCGATTTGACAACAACTGATGCCGATCAGTAGTGACTGAACCTCTTTCGGCCGCCCACGCGTCCCGGCTGTAGGCGCAGGCTCAATCTGTTCTCCTTGACAACTTAGGAGAGAGTGTATTAGATTCCTAATCATCTTAGGAGGGCGCATGACCACTCAGGTCCAGCTTCTTCCCGGCACTCTCGACCTGCTGATTCTGAAGGCAGTCTCTCTCGGCCCGCTCCACGGCTACGGCGTCCTTCTGCGCATCGGGCAAATCTCCGACCAGGCGTTGCTCATTGAACAGGGAGCGCTCTATCCCGCCTTGTTTCGCCTGGTACGCCAGGGGCTTCTGACGGCGAGCTGGGGCACATCGGAAAACAATCGCCGCGCCAAGTTCTACGAGCTCACCGTCGCAGGCCGCAAGCGTTTTCGCGAGGAGACGCAAGGCTGGAATCGTCTCGCCACGGCAATGACCGCTGCCCTCGCCGCACAACCGGAGGAAATATGAGCCTCTTCACCTCTTTTCGCTCCCTTGTCTCTACTCTCTTTCATCGTTCGCAGATTAACGTTGAAATGGAAGAGGAGCTTCGCTCGCACATCCAGCACCGCGCCGACGATCTCGAACGCTCCGGCCTTCCCCGCGCAGAAGCCGAGCGCCGCGCGCGCATCGAGTTCGGCGGCTATCAGCAATACAAAGAGGAGAGCCACGAAGCCCTCGGCGGACAATTCCTCGAATCGCTCCTGCAAGACATACGCTTCGGCCTCCGCATGCTGCGCAAAAACCCAGGCTTCACCGCCGTCGCCGTTCTGACGCTGGCATTCGGAATCGGCGCCAACGCGATCGTCTTCAGCGTGTTGAACGCGCTGATAATCCATCCACTCAACGTCCCGCAGTCGCAGAGTCTCTTCATGATCGAGCGCGGACCCGACACCTCCCCGATGCAGTCCTATCCCGATTACGTCGACCTGCGCGATCGCAACCACAGCTTTGACAGCCTGGCCGCGTACGATATGGCCCCCGCGGGCCTCGACGCTGGCGGCAAACCATCTCCCGTCGGGCTCTATGAGACGAGCGGAAACTACTTCGACGTATTGAACGTTCAGCCATATCTCGGCCGCTTCTTCCATCACTCCGATGAACACGGACCGAACGGCAGCCCTTACATCGTACTCGGCTATGGATTCTGGCAGAGTCACTTTCAGGGCGATCACGGTGTGGTGGGGCGCATGGTTCAACTCAACCAGCATCCCTTCACTATTCTCGGAGTGGCACCGCCAGAGTTCCGCGGCTCAGAGCTGTTTTTCGCTCCCGACTTCTGGGTGCCCATCATGAACACCGAGCAGGTGCAGGGCACAAGCAGCCTGGAGGCTCGTTACTCCACCGGCATATGGCTGGTCGGGCATTTGAAATCCGGCGTAACCCCTGCGCAGGCGACAGGCGATCTGGCCTCTGTCGCCGCCAACTCGGTATCTCGCTGCACGCCCACGATCCAGCTGAGTGGAGCCGCATTCAGTCGCGTGAAGCGCGCGTCGCGTACATCGAGCAGATCCGGGAGAAGATCGCATCCGTTCCCCGGGTCTCCACGGTCGCTGTCGGCATCGGCGCCACGCCGCCCGATGCTGACGTTCAAAGCTCGTTCATCATCGACGGAACTGGCGATGACGAACAGCCCCAGGCCCGTGTGGTGCTGGTCGACCAGCGGTATTTCGCTGCGCTCCGCATTCCGCTGCTACAGGGCCGCGTCTGGAGTGCGGATGAAAACAGCCACGGAGACTTCATCACCGTCGTCAATCGCGCTTTCGCGACACGCTATCTCTCCTCGTCCAATGCCCTTGGTCGGCAGCTACGCATTCCCGGTCTCATGCCTCATAATCACTACCAGGCCGTCTCCGCGCAGAGCACGGCCTGGCGTCAGATCATCGGCGTCGTCGGTGACGCGCGCAACGACGGCGTCGATCAGCCCGTGGCCCCCGCCATCTACGTTCCGTACACCGCTTTGATTCCGGCTTACGCGCAGTTCCTCGTCCGCACTCAGGGCGATCCGCTCTCTTGCCTGCACTCCATCCGCGCCGCTATTGCATCCGTCGCTTCCGACCAGCAGATCTCCAACAGCGCCTCCGCCTTCAACGGCACCTTCACCCTCAGCGAAGCCATCGAGCGCGATGCACAGTATAGCCGCCAGCGGCTCTTCTCCATCCTGTTTGGCGTCTTCTCCGCCATGGCGCTCGGGCTCGCGCTGGTTGGCATCTTCAGCGTCGTAGCTTACAGCGTAGCGCAGCGCACGACGGAGTTCGGCGTCCGCGATGCGCTCGGCGCTCCGCGCGCGCACGTCCTGTGGGTCGCCGTGCGCATCGCGCTGGTCAGCGCGGCCGGGGGCATTGTCGTCGGCTTCGCCGTGGACAGCTTTCTTGGCGCGGTTCTCGCCCACTGGATGCAAAACGCCTTTGCCGTCGGCAATCTCTTCGGGGCCGCCGCGCTGCTCGCTCTCGGCGCGCTCCTCGCCTGCCTGTTGCCTGCCCGTCACGCCATCGCCGTCCCACCCGCCGAAGCTCTCCGCTATGAATAAGGCGTGTCCCATTTGACTAGAGCGCGCGTACACTGTCCGGGAGTCACTTCAGGCAATGCACTCACCCGGGCGGGTTGAGGTCAAATCGCGGGTTCGGGGTATGATAACGATTCGGTACAAAATGGGCCATTTGCTGAATACAACGGTTCCGGACACCGGATTCCGAGAGGATTGTCGTTTTTCCTTTACTAGTAGACTGCTTTTATTGATTTCAGAACACTTGCATGTTCCCGTAACTAGTAGAAATGTGCCGTAACCGGTAGAAATATTCCTTTACTTGTAGAACAACCGGGCATGCAATTTGCAGGGGCGACAAAGCCGCCACGCTAATTTCCTATGCTGCCTCCGACGCAGCGGGGAAACGACCGTTAAGCGATCCGATGCGATGGACAAACTGATGGACCGCAAGGTCTTCAACGCCCGCGACGACCGCTGAGCGCCGACCTGATCGAGGCGTACGGTTCTACTAGTTTGAGCCCTTTTCTACGAGTTACGGATCAGGATTTCTACTAGTTAAGGGTAATAATCATCAACAAATTGCGTTTTTCTCCTAGTAAAGGAAAAACGACAATTGCATTCAGCAGTCACCATGAGGTGGACCTCAAATCATCCTTAGCGTGCTCAAATGTCCGTTTTCTGAGGGGACCCCGATACCGGGTGATTCGCATCGGTCTTTGACATACCAGTTCTCTCCCGCGCTTTTATGTCACTGAGGAAGTCAGATGTTCGCCCACTCCTCAACTGTTCGACCGTACCTCGATGCGCACGGCGGCGGTCGCTTCACCGCCGAGTCTGTCCGGTGCGCTCAACGTAATTTGATGTTGTCCGAGGCCGAGCATAGAAACCGCGCACTCGTACCCAACGGCGATTTGTCCATTGAGGCGCGAACTCCACAGCAGGTCCTCGAATTAGGCGATCCCCCGGTTCGGCGAGAAGGCGCTGCCACGAAAAACGATCGATTCTCCTTCAAGGTGGTTTTCTACTACCCAAGCCCGGACCTGTCCCCACGGCTTACGGACCCTCGGAATCTCCATCTCCCTTTCAGAAAAGAGATTCTTGCAATCGTTGGAGCACTCGTTATGGATGCTGCTCCAGCCTCGGACCCGAATGGAAGAAACATCAAATTTCGAAGAGAGGGTCTAACGCTCTGGCTTCGCGTCTTGGCGCTTCTCTCTCAACGCGAGGCAGAATCGATAGAGACTGCTAGTGAACTCTGGCCACCCGCTCTCCGTCGGCGTCTCAACTCGGCACTCGATCAACATGAACCCGGTTCCTCACGATCTTCGCCGTTCCGTAGCACGTTCTTTCGTCCGGGATTAAAGTACATCAACCGCTTCGAATTCCGGGATTTTAGTGCAGCCCGACGCTTAGCAAGTCCGTGGGTGCTAAGGGTTCAGCGACCGCACGTGGCTCGGTCTCCAGGAGTTACGTCGCCTGGATCATAGACGTCGATCTGGCCTGCCTGATTTTTAACGAAGAACGGGTCCAGCAAACGAATGAGGGATGTAACCGATACTTCGGAGATACCGTTAAAGTCCTTCATGGATATAGCTACAAATTTAGTATCCAATCGAGAGGTAATCGAAGGGACTATTTTGAGGGTGTGCGTATGACTCGGGTCCGTAAGGTAACCATTGCGATCTTATTGGCTGTTCTGAGCACCGCGTTGGCAGGCACCCTTCTAACTCGCGGGGTAATGGAATATCTTCCGTTTTTGCAGACTAAGAAAGGAAATTGGACCGGTGAGTATGTATCGCATGGGACCGTCGACCAGCGGCCGTGGCAGACTGCCGCCACTCTGGCGGGTATGGCACAGTCCGCGGAGGAGCGGGAGTTTGCGCGCGAGGCTGAGAGACTTGCCGATCACGAGGTAGACCAGGCCTTCTCGCAGTCTCTAAGGCAGGCGAGCCTGGAGAAGCCGAAGCTGAGTGGCAAGGCTTTGGCGCTGCAGCAAAGAGTGACGGAGCTTCAGACGATCGTGAAGAGCGATCAGGCTCGAATCGCGGCGTTAACGGGAGGTGCGGGAACTACGGCGGATGCGTCGAAAAGCAACGACCTTGACATTGCGAAGGCCCAGCTCGGTCTCGACCAGAATGAGCTGGATGATTCCATCTTGGATCTTTCGCGAGAGAGCGGCGATCAGCGGGTCAAGATTCAACAGGAATTGGCGGCGCGCGAGGCCGCGATGAAGAAGTACGACGACAACGTTTCGAAGGACGAAGGGCAGACGGCCGTCACCTCTGCGGAGCAGTACAGGACTCTGGCGGAACAGATCTCGGCGTGGTGGTCTCACCGCAACAGAAGACAGTTGATTGCTCAGGCTGAGCAGTTGGCTGCAGCGGATGGGGCCGCGCTGACTGGCGACCAGGAAAGAATGAAGGCCGAGGCCGCTGCCAATTCTTCTGCAACAACTGCGTCCCTATCAAGCTCCGAACGAGTAGAACGTCTGCAGCGGTTGGCGGTGCAGCAGAATATCCAAAGCATCCTGAACGATCGCCTGGGAGCGCAGCAGCAGCTTGTCGCCTTGTACGGACGATGGGGAAAACAAGTCGAGATACAGGACAAGATCGTCATCCACCTGATGCTGCAATCGCTCGCCGTGATCGCGGCGATCTGTGTGCTGACGATACTCGCGGGGTGGGGACTTCAAGTGGCACTGGAGCGGGTGTTCCGCGATCGTCGTCAGAAACAGACACTGAAGACGGTTCTGAACCTGGGTACCCAACTAGTGGGCCTGTTGCTGGTCCTGCTCGTCATCTTCGGCGTGCCGCAGCAGATGCCGACGATTCTCGGCCTGGCGACTGCAGGATTGACGCTAGTCTTTCAGGACTTCATCTTGGCGTTCTGCGGCTGGTTCGTGCTGATGGGACCCAACGGAATCAGGGTACACGACTGGGTAGAGATCGATGGCGTCGGTGGAGAAGTGGTGGAACTCGGGTTGTTTCGCACCTGGTTGCTGGAGACAGGAAACTGGACGGCCAACGGTCATCCCACGGGCAGAAGAGTCTCTTTTCTGAACGGTTATGCCATCAGGGGAAAGTACTTCAATTTTTCTACCGTGGGACAGTGGATGTGGGATGAGATCAAGGTCAACATACCGCAGGGCACGAGCATTCATCCGCTCATTGAAAAGATATACGAAGCTTCAGTGAAGGCGACGGAGGCCGACGCGAAGATGGCGCAGGAGGAATGGAAGAGGGTGACACACGAAGAGGGGTCGCCGCAGTTCAGCGCGATGCCCTCGGTCAACCTGCGGCCGGCAGGATCGGGTGTCGATATCGTCGTCCGGTACATAACGCGGGCTGGGGTGAGGTTGGGAACCCGAAACCATTTGTTCGAGACGATTGTCGACCTGATGCAGGGCGAATCGAAAGACGGCGAGAACAGGGACCGACAGCCACTCCAAAAAGCAGAGTGAATATGGCCCGACCTTAGAGAGGGCACGATGGGGCCGCACCCGAGAGTAAGCATGTGCCGTGCAGAGAGCCCGATCGACGACGCGGCTCCCATCCTTACAGTTGTCTCTGCGCTGAGACACATCTCGACATTCGTCACTCCTGGGCAGCTCGAATACGCGCGCGCGACCTCCCAAAAGATTACCGCCGGTGGTGATAACGCATGTCATCACAATCGGCCTGCGGGCTAATGGTGGCGTTTTTAGCGAGCGAGCTAGAACTGCTCTGCGCGTGACCCTCTTGGAAAAGGTTCGGTTTACTCGCTGCGCAGAGCCACCATTGGATCTACGCCTGCTGCACGCCGCGCGGGAATGCACGCAGCCGCTAGGCCGCCCATCAACAGAATCAGCGTCACTGCCGCCATCGTCCAGGGGTCGTGCGGCTTCACTCCATAAAGCAGCGTGCTGACAAGGCGGCTCGTGGCATACGCAAACAACAACCCGGCTGCAAGCCCAGCCATCAGCATCCCGCCCGCCTGTCGCAGTACCATCGCCATCAAACGTGTACGCTGCGCTCCCAGCGCGATGCGGATACCTAATTCGCGCGTCCGTTGCGTCACCAGGTAAGCCAGCAACCCATAGATGCCCGCGATGCACAGCACCAGCGCTGTTCCACCAAAGATCTCCAGCAGCCGCGCCGCCAGTTGTTGGCTTCCGTAGGAGTCCTCCACCACCTGGTCCATCGTCGTGAATGTGCTGTTCGCCAACTCCGGACTCGCTTTCCGCATCACTCGTCGAAGCACGGGCGTCATCGCAGCAGGATCGCGCTCTGTCCGCACCGCCAGGTCCATCGCCATCTTCTCGGCGGGTTCGTAGAACATGCTCTCCGGTGTCACCTGCGGCAGATACACCTGCATCTCCGGCCGCGATGGCTCAGCCACATTCACCTGACGGTCGTCGTCCAGCACGCCAATCACCACCGCTGGTTTTCCCTCTTTGCGGAAGCTCACGAGTGGTTTCCCTACGAACTCTCCCGGGTCTCCGTCATTGCCTTCGTACTCCCGCACGGCGCGATTCACCACGAACACGGGCAGCGAAGTGGCCGTATCACCGTCGTTGAAGTAGCCGCCGCGCAGCATGCGGAACGCGAAGACCTTCTGCGCGTCGGGCCCTACGGCCCGCGCCTCCACGCGCATCTTGCTGTGGCGTGCATCTGCGGCGCTCTTGTCGCCATCACCGAAGGAGAACATGATCCCAAACGTCTTGCCCAGCGGCACCTCCGTCAGCAGCGTTGCACTCTGGACGCCCGGCAGGCGTTGCACCCGCTCCAGCAACGGCTGATAGAGCTTCTGCAACATGTCCTGACCGGTGTATTTGTAGGAAGGGATCGACATATTCGCCACCATCACATGATCTAGAGATGGATCGTCTTTCCAACGCTTGGTGGCAGTGACTGGTGTGCAGAGAGCGTTGGAATGTGCGAGCACTTCTGCTTTCCGCTGGAGGTCAACCTCGGCGTAGATGTTGGTTATATCGATGGATACGTGACCCAACCAGGCTCGGATGGTGTTGATGTCGACGCCGGAGCGGAGCAAATGCGTGGCCGTCGTGTGCCTGATCGTGTGAGGGCTGATCACTGAGTAGTCTCGGAGTTGAGACCAAGTGCGGTCGTCCTTTGGACGATGCCCATATATCAGAATCGATGTATGGACACCGGCAAAGTCGCTGCGACGTGTTTGATGCGGTCGAGCCTAAAGTGAACTGCGGAACAGTCTGCGCCTGACCTGCGCAAAGGCGAGTGCGATCAGGCCGCTTGCGGTCCCGAAGATGGTTGCGGGTTCAGGTGTATTAGCGTCAATCTGTCCAAACAGCCCATCGGCTTCGTCGTTGATGCCAGCCGAAAAATAGATCGCGTTCGGGTCAAAGCCGGGTGCGCTGCGGGTTTCGAGCGCCCAGAGATGATCGTTGATCAGCGGCTGCCCGTTTGCACCGTCGAGTGTGCCGAGGAACATATCGCTGGTGGCGTCGTAGGCGAGGATCTCTCCGTTGCCGAAGTTGCCGATCAACAGATCGTTACTGAACGGGCCGAAGCTGGCGGGCGCCAGAGTGATTCCCCAAGGCGCGAACAGATCGCCACCGGTTGCGATGCGTTTAATAAAGTTGCCATCGGCATCAAACTCATCGACGTAGCCGCCTGGCATGGGAACGCCCCCGGGACCAAGGCTCGCGTAGGTTACAAAGAGATCGGCCCCGATACTCTGCACATTGAACGGGACGAATCCTGTGATGGCATTCGGGTCGATGAAGGCACTGCCCCCCAGGGAGACGCGCATCCAAGAGGAGTTGTATACATCGATCCCCCCTCCGGGGGCCGAATTCGCCGCGTAAAGTACGCTCCCGAAATTAGTGGAGGTGTTCTGTGCGAGGCCAGTATAGATAGCGCCGGTGGTGGACGAGGCCTGGACAACCGCGGTTGTTCCGGTGCCTGGATTCCATGCAGAGATTGAGCCGTTGAGGTTATCGAAGACGAACGTTGCCTTGGCGTTGCCGTTTATCAGGAATCCGTTGGCGGTGTTGAATACCTGGCCGGTAGGACCGGTGGGCGGAGCGGCGCTTCCCGGGATCGTGACGACTAATCCCTGGGGAACTCCGGTGGCGCTATAGAGAGTGGAGAGGCCGGTGCCTTGATCCGAGGTCCAGAAGGGCGAGGTGCCGGAAAAGGAAACGCCCCAGGGATTCTTGAGGTTAGGGTCGGTATTGGCGGCGAGGTTAGGCACATCGGAGACGAGGTTGGTCTGGCTGAAACCGAGTGAGTCGGCGCGGACGAAGGTCGCGGTGAAGGCCAGGGCGAGCACGCCCATGGCTATCGCGAAACGGGAGATTGGCTGATTTTGCGGCATTTGAGGCCTCCTGAGATCGGCGGATTCGCCAGAAGTTTTGTTGGTGCGGGGCCTTGGCAGACAGAGATAGAAGAGGATGCTCGAGTGAGCTGACCGCTTACGGATGATGGGATGCAGGTTCAGGGCTGGCGTTGCCTGATGGGAGTGATTGTTGCTTTGAGAATTATCTGGGCTCTGGCGTAAGAATTTGAGAGATAAGTGGCGTAAGAGATGACTCAGGGCGGCCACTCAGTTACGGCTACAAAAGGCACCAGGCTGTATTTGCCACTTCGAATGAGGCAGTTGCGAGATGTTCTTTGAATAAAGTTAGATCGCAGCGAAGCTATAGGGCGCCGCGCGGCAGACCCCATTCACGCCACATAGCGCCCAAATTCTTACGCCACATTACGACCCAAGCGACACCCCAGGATCGGGCGCGGATAACCCATGTGCTGTTGTCGAGACCAGCGCCGGCAACTTTCAAGCCTGGCTCAAGCATCCGAGAACGCTTCCGAAGCTCCATTGCCGCGCAGACATTGGCCGAGCGATACGACGCTGACCCCAGCGCGGCGGACTGGAGGAGGTTTGGACGGCTTCCCGGCTTCACGAACTGCAAACCCAAATACAGAAAGTCGGACGGCCTCTTCCCTTTCGTGCGCCTGCACAGCTACACCGGACGGCAGTACCCGATGGCGGATGCCTTCGAGCAAGAGATAACGAAGTTGTACGAGGCCCGAGAACAAGAACGCGAGGCCCGGCGTCTCGAAAGGTTCCTTTCTCCCCGAAGGGGGCCGAGGTTCTCGAGCCTATCTCTCGAGCGATTCCGAAGCTCAACCAAGTACCAGGACCGTCCTGCCGCCGCCGACATCGCTTTCTGTGTTGCCGCTTTTGCCAATGGCATGACCGAGGACCGGATCTGATGTGCCCTTGAAGACGATTACCTATCCCGCGATCCCAGCCCTTCCAAGCGAGCTGCCTACATCCGGAGAACCATGGGGAAGGCGAGGAGATGGGCCGAACGATGACCATCGATGCTGCATCTGCCCTCGTCATTCTTCCTCCTGTTTGTGGGATGACTCTTCTAACATTGACCTATGCGGATACTTGTCATCGGGGGCACGGGGTTCATCAGCGCACACGTTGTGCGCCAATTGGTCAGCCACGAGCATTCGGTCACTGTCTTCCACCGAGGTTCAACACAGGCGTTGCTACCAGATAGCGTGTGCCACATCGTCAATCCGCAGTCAGCCATACCGATTGAAGTGTACCCTGCTCAGATCCTTGATCTGCATCCGGACATTGTGATCTTGGCAGTCACAATGGGCGCTCCAGATGCCGCTGCTGCCATGAAGGCCTTTGCAGATTATGCGGGGCGAATCGTTCTCCTGAGCTCCGGCGATGTTTATCAGGCATATGGACGTTTCGCTGGCATCGAGGGTGGTGCTGTCGACAATGAATTGCTGAAAGAGACCGCGCCTCTGCGCTCAGTGCTCTTCCCTTATCGGGGAAAAGCCTCCTCGCGTGGGGATCTCAATTATTGGTACGAGAAGATCCTAGCTGAGCGAGCCGTGCTGAGCATCGCCCGTTTGCCTGGCACAGTTCTCCGGTTGCCCAAAGTTTACGGGCCAGGAGGCAATCAGAATCTTGCCACCGTATATCGGAACAGCCTTCATCGCGAATGGCGTTGGACCCACGGCTACGTGGAAAATGTTGCGGCGGCCATTGTTCTTGCGGCGACACATCCTGCCGCTATGGGCGGCATTTACAACATTGGCGAATCTTACACTCCCACTATCGGTGAACGCCTGGCTTGGCTACCTCTATCTACCTCGGCGCCGGACCTGGATACGCACTTCGATTTCAGGCAAAACGTGGCCTTTGATACCAGCCGCATTCGATGCGAACTGGGCTACCGCGAAATCATCTCTGAAAAAGAGGGTGCTCTGAGAACGCTTGAATCCAGTTCGCATTGACTGACGATCGGGAGCTAAGCGTACGATTTTTGACGTTTGGTGTAGTGACCGTAAATTAAGGAGAGCGCCAAGAAGTCGGGGGTCAGGCTGCCTGAGGTCGGAACCGTGGATACCATTTCCGGAACGCCTCTTCCAGTTCGTTATTGAGAACCTTGGTTCGCGTCTGGAGCAAGAGATGAGCTCCCCGCAGCGTCCATTGCATCTGTTGCTTCTTGACGAACCTCCTGCTCACGACCTGGTTGATCGTCGATTCGACGAACGCCGTGCTGATCCTTTCTCCCTGCCGCCATCGATCACCGAAGTTCGGAATGAACTCGCTGTTGTTCTTGATGTAGGTCTCGAACTCCGCCACTCCGTTCGCGACCTTGGCGGCTGGGACTGAATGTCCCCGGATAAAGCCCAGATCGATGGAGAGGCCGGTCAGCCGGTCAAGCGCTTCAGGAGTGTTCCCATGCCAGAGCAGATGCTTGATGCTCTCCAACTGCTTCGCTACATCGGTACCGGCTGCGGGCCGCTCCTGCTGCAATCCCTTTGTCTGTTGTTGCAGGACGGTCAGCCGCATGGTGATGTGGAACCAGTCGAGCAGGTGCTCGCTCGACGGATGAAGGTACTGCTGCACACGGCGGACATCTTCGCCACCGTCCGACATGAAGACGACCTGTTGGTTCTCTTGCATCCCTTGCGACTTCAGCAACTCCCACAGTCGCCGGCGAGGCTTTTCGTCATAAATTTGCACGAAGCCAAAGCACTTTGCCGAGGGCACTTCGGTCGCATCATCGCGCCGGAAGGCAACGACGCTCTTGCCAGCGATCACTTCAAAACATCCCTGTTTATGCGCCGCCCGAACGTAGCCGCCATCGATGCCCACCGTGATCGGACCGTCCGGCAGCGGCTGCTCTTCCCACTCCTGCTCCGAGCCTTCGTACTGGCTCAGTTGCCGTTCTTCGCCCAACGCCTGTTCGATCCGCTCCGCCGTCGCCTGCAGGTGATTGCGAACCGTCTCGGAATTGACGGAACCGCCCACCGGCAACACTTCTTTCATTAAATCCGCCACCTTCGCGAAGGGGATCAACGACGCCCACTTGCTCTCCAGATAAAGCATCTCCGCACTGGTTCTTCCTTTCAGCCAAGTGTGCGTCGGACGGAATGTCCTCGGACCTTCAGTCTGGCAAGCGCACCGATGCCATCGCGGATTTGGCACGTTCACCGGGCCGAAGAGCGTCTTCACGGGCGCCGTTCCGGACTCTTTGGCTGTGTGCCGCTGGCCGCAATGGGACAAGCTCGCCGTCGCTCCAGATCCTCGCCAACCTGTTGCGCGATCATAAAGTCCTGCACGCCTTCGAGCAGAGCCTTGCTCTCCCTCAGGCTCATGCCGAGGGTCTCCATCGCCAGTTCTTGACGATCGATTGTCAGCATCTGCCTGCGTTGTTCGTTTCCGTCGGCACTTACGCTTACCACCTCGATGCGCATCTTCATGCCCGGAACCTCCAGCGTTGCTGCATCAAGAGATTCAACCGTTCATTGGCTTCCTGCAAATTGAATCGGTCCGCCTGCAACGGCCCTGACTCTTTCAACCTCTGATCGAGGCTCGCGAGGCAATCGTCCACAGCAGTACGCAGCAGGTCCCACGTCTCGACCGGCGTGTCCGGGCTAGACCCAGTCAACATCTGAATGCCAGCTTCCACCATCATCGGCTCCAACATCGCGCCACCCTCGCTTTGCCGTTTCAGCATCAGCCGGTAGCCCGTTGGACCGCCGCAAAATTCGGGTGGCGTTGCGCCGCGGCCGCCCAGGCCATGGCGGTCTTGAGCTTGGCTGGCGTCCGCGGAAACACCAGGCCACGTTCGAGCAGAAACGCCCTTAGCTGGTTGATCACTGCTGTCCGCCGCGCAATGAGTCGATCGCGCACTCGATGAATCGCGTGAGTCGCTCGGCGACGATCCGGGCTCAGCGCTTGTCCGGTGCAATGAGCACATCGCCTATGCCGGAAACTTCGATCTGCCATTCATGCTCGTGCCGTACCGTCAGCAACGTTCGCTGCTGTTTCAATGCCTTGATATATTGCCTCTACATTCCAGCTCCCAGGACCGGTCTGTGCTGATAGCGCTTGCCTGGCTGCGGGGCTTCCGGAACGGCACCGCGAACATCTGCCGCTGAGCAATAACGACCGGGCGAATCTGCCGCTCGACTGGATGCCTGAGAAGTGGGAAAGAGCTGTCTTCCCGCGCGGTCGCGATGGCGGCGTGCTGCACCGACGGTTCTTCGAGCTGTGTGTATTCCACCAGATCATGCGTGAACTCAATTCCGGAGATCTCTACGTGTTGGGAAGGCGGTCTCGTTGGGGATAGCTAGCGCAGCCGAAAAGAAGCCGGTTGGCAAAGCAGCTGCGGCGGCTGATGCACGGGAAGCAAAGACAGCCTGACCGTGAGGAGAAGCGGCGTGCCTGTGGTGCAATCGGACTCTATGGACCCGATAACGCAAGGTGTTGCCGGTAATGCGATCTGGACGGCGGTGATGGCCGCCGGACGATCTATCTTCCCTCACAAAATCAAGATTATTTCTCCGAGACCGCAGGAACTTCTCGGCGGACGCGGCGGTCTGTCGCAGGGCAATGAGGATACCGATGGTAACAAGACTCCGCTGTTTGCGTTCCAGTCCTTCACGAGTCCATATGCTCGCAAAGACGGAGTCCACTGCGACATTCGCGAGAGCAGAACCAAATGCGTTGTCCTCGATCAGCTGACGCATACTTGCTGCTCGTTCCGAGCTGCGAAGTTCGGAGAACAGTTGAAGTCCACGCTCAGTGAGTTCTTTCATATTTTAGTTTGTCTTCAGTCCTGGAGCCGAACCCACACATTCTCGCTCTCAATTTGCAGCCGGTGCGGCAACTAATTAGCGCAGAAGAGCCACATAATTTGCAAAGCAACACAGCTGTCAAACAGATAGAATCATGGTTCCCGGCTAGGACTGGCCGCCCAGGAGAACTCTCAGGCCGTGCCCACTCGACGTCCCGTATTCCTCTATAGCCTGTTGGCCGCGCTTTTCGCGATCACGCTGCTCTACCAGGTTCGATACCTGCCGGACGTGGTCCGTAGTCAACGTATCGACTCGCCTTTCTTCTTTGTCGATGCGGGGAGCAACAGGATCACACTTACCACCTCTGAAACCGTCTCTTATGGAATCCACACCGGGGACCGACTGCTCGCAGTCGATGGAGTCCCCTTTACCGGCGGTGGTGTGCTGGGCCACGCCCGAGCAATGAGAAGACCCGGGGTGCCAATGGTCGTTACCATTGCTCCCAAGAACGGCAACGACAGCGACCAACGAACGGTCGCCTTGCCAGTGACCGCCGAATCACGGAACTCATGGGACGCCTTGAGCACCTTTGTGGTTCAAATACTGCTGCCGGCGGTGTCACTGCTGCTTGGTTTTTGGGTCGTGTACCGGCGGCCTCGAGACCCCATGGCGTGGCTCTTGCTGGGGCTGATGATGAGTTTCCCCCACATACTGCAAGCCTTCCTGGTGCAGGGTTGGCCGCCGGGTTGGCGGGAAGCCGGGGTCTTTTATGACACTGTGCTCAATGCCCTGTTTCCTATCCTAATGTTTCTGTTTGGGCGCTTCTTTCCTGAGCCCTTTCCGCGGGGCAGTAAAGCCGATCGCGTATTTGGAGCCATACAGTGGCTATGCGGTGTTCCCTTCAGCATCCTGGCCCTTGCCGGAATAGTCGTCGAGGTGGTTTCGCTGAGCGATTATCGGTCCGTTTCGGGAATCGGCGCAGTCCTTGCGGGACTTCAGCCGGTCATCCAGGTCCTGGCATACATCTTGGTCGGAAGTTTTTTCTCTGCCATGGGGATCAAGCTTGGCATGAGCAAATCACCTGACGCCAAGCGCAGGCTCCGCTTCCTATATTGGGGAGCCATTGCCGCGTTCGCTCCCGCGCTTGTACCGACGTTGTACGCGTTTCTGCGAGGCAAGAACGCGAACGAGATATTCTCTTCCTGGGTCATGACAGTGGTGGTCATTCCCCTACTCCTTTTCCCCCTCACGCTGACGTATGTCATTGTGGTGCAAAAGGCGATGGGTGTCGGTGTCGCCATTCGCCAGGGCTTGCAGTACACCCTTGCGCGAGGCGGGATACGAGTGCTGCAGATTGCGGCCATTGCCGCCGTAGTGATCTCCGCAACAACCCTTGCAGCCAATGTCGGCCACGATAGCGTGCAGAAAGCCGTCGTGATCCTGGTTGGCATCGCCGCTTACTTTACCATTCGCAAGAGCGGCGATGGCCTGCGCACCTGGTTGGATCGGCGTTTCTTCCGCGAGAACTATAACGCAGAAAACGTGTTGTCAGAGCTGAGCGAACACGTTCGATCGATCGTCGAAACCAAGCCGCTGCTGGAGACGGTTGCGGCACGGATTTCAGAAACCCTGCACGTACCGCAAGTGGCAGTTCTGTTGGGCGGAGGCGGATTTTATCGCCCAGCCTTCGCGATGGGGTATACCACGCTTCCCACAGTTGCGTTTCCTACGAAAACCGGCACAGTCATGGTTTTGAAAAGCCAGAAGGAGCCGCCCCGGGTTTTCCTGAACGATCGCGATTCCTGGGTTTACCGGGAGGACAGCATCAGCGAGGAAGAGCGCGGCAAGCTGGCAACGCTGCGGTCGGAGCTGCTCCTGCCTCTTGTGGTACGAGACAAGCTGTTGGGTTTTATTTCCCTCGGCCCCAAGCGGTCAGAGGAACCCTATACCTTCTCTGATGTGCGTCTGCTGAAGTCTGTCGCCGCGCAGACGGGGCTGGCTCTGGAAAACGCCAGCCTGATGCAGACCGTCGCGGATGAGGTAGCCCATCGGGAGCGCTTGAACCGCGAAGTCGAAATTGCCCGCGAGGTACAAGAGCGGCTCTTCCCGCAAAAACTGCCACCCATCCGCGGCCTCGATTATGCAGGTCATTGCCGCCCTGCGCTGGGAGTGGGCGGCGATTACTACGACTTCCTTGCCCTGCCTCATGGACAGTTGGGCATCGCCATTGGCGATGTGTCGGGCAAAGGAATTGCTGCTGCACTGATGATGGCCAGCCTGCAGGCTTCACTGCGCAGCGAGGCGACGCGGGCTCCTGAAAACCTAGCGGCCGCGGTGGCGAACATCAATCGACTGGTGTACGAGGCCTCCTCTTCGAATCGCTACGCGACCTTTTTCTACGGGCAATATAGTCCCGCCGAGGGAAGGTTCGATTACGTCAACGCGGGTCACAACGCTCCCATGCTGTTTCACCGAGGGGCCGGCGACGATACGCTCGTTCGCCTGGAACCCGGAGGTACGGTGGTGGGTCTTTTGGAGGATGCGCAGTACGTGCAGGGTCGAGTGCAGCTGCATCCGGGCGACGTTCTGGTGGCGTTTACCGACGGCATCAGCGAGGCCATGAACTTGGATGACGAAGAGTGGGGTGAGGAACGATTGCTGGAGACTATCCAGTCGGCGAGGGACGCATCTGCAGAGGAATTGCTGAAGCATCTGTTCGAGGCTGCTACCCGTTTTGCCGGCGCAGCCCCGCAGCATGATGACATGACCCTGGTGGTGGTGCGTGCCTTTGAGGCTTAGGCTGTCACTTTACAATCCTGAACGCAGTGAAGAATCCCCGTATTTCGCTGTTTATTTATCTACGAACTATTTCGTTGACATCTACGAACACAATCGTATATGGTCTCCCACATGGTTAAGAAACGGGCAACGCCGAAGCCAACCGAAAGCGAACTCGAACTCCTCGGAATCCTCTGGGAACGCGGCCCGGTCACCGTCCGGGAGCTGTTCGAAGCAGTCAATCAAGGCCGTCCTGTCGTCTACACAGGCGTGCTCAAACTCCTGCAGATCATGACCGAAAAGGGCCTGGTCGAACGGGACGAGCGCGAACGTGCCCATCTCTACCGCGCCACCGTCTCGCAAGCCGATACCGAGCGCCGTTTCCTGCGCGAGCTAAGCGAACGCTTCTTTGCCGGCAGCGCCGCGCAGTTGGCCCTCCGCGCCCTACAGATCGAAAAGGCCAGCGACGAAGAACTCGAGGCCATTCGTCAATTAATTGAGAAGAAGACCCTAACCAAGTAGCCCTTTTCGCTGTCTATGCTGCACCGGGCCCTGAAGAACCGTCGGAGGATTGTATGAGCGCAGTCGCTTGGTTGTCTCGGGAAGAGATGGTGACGCTGGGATGGACGCTGCTGCACTTCTGCTGGCAGGGTACCGCAGTTGCGTTGGTGTATGCGGTCGTGGATCGCATGACCTCGCGTTCCACATCAAAGGTGCGGTACGCCGCGGCGCTCGCAGCGTTCATGTTGATGCCTCTAGTAGTCCTTGGCACGTTCGCGTTGGAGATGCGAACCGCTACTCCGGCGCAGGTGACAGAACACGCGGCCCCGCTGCCTTCTGCGTTTCATTTGACCGAAAAAGCAACACCCATTGTGCATGAGCTACCGTTGGCCTCCGACCTTGAGGAACGGGGAGAGTGGCTGGCGATCCGCGCTGAACGTCTCCTTCCGGCTCTGTTGCATTAACTTTGTTGGTCGCTGTTCGTCCGTTACGCGGTTTATATCAGGCAGCGATATCGAGGATGTCGAACAGCTTGTTTACGAAATGCACCTCGTCTTTGACATGCGGTTTACAAGTGAGGCAATGTCCTCGGCGGATCATCCGCATCACCTCGAACCCCTTCATCGTAGCGGCGGCCGTCTTCATGGTCTGAAA
>Ga0209624_10000315_pt1 | contig 43133 bp, 36 predicted proteins | sample JacPinW_OM2H0_O1_FD_188565 | JGI IMG/M metagenome (GOLD analysis project Ga0209624, IMG submission 188565) | Forest soil microbial communities from Algoma, Ontario, Canada - Jack Pine, Ontario site 1_JW_OM2H0_O1 (SPAdes) (version 2) | ecosystem: Environmental > Terrestrial > Soil > Boreal...
GGATCAACAGCAGCCAGGCCAGACACCAGCCCACGCCGAGGAATACTCCGGCGCGAGTTCCCTCCCGCGCACCCCGAACCAGAACGAACGCGCCCGACGCCAGGAGCAGCAGCGCGATTTGCCCGAGCGGCCCGGCCAGCGGCAAGAAATACTGCACGCGGTCCGACGAGGCGATGACGCGCGGCCAATTGAGGCTCGCCAACCCCACACCTGCACCGCATAACACCGTCAGCCACGCCGTGAGCGAGAAGTCCTGCCGCAGCGCCTTTTGCGGCTGCGCCGCGATGAGCAGCGCGAGGGCCGGCATGACGGGCAGGATGTAGGGCATGAGCTTCGAGTCGGACAATGAAAAGAAGACGCCGATGAAGATCACCCAGATCCACAGGAACACCGTCGGCTGAAATTCGCCGCCGGGGGCCGATACCCTCCTTCGCCACCCGCCGCCCAGCACTCGCAGCGCCGGCACGGTCCAGGGGAAGCTCCCGGCCAGAAACACCCCGGCGAAGAACCACCACGGTTCCTCGCGATCGGCGACGGGCGTCAGGTACCGCGCCAGGTGCTCGTGCACGAAAAAGAAATCCAGAAAATCCGGCAGGCGCCGGGCGGCGAGCCAGTGCCAGGGAACGGCGATGAGGAGGAACAGGGGCAGTCCCCATCGTAGCCGCAACCTGCGCCAGGGAGAGAAGTCCCGCGTGTACAGGCTGTACAGAATCAGCACGGCAGCGGGTATGGCCGCGGCGACGAGGCCCTTGGTGAGGACACCGCAACCCGCAGCGGCCCACGCCAAGGCCATCCAGGCCTTCGCGCTCGATGCCCGTTGCGCGAGCAAGAATGCCACGAGGCTCGAGGTCAGGTAGAAGGACAGGCTCATGTCGAGAGTGAGCAACTGTCCCAGCACCACGAACATCAGCATGCCGGCGAGCACGGCCGCGGCGCGCCAGGCCGCCTGTGCACTCCACAGCCGGCGCGCCGCCAGCGCAACCAACGCTAACGTGCCCAAGGCGGTGAGCGCGGTATAGAGACGCGCCGCGAACTCGCTCGGGCCGAAGACCCGGTAGCTCAAGGCCGTGGCCCAGTACTGCAGCGGCGGCTTCTCGATGTAGGCCAGGCCGTTCAAGTGCGGAATGACCCAATCGCCGCCGGCCGCCATTTCACGCGGTATTTCCGCGTAGCGTCCTTCATCGGGATTGAACAGCGGCCGAGCGCTCAGGCTCGAGAGCCAGATCAAGGCGAGCAGCGCGGCCAACGCACCATAGGACCACTCCTCGCGAGAGGACAAACCCGAATGCTCGCTCACGCGGCGGCGCTTTCCGCTTGAACCGCCAATCGGCCGGACCGCCCCTTGATCTCGCCCAGCACTACGGCGCGGGCAGGCAAGGGACGCTGCATCGCGATCTCATGAATCTTCGCCATGCGGGTGATTGACGCGCCCGAGTCGCGCCATTTGAGGAGCAACTGCTCGAAGGCGGGCAGCAGCAGCATCCCCTCGAGTTCGGCATGCAAGGTGAACACTTGAACAGGGTCCGACGCGTTGGCCGCCGACAGGCGAAACACGGCGTCCGCGACGTTCGATTCATCGACCCCGTCCAATCCCAAGATTTCATCGAAGGTGGGCAGCGTCGTGGGAAGCTGCGCAACGTCGCTCACACCGTCGCCAAGCTTGGGGAGAAACGGCGGCCCGCCGCGCGTGTCGCTCGCGTAGGCCAAGCCGTATTCCCTCTCGAGTTCGAGCCCATGGACGTTGATCTGCCAGCCTGCGGCGGCGTGCGATCGCGGCGGGAAACCGAACACTCGCTCGAAGGCGCGAAGGCCGCGCTCGAACTCCGTGCGAGTCCAGGCGGCCGTGGCGCCGGCCACGTAGTCTTGCCAGCGCACATGATCGTAGGTGTGCAGTCCCACCTCGAACCCGGCGTCGAACGCGCCGCGCATCACATCGCCGGCGCGCCGGCCGATATCGGGTCCCGGCAACAGCACGCCGTAGAGCAGGGTTTTGACGCCGTAGTGCTCGAGCACCGAAGTGCGGGCGACTTTCTGCGCGAATCCCTTGCGAAATACCCGGCGCAGCGCGCGCCCGGTGTGGTCGGGACCCACCGAGAAATAGAAGGTCGCGTCCATGTTGAGCTTCTCGAGCAGTGCCATCAGCCGCGGCACGCCTTCGCGCGTGCCTCGCAGGGTGTCGACATCGACCTTCAGGCCGATGCGCGCGTTCTCAAGCATCGTGCGACAGCAGTGCGGAAGCCGACGGCAGGGCGTGGGCGTAGGAATCGAATATGGCGTTGAGTGCCGCGCGCATGTCGGTGCTCGGGGTCCAGCCCAATTCCGCCGTGGTGTTCTTGATCGACGGCAGCCGTGCCGGGATGTCCGCGTAGCCCTTGCCGTAGTAGTCGAGTGCGGAAATGTCGACGAGCTTGGTGTTGCGGGCCGTGGGCGCGTACTCACGCCTAGACAAGGCGATTTCCAGCATCATTTCCGCGAGCTGGCGGATGGAATACAGGTTGTGGGGGTTGCCGATGTTGTAGATCTTGCCGTCGGCGATGCCGTTCGGATTCTCGATGATCTTGGTCAGGCACACCACCGCGTCGTCGATGAAGGTGAACGCGCGCGTCTGCTTGCCGCCGTCGACCAGCTTGATCGGCTCGCCCCGCACGATGTGGCCCAGGAACTGCGTGAGCACCCGCGACGAACCTTCCTTGGGATCATCCATGCTGTCGAGACCGGAGCCGATCCAGTTGAAGGGCCGGAACAGGGTGAACTGCAGCCCCTGCTGGCCGTAGGCATAGATGATGCGATCCAGGAGCTGCTTCACGCAGGAATAGATCCAGCGTTGCTTGTGGATGGGACCCAGGACGAGTTCGGAGGTCTCGGGATCGAATTCCTTGTCCTTGCTGGCGCCATAGACCTCGGAGGTCGAGGGAAACACCACGCGCTTCTTGTACTTGACGCAGTGGCGAATGATGGGGAGGTTGGCCTCGAAATCCAGCTCGAACACCCTCAAGGGTTCGCGCACATAGGTCGCGGGGGTCGCGATGGCCACCAGCGGCAGAATCACGTCGCACTTGCGCACGTGGTACTCCACCCACTCCCGGTTGATGGTGATGTCGCCTTCTACGAAGTGAAATTTCGGGTTCCCGAGCAGAGTGCCGACGCGCTCGGATTGCAAATCCATGCCGTAAATATGCCAATCGGTGTGAGCCAGGATGTACTTGCTCAGGTGATGACCGATGAATCCATTGACCCCGAGAATGAGAACGTTTTTCAAAATTTCTTCCTATGCGCTTCGCGCTGTTCATGCGCTTCGCGCAAACTGTTGACGGGGTCGAAGCGACCCCGCTTGCTAGGCGCTCGCTGCGCGAGCGTCAAGAATCGAACATCCGGCCGGCGCTTCACGTGAGCGCCAGGGGCTGCTTGCTCAAGGCGGGCGGCGCGGAGGCCGGCGTCAATGGCTCGCCGTTCATCGCGAGCTTCAGAATCTCGAGGCGCCGCCCATCGACGCAGTCGGCGTACCATCCGCCGTCTTCCGCATACAGACAGGGAACATGGGCCTGGTACCGCGCCGGCTGTGCATCCACCCTCGTTGCGAGAATTGCAAGCCTACACCCGTTTACCTCGGTAAAGGCACCCGGAAACGGGGGCGCCACGGCGCGCACCAGGTCGTGAACCTCGCGCGCTCCGCGGCGCCAGTCGATGCGTCCGTCCTCCGGCCGGCGCCGGCCGAAATACGACCCCATGCCCAGATCGAGAGGACGCGCCTTGGCGCTGCCTTCACCCAAGGCCGGCAAATTGCGCCGTAACACCTGCGCGGCCGCCTCGGCCACTTTGAACGACACATCGAGCGCGGTGTCGTTCTCGAGTATGGGCACGGATTGCTGATCGACGAGCGCGCCCGCGTCCGGCTTTTCCACCATGTAGTGCAGGCTGGCGCCGGTCACGGTCTCCCCTTTGAGAATGGCCCAATGCACCGGAGCCCGGCCGCGGTACTTGGGGAGCAGGGAACCGTGCATATTGAGGGCTCCGCGGCGGGGAACCGAGAGCCACGCCCGATCGAGCATGTGGCGATAGTAGAACGAGAAGAGATAGTCCGGATCCGCGGCCCTGCCCTCGGCGATCCACTGCGGGGTGTTGGGGTCGTCCGGCGTTTCGACCCGAAGACCGTGCGCTTCGGCCAATTGCCGCACGCTGCCGAACCACTGGGCTTCGCCGGAATCGTCCGCGTGGGTAAACAAGAGCGGAATCTCGACGCCAAAAGCCAAGAGCTCCCGTACACAGCGCACCCCCACCTCGCTGTAGGCAAACACCACGGCCCGCGTCACCGGGGTATGGCCTCGTTGCGCCGCGAGGAGACGTCCGGTTCCGGCGCGAATCCCGTGCTGTCGTCTTCCAGCACCGCCTGCACCATGTAGCGCGGCCGCTCGCGCACCTGGGCGTAAATGCGCCCGACATACTCGCCCAGCAGGCCGATGCCGAAGAGCGCGACGCCGATCAGGAAGAAGACGAAAGCGAACAGGGTGAACAAGCCCTCGGCCTCGGAGCCGACCCAGAGACGGCGCACGAGCAGTACGAAGAACAGCAATCCCGAGGCCAGGGAGATGAGCATGCCCACCATGGAAAAGAGCTGCAGGGGCACCACGGAAAATCCCGTGATCAGGTCGAAATTCAGCCGAATCAGGCTGTACATCGAATATTTCGAGCGGCCCGCAAAACGCTCCTCGTGGCCGATGGGCACCTCGATGGGATTCATGGCGTACAGAGACGCGAGCGCCGGAATGAAGGTGTTGACCTCCCGGGTCTGATTGAGCGCGGCGACCACCGAGCGCGCGTAGCCGCGCATCATGCAGCCCTGGTCGGTGATGCGCACCGGGGTGATCCACTCGCGCAGCTTGTTGATGCCCTTCGAGGACCAGCGCCGCCACAGCGAGTCCTGGCGCTGCTGGCGGATGGTGCCGACATAGTCGTAACCCTGATCGAGCTTGGCCACGAGCTTGCCGATCTCTTCGGGCGGATTCTGCAGGTCCGCATCCAGGGTCACCACCCATTCGCCGCGCGCATAGGCGAGTCCGGCCATCACGGCCGAGTGCTGGCCGAAATTCGCATGAAACAACACCACGCGGGTTTCGCGCGGCCGCAACGAGAATTGCTGGCGCAGCAGCGCGGCGGAACGGTCCTTGCTGCCGTCGTTCACGAACACGATTTCGTACGACAGATCGAGCGCATCCAGCACCGGGTACAGCCGCGAGAACAGAGTCGGCAGCACCGCCTCTTCGTTGTAGACCGGAATGACGACGCTGAGCTTGGGTGTGGCGGACATGGTGCTACTGGTCCGCCGCTACCGCGCCCTGCGATTTGAGCAGGCCCAGGACCTCCTCGGTCTTGGCGCGCATGAGGTTCACCGAGCCGCGCGCCTCGACGTTGAGCCGGAGCAGGGGTTCGGTGTTCGAGCTGCGCAGATTGAAGCGCCAATCCGCGAACTCGAAGGACACCCCGTCGACGCGGTCGAGGACGATGGCCTGCGGGGCATAGCGTGCCTCGATGGCATCGATGGCCGCCTTCGCGTCGGGAACCCGATAGTTGAGCTCGCCGCTGACCGGAAACAGAGCGATGCGCTCGCCCACGAGGCTGGACAGAGTCTGTCCGGATTCGCAAAGGATTTGCGCGACAATGAGCCAGGGAATCATGCCGCTGTCGCAGTAGGCGAAGCGCTGAAAGTAATGGTGCGCGCTCATCTCCCCGCCGTACACGCCGTCGACCTCGCGCATGCGCTGCTTGATGAAGGCGTGGCCGGATTTCGACAGCACCGGCACCCCTTTGCCGGCCCTGACCACCTCCACGGTATTCCAGGTCAGGCGCGGATCGTGCACCACTTTGCCGCCGGGCGAACCGCGCAGCAGCACCTGAGCCAGGAGACCGACGATGTAGTAACCCTCGATGAAGTCGCCGCGCTCGTCGAAGAAGAAGCAGCGGTCGAAATCGCCGTCCCAGGCGATCCCGAAATCCGCACCATGCCTTCGGATGGCCTCGGCCGTGGGCGCGCGGTTCTCCTCCAGCATGGGATTCGGGATGCCGTTGGGGAAGCGCCCGTCCGGTTCGTGATGCATCTTGATGAACTCGAAGGGCAGATGCTTCTCCAGCGCATCGATGATCAAACCCGCACCGCCGTTTCCGGCATTGACCACCACTTTCAAGGGCTTGAGCTTCTTCGCCTCCACATAGGACAGAAGATGCGCCACATAGGCATCTCGAGTGTCGATGGTCCGGCGCACGCCCGCGCGCTCCGGCGCCTTGAACTCGGCGCGCTCCGCGAAGCCGCGGATCTCCTGCAGCCCGTTGTCGCCGCTGATGGGCTTCGACTGCTCGCGGACGAATTTCATGCCGTTGTAATCCGGCGGATTGTGGCTCGCGGTGATCATGATGCCGCCGTCGTAACCGCCGTTGAAAGTCGCAAAGTACACGCCCTCGGTACCGCACACCCCGATGTCGTACACGTCGACGCCGCTGTCCGTCAAGCCGCGGCACACGGCATCGGTCAGCCCTGCGCTCGACAGCCGGATGTCGCGGCCCACGACGACCCGGCCCGGAGAAAAAAATTGCGCGTAGCCGCGGGCCACCCGGTAAGCCACATCGTCATTCAACTCAGCAGGAATCCGGCCGCGTAAATCGTATGCCTTGAAGCAGGTGATCGATTTCAAGTATTGGTCCCTTGGCGGCCGTAGTTGTCCTCGAAGCGCACGATGTCGTCCTCGCCGAGATAGGTTCCCGTCTGTACCTCGACGATGCGCAGCGGAACCTTGCCGGGATTCTCGATGCGGTGGCTCGCGCCGATGGGAATGTAAGTGGACTCGTTCTCCGACAACAGAAATGTCTTGTCGTTGCAGGTGATGCGCGCCGTGCCCTGCACCACGATCCAGTGCTCGGCCCGATGATGATGCATTTGCAGGGACAGCACGCCGCCCGGTTTGACGGACAGGCGCTTCACCTGGAAGCGCTCGCCGTTGTCGATGCTGTCGTAGCTGCCCCAGGGCCGAAAGACCTCGCGATGCCAGGCAGATTCGCTGCGGCCGGCTTTCTTGATCATGGCCACGAGATCCTTCACGTCCTGAACGCGCTCCTTGGGCGCGACCAGTACCGCATCCTTGGTCTCGACGATGATGTGATCGTCGAGACCTACGGCCGCCACCAAGCGGCTGGTCGAGTGTACGTAGCAGTCGTGGGTGTCCTGCACCATGACGTCGCCCTGCAGCACATTGCCCTCCTCGTCCGCGGGCAGGGCGTCGAACAGCGACGCCCAGGAGCCGACGTCGCTCCATCCGGCATCGAGCGGCAGCACCAAGGCTTCGTGCGTCTTCTCCATGACGGCATAGTCGATCGACTCGCTGCGGCATTTCTCGAACTCGGCCTTGTCGATGCGCGTGAAATCCAAGTCCGACCGTGCTGCGCTGAATGCCGCCTGGGTCGCCTCCAGAATGTCCGGGGCCAGGGCCTCGAGCTCCGCCAGATAGCGGTCGGCCCTGAACACGAACATGCCGCTGTTCCAGTAGTAATCGCCCGAGGCGACGAACTGAGTGGCCACATCGAGCGGCGGCTTTTCGATGAATTGAGCCACGGGAAAGGCGGGGCCTTTGCCCTCCCCGCGACGGATGTAGCCGTAGCCGGTCTCGGGCGCGTGGGCGACGATGCCGAAGGTCACGAGCTTGCCGTCCTGCGCCAGGGCGGCGGCCGCGGCCGCCGCGGCCTGGAAGACGCGGGCATCTCGAATCACATGATCTGCCGGAGCCACCACGAGGGTGGCGTCCGGATCGATCTTGAGCGCCTGGAGCGCCGCGAGGGCGACGGCAGGCGCCGTATTTCGGCCCGCAGGCTCGAGCAGGATCGCGGAGGCCTTCACTCCCAAGGTGCGGATTTGCTCGGCCACGGTGAAGCGATGCGCCTCGTTGCACACGACGATGGGCGGCTGAGCGCCGGCGATGCCTCCTAAGCGGATGGCGGTGTCCTGCAGCATGGTGAGCTTGCCCGTGAGGGCGAGCAATTGCTTGGGATACATTTCGCGCGACAACGGCCAGAGCCGTGTACCCGCGCCGCCGGATAAAATCACCGGAACCAATAGGGTCACGATTTACTCACTATCGAAGGTTTGCCACGGCCGATCGCATAATAACTGAAGCCCGCGCGCGCCATTTGCGCAGGATCGTAGAGGTTGCGCCCGTCGAAGATGGCCGGGGTGCGCAGCGCGGCCTTGATGGCATCGAAGTCGGGGCTGCGAAATTCCCGCCATTCGGTGACGATGGCCAGGGCATCCGCCCCCTCCACCACCTCCGGGCTGGTCTTGCACAACACGAGGTCGGGACGTGTGCCGTAGATCCGCGCGCACTCCGGCATGGCCACCGGATCGTAGGCGCGAACCCTCGCGCCCGCCGCCCACAGAGCCTCCATGAGCACGCGGCTGGCCGCCTCGCGCATGTCGTCGGTATTGGGCTTGAACGCGAGGCCCCACAGAGCGATGGTCTTGCCCCGTAAATCCCCGAAATGCCTCTTGATCTTGTCGAACAGCACGTGCTTTTGGCGGTTGTTGACCCTCTCCACCGCCGTGAGCACGCTGGCCTCGTAGCCCACCTCGTCCGCCGAGCGCTTCAGTGCCTGCACGTCCTTCGGGAAACACGACCCCCCGTAGCCCACGCCGGGGTAGATAAAGGCATAGCCGATGCGCGGATCCGAGCCGATGCCGACGCGCACCGCCTCGATGTCGGCGCCGAAGTGTTCGGCCAGGTTGGCCAGCTCATTCATGAAGCTGATCTTGGTCGCGAGCATGGCGTTGGCGGCGTACTTGGTCAGTTCCGCCGAACGCACGTCCATCACGATCATGCGGTCGCGATTGTGGGTGAAGGGTTCGTACAGGCTTCGCAGCAGCTCGGTCGCGCGTTCGGAATCCGTGCCGATGATCACGCGATCCGGCTTCATGAAGTCGTTGATCGCCGCTCCTTCCTTGAGGAATTCCGGGTTCGAGACGGTATCGAATTCGATCGGCGAACCCCGCGCCGCGAGGGCCGCCTTCACCGTTTCGCGCACCTTGTCGGCGGTGCCCACTGGGACCGTGGATTTGGTGATCACCACCTTGTACTCGGCCATGTGCTCGCCGATCGAGCGCGCCACCGCCAATACATAGCGCAGGTCCGCGGAACCGTCCTCTTCGGGCGGCGTGCCGACCGCGATCATCTGGTAGAGCCCGTGCCGCACACCCTCTCGAGCGTCGGTCGTAAAGCGCAGCCGGCCGGCCTCGAAATTGCGCTTGACGATGGCATCCAGCCCCGGCTCGTGGATGGGCACCTGCCCCGCTTTGAGCATGGCGATCTTGCGTTCGTCGATGTCGACGCACACCACCTGATTGCCGGCATCGGCCAGACACGCGCCCGTCACCAGGCCCACGTAACCGGAGCCAAAAATCGTAATCCGCATGCGTAATATTCTGATTTAACTGGGAAAAAGTACGCGGAAGCCTAGCGGTTTTGGCAGGTCAAGTAAAGTCTCGGGCAAAAGGCTAGATCAGCTCCAAGGCTCTTCCAGCAGCTTCCGCTCCCACGCGAGCGAATGAGCCACAATGGCCTCGAGGTCGTCATAGCGCGGCCGCCAGCCCAACTCTTGGCGGATGCGATCGGCCCGCGCAACCAGGTAGGCCGGGTCGCCCGGGCGGCGCCCCTCCTCACGGATTGCCAACGGTTTTCCGCCAACCGTCTCGACCATCCTCAGCACTTCGCGCACCGAGTACCCATGGCCGTAGCCGACGTTCAAGGTCAGCGACTTGCCACCCCGACGCAGATGGTGGAGCGCGTTCAAATGGGCGGCCGCCAAGTCCTCGACATGCAGGTAGTCCCGCATCCCGGTGCCATCCGGGGTGGGATAGTCGCTGCCGAATACGGCCACGTGGGGCCGCTTACCGACCATGACCTCGCAGGCCACCTTGGTCAGCAGAGTTGCGTGCGGAGTCGCCTGGCCGATCCTGCCGCCGGGGTCCGAGCCCGCCACGTTGAAGTACCGCAGCGCCACATAGCGAAGGCCGCTCACCGCAGCCACATCGCGCAGCATCCATTCGCTCACGAGCTTGGACGTGCCATAGGCATTGATGGGACGGGTCGGTGATTCCTCGTCGGCGTAGTCCTCATTCAGCATGCCGTACACCGCCGCGGTGGACGAAAAAACGAATTTCTTGACGTCGTTCTCGAGACAGGCTTGAAGCAGGGTGCGGGTATTGCAGGTGTTGTTACCGTAGTACTCGAGGGGATTGGCGACGGACTCGGGAACGATGGTGGAAGCGGCAAAGTGCATGACGGTATCGACCCGGTGCTTCGCCAATACTCGCGAGACCAGCGCGGAGTCGCCCACGTCGCCGACGATGAGCTCGCCCGCGGTCACCGCCTGCCTGAAGCCTCGGCTCAAATTGTCCAGGACGACGACTTTTTCGGCCGCCTCGCCCAATTGACGGACGACGTGACTGCCGATGTAGCCGGCACCGCCGGTGACTAGAATGCTGCCGTTGGACACACCCACACCTCAGAACCGGGGCACACAGCCCTCAGGGATGGGCAGTATCGGAGGGCCCGGTGTTCCTGACAATGCGGCGGGGCTTGAGACTGGTGACCTTTCGGTCGTCGGCGGCGGCGGTCAAGGTGGCTTGGCGCGCCGACACCAGATCATGTGATTCAGGCGCCGGTCTGTATTCCTCGACAACTTCGCCCAAGACATGCAGCGCCCGATGGCAATCGAATCGGCTCATGGCCACCAGAATCTCCTCCAGCAAAGTTTGCACGCGCTCCCAGGGCAGGGAATGCTCGATGGCCCGCAGAATCATTGGGTGCTCGGTGCCGGCCACATTGTTGCCGATCAACAACTCCTCGTAGAGCTTCTCGGCCGGGCGGAGCCCGGTATAGGAGATCTCGATGTCCCCGTCCGGATGCTGCTCGTCGCGCACCGTCAATCCCATGAGATTGATCATCCGCCGCGCCAGATCCCCGATCCTGACCGGCTTGCCCATGTCGAGCACGAACACATCGCCGCCTTCCGCCATGGATCCCGCTTGAATCACCAGCTGCGCGGCCTCGGGGATGGTCATGAAGTAGCGAATGACCTCCGGATGCGTCACGGTGACCGGACCGCCGGCTTTGATTTGCTCGTTGAACAGCGGTACGACCGAACCCGACGATGCCAGCACATTGCCGAAACGGACCATGCAGAACCTGGTTTTGCTGCCGCGCCGATGCAGGCCTTGCAATACGATTTCCGCGAACCGCTTGGTGGCGCCCATGACGTTGGTGGGGTTGACCGCCTTGTCCGTCGATACCAAAACGAAGGTCTCCACTTCCGCTTCATGGGCCGCTTCGGCCGCATACCAGGTGGCAATTACGTTGTTGTGGACCCCTTCGATGACATTCTGTTCGACGATGGGAACATGTTTGTAGGCTGCCGCGTGGTACACGGTCTGCACCCGGTACACCTGCAAGATGTCGCGCAAGCGGAATTTGTGGTGGGCGTTGCCGATCAAACCGACCAAATCGACGGTCAGCGCATGTTGGGCGGCAAAAGTGCACAGCTCACGCTGAATGTTGTATAGAGCCAATTCGGACATTTCGAACAAAACGAGCCGCCGAGGGCCCAATCCGATAATTTGCCTGCAGAGCTCCGAGCCAATGGAACCTCCGGCACCGGTTACCATGACCACGCGATCGCGGATGCAGGCATCGAAAAGCCCTGCCTTCGGCGGAACCGAGTCGCGTCCCAGGAGGTCGGAGACGTCCACTTCGCGGATGTCGCCTACGGCCGCGGTACCGGTGACCAACTGTTCGAATTCCGGGACAGTTTGCACGTGCACGCCCAGCGGCTCCAGCTCACTCAGGATTTCCCGGCGCCGACGGCGGGTCAAAGACGGCAGCGCGAGCAGAATGCGGTCGATATTGCGGTCTTTGATCAAGGCGGGGAGCTGCTCGGGCGAGTAAACCTTGATGCCGTTGACCATGCGGCCGTGCAAGCTCTTCTTGTCGTCGATGAAGACCAGGGGGTCGAAGGCGCGGGTGGTCGACAAAGCGGTGGACAGGCGCGCACCTGCGTCGCCCGCGCCGTATATGGCCACCCGGGCGACGGTCGGCTGCAGATAGTGGGTAAGCAAATAGTAGCGCACCACGAAGCGCGAGCCCGCCACGTACAGCAAGGCGAGACAGGAATAGATGGTCACGACGCTCCAGGAAAGCGCCGCTATCCCCAGCCAGGCACCTAGAAGACCCAGCAGAACGCCGCTCAAAAAGATCGCAAACGCAACGGCGAATACGGCTTTGTGCCCGAGAAAGCGTATTACCGCGCGGTACAGTCCCATGCGCACGAAAATCGGGGTACTGACGGCAACGACAGCCAGATAGGCGGGCCAATCAGCGATTGAAAAGGCCGGGTTTCCGGTCTTGAGACCCAAAGCGGCCCACAGGGCCAGCGGCATCATGATCGCATCGGCGCAAACCGAGATGGTCCGTTTCAGCGGACCCGGCAGCTCTACGGTCTGCCGTGCAAAGTCACCAGTTGTTTCCATCGTCTTTGAACCCAAGGTGAACCTCCCTGACACGCATCCCCCTTTGCAGCCGGCCATGAACGTTCACTTTAGCCGCCAACAACGAGCCTTATTATCTCCCTGGCGCACAGTGTACCGAATTTATTCAGTCAGTCACTGTGACTCATGCAAGTTTACAGGGAGTTAATGCGCTTAACGTGCCACGCCAAATCGGGTTGACCGCATTCACTACTGCTAGAGTCGCGCGTCGGCGGAATGTTCCTTGAACCACTCATAAGTGCGCTCGATGCCGTTTTTGAGAGGAATTTTCGCCTGCCAGCCGAGTTCGGTCAGCCGCGACACGTCCAGCAATTTGCGCGGTGTACCATCCGGTTTGGTCGAGTCGAAGAGCAGTCGGCCGCTGTAGCCGATTGCAGACATTACAAGTTCGGCCAGTTCGCGAATGGTCACGTCCCGGCCCCAGCCGATATTGACGATGGGCTCGGCATCGTAAAATTGTAAAAGGTGCAGTACGGCGTCGGCCAAATCGTCCACGTGGAGGAATTCACGGCGCGGCGTACCGGTACCCCAGACCGTTACGCTCTGGTCCCCGCGAATCTTGGCTTCGTGGAAGCGCCGGATCAGCGCCGGCAGCACGTGCGAGTTCTGCAGATCAAAGTTGTCGCCGGGACCGTACAGGTTGGTCGGCATCAGGGAGATCGCGTTGAAGCCGAACTCCCGGCGATACGCTTGACACATCTTTACACCCGCAATCTTCGCGATCGCGTACCACTCGTTGGTCGGCTCCAGCGGACCGGTGAGCAGGTACTCTTCCTTGATGGGTTGGGGGCTGAGCTTGGGATAGATACAGCTCGATCCCAAGAACACGAACTTCGAGACTCCCGAACGATGCGCCGCGTCGATGACATTGTCTTGAATCAGCAAATTGTCGCGGATGAACAGCGCGGGCCGGGAATTGTTGGCGTGAATTCCGCCGACGCGCGCGGCCGCCATGATCACGGCTGCGGGCCGCTCGGAATCGAAGAACTCGTTCACTGCACGCTGATCCGTCAGATCCAGCTCCTCGCGCCCTCGGAGCACGAGGTTGGCATATCCGCTCTTCTCGAGTGCTCTGACCACAGCGGAACCTACCAAGCCGCGGTGGCCGGCAACGAATATTCGCGATGCTGGAGTGAGCTGCACCGGTGTCTACTCGTGGTGACTGAAGATTTTATAGCCTTCCTTGGCGACCATCGCATCGCGCTTCGCCGCATCCATATCCGATTCCACCATTTCCGCCACCAACTCCGGGAACGTGACCTCGGCCGTCCAGCCGAGCTTTTCTCTGGCCTTGGATGCATCTCCGAGCAGGGTCTCGACTTCCGTCGGCCGGAAATACCGCGGGTCTACCCGAATCAAAGGCCGGCCGCTGGCGGAATCGATGCCTATCTCGTCGATGCCCTCTCCCTGCCATTCGATTTTCATATCGAGCAAGCTGCCGGCGGCAACCACGAAGTCGCGAACCGAGTATTGCTTACCGGTGGCGATGACAAAGTCCTCGGCCACATCCTGCTGCAGCATCAGCCACTGCGCGCGGACATAGTCCCGTGCATGACCCCAATCGCGCCGAGAATCGAGATTGCCGAGGTGCAGCGTTTCCTGCAGTCCGACCTTGATCCGAGTCAAGGCGCGCGTGATCTTCCGCGACACGAAGGTTTCGCCGCGCATGGGCGATTCATGGTTGAACAGGATGCCGCTGCAGGCGAATAACCCATACGCCTCGCGATAGTTCACCGTAATCCAATGGGCATACACTTTGGCGACGCCGTATGGCGACCGAGGATAGAACGGCGTCGTCTCCCGTTGCGGGATTTCTTGCACCTTGCCGAACATCTCCGACGTCGACGCCTGATAGAAGCGTGTCTTCCTCTCGAGTCCGAGAATGCGCATGGCCTCCAACACGCGAAGTGTGCCTACGGCGTCCGAGTTCGCGGTGTATTCGGGCGTCTCGAACGATACCGCCACATGACTTTGCGCGGCCAGGTTATAGATCTCATCCGGCTGAACTTCCTGGATGATTCGAATGAGGTTCGTCGAATCCGTCAAGTCCCCATAGTGCAGCTCGAGGCTCACGTTCTTCTCGTGCGGATCCTGATACAGATGATCGATTCGGCTGGTATTGAAGGACGAGGCGCGGCGCTTCAAACCATGCACCATGTACCCCTTGGAGAGCAGGAACTCCGCGAGATAAGAGCCATCCTGCCCGGTAATTCCGGTAATCAAGGCCACCTTCGTCAAATCAATCTCCAACGAGCCGTTCGTGCCGCCGATTGCGGCGTGTCAGCGAGTCTTTCACATATGGATGACGATCTCAAAACAACCACCGAGAGCGGCTTCGGCGCCCTGCTCAGCTTTCAGGGACGCCCGCTCGCGCCGCAATGGCGAGCACGATCAGCGGCGCCAAGGCCGTTGCGACGAAAAATGGCGCATACGCCGGCGATTTCACCGCGAGCGCCGCCAAAGGCAGCAGCCACAGCACATTGACCGCCAGAACCGTCAGCGTAACTCGGCGATGGCTGCCCCAGCGGCGGACCAACCATTGGTAGGCATGGGTACGGTGCGCCTCGTGCAGCCGCTCCCCTCGGAGCAGCCGCCGCACCAAGGTCACGGTTGCGTCCACGAAAAACACCGCCCCGAGGATCAGCCAGACCAACAACGCAAGCGTCGAGTCGCGTGCCTCGATCACCGCCAGCACCGCGATCACGTAGCCGAGAAAACCGCTGCCGACATCGCCCATGAAAATTCTCGCGGGAGGCCAATTCCACAGCAGAAAACCGCAACACGCCGCGACAAATGCAAGGCCGGCCGCTTGCTGCGCGTGGTGTCCATCGCCCACCTGGGCCAGCAATATCCCGCCGGCGACGACGAAAATCGCTTCGGATGCGGCAATGCCGTCGATGCCGTCCATGAAATTGAAGAGGTTGAGCGTCCACACGATGCCCAGCGCACCGAGAATATAACCGCCCCATCCGAAGACGATCACGTGCTCGCCTACCCGCATGGGAGGCAGACCCTCGAGCCAGAGGAGCGCCCACAAGGCAGCCGCAAAATGCACCGACAACCTGAAGCGCGCGGACAGCCGAGACCGATCGTCCAACAATCCCACCACGGCAATCGCGATTCCGCCGCCCGCCAAGGCGGCCACGATGCCGGCCTGTATCACGCCCATCAGACCGAGAGTGATCCACGCGGCCGAGGCGGTCAGTACCATGGCGGCGCCGCCTCCCCGGGGAATCGGCGTCTCGTGGGAACTCCGCGCATTCGGCACATCCAGCAAGCCTCGCGACAAGGCCAGCCGGCGCACCGCGCCTGTCAGCAGCGCCGAGAGCACGAATGTCGCGATGACGATGAGCCATACGCTGGAAATCACTCGCTATGCGTTCCCTTTTTTTGCGACGACTCTGACCTGGAACCAAGTTCGTTCGAGCCTCGAGTAAATACGGCACGCCAGATCGAACAACGATCTGCCGCCCAGGCGGGCAATGAATCGATACCTCGGCGGCCACTTATGCATGTAGGGCTTGGACTCGAGCACCGAAAATCCCGCCTCTTGGAATAAGTTCCCAATACACATGGGACTCCAGCTGAAGAGATGATGATTGATGTCGGTCGGCTTGTAACTGTAGCTAATGGCCTCACACGGCACGACAAAAATAATGATGCCGCCTCGCTCCAATTTCTTGTACAGCGATTTCAATTCTTCGAGCGGCTGCAAGGTATGTTCGAGCGCATTGTTGGAAATGATCACGTTTACATACTCGTCCGGAACGTCTTCTACGCGGGCGTATACCTCGACGCCGTTTTTTTTCGCGACTTCCGCCGCCGACGGATTCACCTCAACGCCGACTTTCCTGCTGCAATTGAGATTCTTGAGTAGAAATCCCCCGCCGCAGCCGAAATCCAAAACCTTGCTGTCGGCCGATATGTACTCGAGAAATTTGGTTTGATTGGCCCAGCCCCCAAATTCGCCGATGGACGCTTGCCATCTAAAATATCGATCGTCGTAGTGGGTGCTGACCAAATCCGACATTTGATGTTCCTTGAGTTACCGACCCCCGGCGCAAGCGAGCGCCGGTGATTCTAACGTCAACTCCGGCGGGTTGCACTCGATGTTGGCCGTCGCTACGATGATTTGATGCAATCCAAGCCGCGCGTCTGCGTAGTCTCGACGACTCCTCTCATCATCCATTTCTTCATCAGGCCGCACCTACTGGCGTTGGCTCAACGATGCGACGTCACGTTGGTGCTCAATATGGGCAATGACACCTACGCCCCTCCCATGAATCTGCCTGCGCGGGTCATTTCCGTGGGAATAATGCGCAACCTGGCTCCCATCCGGGATCTGGTCTGTCTGTATCGACTGTACCGTCTGTTTCGTCGGGAAAACTTCGATCAAATATGGGCGGTTGTACCCAAAGCCGGCTTGCTGGCCATGGTCGCAGGCCGGCTGGCCGGCGTGCCGAGCCGAGTGTTCGCTTTTCAGGGGGAACCCTGGGTAACCCGCACGGGCATTCTTCGATGGGTTTTGAAGATGGCCGACCGGATTACCGCCGCCAGCGCGACCCACCTGCTGGCCGTCAGCTCATCGGAGAAGCAACTGCTCGAGTCCGAGAATGTCGTCGCCGCAGGCAGGCTCCGGGTCTTGGGGTGCGGTTCCATTTGCGGCGTGGATCTCGTCCGCTTCAAACCGGATGAAGCAAGCAGACGGGCGGTCCGGGCTGAGTTGAATATTCCGCAGGACGCGGTTGTCGCCGTGTTTATTGGGCGCATGAAGCGCGAGAAAGGCGTCCTCGATTTGTGCGAGGCCTTCTCCATGATGGAACGGCAGACTCGGCTCTATTTGATCTTCGTAGGACCGGATGAGGATGGGATCGGCCCGCAGATGGATGCGCGTCTGCAGAGATGCGCATCCCTGGTACGCCGGGTTGGATTTACTTCGGAACCGGAGCGGTATATAGCGGCCTCCGATTTCATTTGCCTACCCAGCCATCGCGAAGGGTTCGGCATGGTGGTCATCGAGGCCGCGGCCGTGGGAATTCCTGCAATCGGTTCGCATGTATCCGGAGTTTCGGATGCGATTGTCGACGGACTGACCGGTTTGCAATTTGAAGTCGGCAACGCCCGCGAATTGGCGGAGGCGCTCATCCGCTTGGCCAACGACGCTGTGCTGCGTCGGCAGATGGGCAGCGCCGCCCGAACGCGGGCGGCTGAACAGTTTGAACAGAAATCGGTCGTCGAGCGCTATATCTCCTTCCTAGCCGAGGCCAGGCTCTGACGACTGCACTCTACGAAAGAATGCGGCATCCACCTGCAGCAATCGCCCATTCTGCGGGTCGGTGAATGCGGGCGTAATGGCCCAGAGATCGAATCCGGCATCTCGCATGAATTCCAGGAGTTCGGGCATCAGGAGTTGACCGGTGTACAGCGGAATCAGCGACAGTTCGAGCTGAACGCCGGTGACCCGCGCCAGGGTGCGGGGCGCCCCCTTGAGCACCTCGCTCTCGTAACCCTGCGTATCCACCTTCAAAAAAGCCGTCGATTCCTGCCTGAAGTAGTCCGCAGTCAAGGCGTCGAGCGTGGCGAGCCGCACCGTTTCGGCATCGGTGTAGCGTGAGTCGGGGGCGGCTCGTACGTGGCTCTCCAGCATCGGCAGAACCGAGCTGCTGACCGAGTTGCGGGCAACGTTGATGGTGACCGTGCCCTCTTGCGCACCGATCGCCGCCCGTGGCGCGACATCCCAAAGCGGATCCTTACCGGCCTCCTTGCTAAGACGCTCGTGCGCTCTCCTCATCGGCTCGAACGAAACGATACGGCCGGCGAATCCGACCTCCCTGCGCAGCTCCTTGCCGAACTGCCCAGTGTTGGCGCCCACATCGAAAATCAAGTCGATTCGATGCCATGACAACATGGCCTTCAGCTGCGCGGTGTAAGAACTGACCGGAGCAAAGCGCCGCAGCTCCAAACCGAGGGAGCGGGCAAGAGACTTCGTGGCATCCCTCAACATTCGGTTATCCGGCGCCCGAGGCGTCCATTACAGGGGTTCGGTAAAGTAAGCATCCGGAAATACGTTGTAGCGCCCGCGCAGCTTCCTCTTGATCACTCGCAGATAGGCGGCGGCGCGCGGCAGGGAAAACGAACGCAATGCCTCGCCGAAGCTGCCCTCATCGGCGTACTCCCGCCGAAAGGCGAACTTCGGATCGACGGCTCGCACCGCTCGTTCAGCCTCTCGAATCGCGGCAACGTACGGACGGTAAAAGCAATCGACAACTTCGCGAGTCAATTGATATCTGCCCAATTCATGTGCACCGTCCTTGAACCTGCCGTATTCGTGATAGTGATAAAAAACAACCGGCTCGCCGTTGACGGTCGGAGTCTCGCCCGTCGCGTCCAGCCGAAAACCCCGGATGTTCCATGGAGCAACGCCTGCCCCGGGATGTTGAATCACGGCAACTCCCGCGAACCGTTCCGGCCAGTCATCGAGCTCAGTCTGTCCGGGATAGGCGCGCGGTGCGGATTTATCGTATTTGAAGCACGATGCCGTCCAGTGCGCCAGAATCGCGCGGCCGGCCTGATCGTTGCGAAATGCATTGAATTGAGTGCAAAATTTTCCCGACAGGTCCGCGTTGTCGAACTCCGCCGAATAGTTATGCGGAGAGAGCGACACCGATCTCGAGCCGATCTCGTCGAACAACACCTTTGGGTCCGAAAAGAAGAGCGAGTCGGATTCGAGGTAGGTCACCATGTCGACGGCGAATTTGTCGAGCACATGCCGGCAAATGAGCGGCTGGCAGGCCCAGCAGAACTGACCATGAGTCGTACGCTGACGCACGGCCGCAACCTCCTGGGTAATGAGGTCATCGATGTGCACCGGGATCAACGAATCGAATCCCAGCTTTTCGATCATTGCGAAGGCGGTCGAGTCCATGCAGAGCGCGTAAAGCCGGAAGTCTCCCGCATGACGCACGAGCGACTGGTGTAGAGCGACCGCTTGATATAGATAGTTCTTGTCGAAGAGTGTGCAGAACGCGCGCATTACGATTTTCTAGATGATATTTCCAAGTGATTTTGCACGATAACCGCATCATGACCGCATGGCAAATGCGTGCGAGTACCACTCGACGGTGCGCGCAATCGCTTCGTCCACCGTGATGGGCGGCGACCATCCCGTCTCGCGCCGCGTCTGGGCGATATCGACTGCAAGCGATCCGCAAAGCCGCGCCACCTCCGCTTTTCGGCCCAGCAGTCCGCCGGCCAATTGCAGCAGCCTCGGCGGAACCGGCAGCAATCGAACGCGCCGATGCATCGCGGCAGCCAGGCGCCGAATGAGCTCGGGCGTCGATAGATCCTCTCCGTCGGACACCATCCAGATACGGCCGGGCGCGGCGGCGTGCTTCGATACATGCAGCAAAAAATCGCAAAGATTCCAGATGCTCACGAGGCTGCGCGAATTCTCTATTGCACCCAACGGCAGCGGCCATTCCTCGTCCACCCAGCGCATGAGACGCAGAAAATTCGCCCGCACGTTCGGGCCATATACCAGCGGCGAACGAACGATGATTGTCTCCATTTCGGTAGCCGCGCCGATCTTCATCACGGCCTGCTCTCCGAGCCACTTGGATACGCCGTAGGCATCTTGCGGACTCGGCTCATCGCTCGCCGCGTAGGCGCGGCCCTTGGTTTCTTCCCCACTGACCTTGATGCTGCTCAGATAGACGAAACGGCCCACGCCGGCATCCGCCGACGCTTCCGCCAAGCGCGCCGTACCACGCGCGTTGGTTTCGGCATACAGATCGGCATTGCCGGGTGCGTCGTGAAGAATGTGTGCGCGCGCGGCGAGATGGATGACCAAGTCCACACCGATGAGCGCCTGTCGCCAATCGGTGGTCGAACCGATATCGCCGATAGTCGCCCTCTCTGAGACATTGGCGGGCATTGGACGATCGACGCGCAGCGCTGCGCGCACGAGATAGCCCGCCTGCGACAATTGATCGCACAGGACCGGTCCGACGAAGCCGGTGACGCCCGTCACCAGTACCCTCGTCCGGCAGCCGCCGTCGGGCGGCGGATGGCCCGCAAAAATTTCCAAGTTCAGCGTCGCCTCGCCATTTCGTTCCGCCCCGCATGCCGCCTGGAAAATCTGTAAGCATCGACCAGCCAGCTCAAGGCGCGGCGCCCGCAGACGCGCATCACCGCGAGTCCCGCCAGCGCCATCATGCGGCGCGCGGTCAACAGCGGAGACGGTGCCGTTATGCCGTTCTTGGCGCGAGCGCGCGCGATTTCCAGCAAACTCAGGTACATATTTCGCGGCGAAGAACTCATCCCGCCTGCGCACATATCGACCACGACCTCCCCGTCCACGTACAGTGCGCCCGCCGACTTCAGCGCGCGCAACAGAAAGTCGTAGTCGCCGGCAATGCGGAAGCTCGGATCGAAATTGCCATGCAGGTCGAACAGCGAGCGGTGGTGGAAAGCGCCCGTGTGGGGAAGCATGGCCGTTCCGGCGAGAAACCCCGGCCTGAGTTCCGGCCAAGGCCGCACCACGGTCTCGAGCAAGCGTCCGTCGCGGGCCGTGATGTTGAGACGCCCATAGACCAGCGGATGTCCGGGATAGGCGCCGGCAATGACCGGCGCCATGCGCTCCAGCACGCCGGCGTCGTGGAATCGATCGTCCGAACCCAGGAAACAGATCCACTCGCCTTTGGCATGCGGCAATGCCTTATTCCAGGCATCGAACACTCCGCGGTCCGGGCTGGATTCCGAATATGCGATCCAATCACTGTTGTCGCGAATGATGTCCACGGTACCGTCGGTGGAACCGCCGTCGATCACGATCAATTCGCGCGAAGTGAAGGACTGCGCCGCCACGCCGGCAAGGCACTGCGGCAAGTCGCGCGCGTTGTTGAAAACCGCGACGATTATCGAAATCAGTGGTGCGTCCACGCCGGCGCCCGCTAAAAACTGACCAACAGCTTTATCAGGCCCATCGTCGGATCGAACGCGTGGCCGAAGGCGAGATACGATCCCGCTCCATAACCGGTCGCCGCCAGTCCCTGCAGCCGCATCACGCCGATCCCGAAAACCAGCATTATCGCGGGAATTCGCCAGACGGCATCGAAATTCTCGATCAGACATCGAAACAGGTACAGCGACAGCAATGGCAGCGTGAACATGAGCAGCCGATCGTAAATGCCGTTCGCGGCGGGCAGCGCAAGAACGATGCTGAATACCGCAAAGCAAAGAAGCATGAACAAGCGGTTCACGTCGTCGTTTCGCAAGGTCAGGAATGCCAGCAGCTGCGGCAGGGCGTAGACCGCCAGCAACAGGATCACCCTCCCCCAGTCGGTCCCGCGCCCTTCGAAATAACCCATGATTCGCGACAGGCCGATGGAGTCCAAATACACCACCGCGACGGACGAAAGGGCCGGCACCGTAGCCAGAATCAATAGCAGGTAAAGAATGACTTTTCCGTGGTTCTCGAAGGCCCTGCGCTTGCGCAGAACCTGGAATACCACGAAGGCCGCCACGAAAAACACGCAGGAAAGATGGAACAAGGGACTTATGTATACGATCCATTTCCCGATTTTCCTCCCTCTGGCCACGTCCAATCCCGCGCCGATCAGGAATACGAAGCACGCAAGTTCCTGCCGCCAAACATACGCCAAACCGTCGACGGAAATCGGAATGAGAAAGAAATAGACCAGGACGAACGGCACCAGGAAGCGGGTCGAGAAGGTGTACAGAGCCAGAAAAAGCGTGAAGAAAATGACGATGTAATGCAGAAAAATGAAGGTGTTGTCCGACGCGTCAAATGCGTTGGTCAACGCCCACCACGGCAGGTGCCAGAGCGGCTCGTTGCCGTTGGGAAACTCGAAAAAGCGCTGTATCAGCTCGGTAAAACTGATGCCGTAGTCCGAGTTGTAGAGGATGACGTAGGTCGGCACATCGTCATCCGCGAGACCCGCGTACCATTCGACGCCATATTCCCTCGAGTAAAAGAACAGCGCGAATGCAACGGATGCCGGCAGGATGAACGACCAGGGCGGCACGCGCTTGAACAGCGCAACCAATGCCAGAAGGAACAGCGCGAGAAATGGATTGAGCAGCAGGAACAGCAACACGGACAGCAGCGTAACGAGCGTCCCTTCGGTGGAAACGCTGCCGTCGGCGTGAGCGAGGCGAAGCGTCTCATCCATAATATTTGGCAATCACCTTGCGCAGATAGTTCTCGCCGAATTCGACGCCTGATTCCGCCAGGGCGGACCGCATGGCGCCGGTATCTATGGGATAGTCGGACCCCCGCTGTATCACTTCGAAAATCGGGCGCTTTCCGACGACGCCCGCCATCGCCTCTACGATCTCGGCCATCGAATAATTCACCGGATTTGCAATATTGACCGTCGTATTCCTGACAGAGTCGTCCGCCAACAATCGGCGCGCTATGGAAGCGACGTCGTCGACATCGATGATGTTGCGCTTGGCTCCGCCCCATATATTGAAGGCCTCGCTGCGCGAAATACGAGCATATAGGTAATTGAGGAGGGTGTGCGGGTTGGGCGTTTTGCCGGCGATTTGCGGCAAACGCAGCACCACATGCCGCGAATGCGCCCGGACCATTTCTTCCATCGCCAACTTGTGTTGCACGTATGGCCTGTTCGATACTTCCGGGTCGTGGGCGCTGCAAGTCCCGAAATACACGAAAGCCGCAACATGCCGGCTTCGGCTCAACGCCTCGCCCACGCGCTGTTGCTCGCGAAGAAATTCATGCGCATCTTCGCAACCGGAATTCGAAACACCGGCGGCGTAAATGCAGATGTCCGACCTGCCTGAGTATAGAGGGCCAAATGTACGGGCCAACAGACCTGAACCGACTATCATTTGAAAGGCCCTGCAATCCTATGAATCCGCGAACTTGCGCAGCTTGCTCGCCAGTGTACCCTGTGGCGGATTTTCGGTTGCTCCATATATTCCTTCCGCGAGGCGGCGCACTTCCTGCTTGAGAAACACCGTCTCCTGCGGCCGCGAAACCGCCGTGTCCGGCTCGTCGAGATCCAGAAGCGATCTCAATCGGCCCTCGAACATCCTGTTGATTCGCCCGGAGGAAAAAAGCCGACTTGCCCGGTTGCGGCAGTCCCCCTCCGGCTCATACGTGGGAGCGATGCTGCGCACCAGTTTGCTCCACACCCGCGCCATGAAGGAGCGATGCTCGCTTCTGGAGAAGCTCTCGGATATGTCCACCGCCGCATTCTTGTATTCGAGAGCGCACCATCTGTAGGTCTTGCGGATCCGTTCCGGATCCCAACCGTCGTTCAGCGCCTGTTCGATCCTGCGAAAATACTCCGGCTCCGTCGTGCCCACATAGTTCAGGCTTGGCGGATACAGAGTGAGGTCGTTGGAATACAGGACCACCGGCAGGCCGAGCCATGCCATCTCCTTCCCGGCAGTCGACCAGGCGTTGGCGAATATATCGGCGATATTCGCCAGGTCGTACAGCGAAACATCGTCGGTGGGCCAATTGACTTTGACATTGGCCGGCAGATCGGCCAGCACCTCCTGCAGAACACGCGCATGCTCCGACAGCACCCCCTCTCTTTTGTTCGGGAACTCCCGAGGATGTACCCGGATGATCAGCGCAAGATCCTCCTTGCCCTCCACGTAGCGTACGAGCGCCCTGATCCAGTCCACCTGCGTGGCGAAGATCGATGGAATATCGGGCTCGACCACGCCTATCAATTCGCCGCTGAACCGCTCGTCGCTGCTGCTCATGACGGCACAGATGATTTTCCGGCCCGGCAGGATATCGAACCGCCGCCTGAGATCGGTGTCCTTGCCTGACGCGGCGGAGTAGGCCCACATGCTTCGACCCCGTGCGACTTCCAGAAAATGGTCGGTTCCCGACCTCATCGCCTCGAGGGGAATGGGCTGATCCTGAACCTCGAGCCATTTCTCACGCAGGTATCCGTAATACTCGAAGGCGTGGCCCCGCGCGATGATCAACCGCTGCAGACGATTGGAGAGGTTATCGCCCGCATGAAGAAAGTACTGCGGAATGCCGGCCAGCTCGGCCAACCTGCATACGATACGGTTGGGCGAATACAGTGCGTTGTAGAGGACAATCCGGTCGGGACGCGTGAGCTCGATGATTCTGCGCATCACACGCAATATCAGGACGGCGTTGCGCAGACTCGCCCGATACTGCCGCCATTCGTCCTCGTCGAAGCTCATCTCGATCTTTTTATTTTGCAGCAGCAACTCGTAGGTCGAGATCCGCCCCACCTGTACGCCGTCCAAGACCAGGTCGAGGCAGTTCTCCCGCGTGACGGAGGACGACAGACCGTCGGCGACGCGCAAGTCCTCCTCGTTCACGATATCGGTCAAATCCATGCCTCGCAAATCGAAGCGCTTGCGAAGAATGCTCTCGTAGTTCCCGCAAAGCCGGCACAAGCGCTCTTTCGTCGATGGAGGTGCGCCGAAGGGAATGGCGTGCGCCGCCATGGGAATGCAGTGGCTTTTTAACAGGCCGCCGCATCCCACGTAGACGATCTCGTTCCCGTGTTGCGCCAGCGCCTCGGCAACCAGCGCCTCGGGAAATGCGTGAATCCATATCGCGGAATGGGGCGAGAAGAACAGGACTTTCACTCGGTCGTCTCTAGCGGCCGAGCGCGCGGCGCAGGCGGCCGAGAGCGCGCTCCGCAATGCTCGGGCGAGTGCTGCGGTAGTAGTGAACGAGTGCCGCGCGCGCCTGCTCGGATTGTTCCAAGGGGATACGGCCGACCGTGATGGAGTCCGTGCCGAGCGGCACGCTATAGGCATCCGATTTCCAGCAATGCGTGCCGGAGCCGTCAAACCCGATGTTGTTCACCAGGCTCGCGCCCGGAGACAGCTGCAGCCGATCGGCGAGAAACATGGCCGCGTGCCAGCGGATTGCCCACGAATTGTTTTTCTTCGCAATTTGATCTCTCAACATCTTCGTGTAGGCAATGGCGCCGTCAAGGTCGAAAAGTCCCGTCAGCCCGCGCTTTCGAAGTTCCGCCAGTAGTTTTGTGCCGTCGGGTTCGAACATTCGCCACGCCCGCGACCATGTGGCCCACCCCCAGCACGACGCGCCTCTCAGAAAAAACGTCTCCGGGACCTTGCGATCGACCGGATACCAATAACCGTGAATGCTTCCCACCCTTTCCTCGGCGTCGTAGAAATTCAACGCATCGTTCATGAAGCGCAGGAACGAAGGCGCAGTGATCAGATCATCCTCCAATACGATCACTCGGCCGAATTCGCCGCATACCTCCGTCACGCCGCCGATGATCGAGTTCGCCAGCCCGAGATTCGCCGGACGCTCGACGATACGGACCGAGCGAAATCCGGCGATGCCCCCGATGAATTGCCGCACTTCGCGAACCGCGGGCTCGGACTCGCGGTCCCTGGGCCCGTCGCTGAAAACGATCAGATCGGTGGCGGCCGCCAGCGCGTTCCGGCGCAGCGCGTCGATCGCCTGGCGCGTGTGCGGGAGGCGATTGTAAACGAACAATGCAATGGGCGCGTTGGCTGCCGTCACTGGATCTTCCGCGGGCGATCGATGCCGCCATCCGCGCATTCACGGAACACGAGGGTGTTGAAGGTCCTGGCAAAGAGCTCGTAGCCTTGATTCCTCATGAACAGAAAGACTTCGCCGCGCAAGGCGTCCTCCAGCGACACCCCAAGCGATTCCACGAGCACGCACCGAGGTCTGTAGCGCTTCCAGTCATTCGATTTCAGCACCTGCAGATCCATGCCTTCGGCATCGATGGTGAGAAAATCTATCGCCTGGTTGACGGGCAGGTGCCGCTCCAGAATGGCCGCCAGTCCCTCGACCCGCACCTCGATGTTCCCGATGAGCTTGTATCGCGTGTTCGCGAGCCTCGATTCGACGAGCTCCCGGTCGAATGTGTTGAGTGCGGCTTCGTCGAAGCGGTAGTAGGTGAGAGTTCCGGGACCATCGGCCACGCCGCACTGGATATTGATGTCTCGGCTTCGAGCAGATTCAAAAGACCGCATGGCATCGGGGTTGGGATCGATGTTGATGCCTGTCCAGCCGCGACGATAAAAGTTGAAGGTGTTCGAAAACCGGCGTGGATGATGCGCACCCACATCGACGTAGAATCCCGACGGCTGTTTATCGAACATCCTGAGCAGGATGAGGTCCTCGCCCTCCTGCGAATACGACTTGACTGCGTAGGTGTCGAAAAGCCTGGCGCGCACGTCCATGAGCGGCCGCTTCAGCCAGGACGGCAGCTTGTTTGCGATTGCCTTCAGGGTCACGGTCTCACGCCCAGCGGGTCTTTGCACTGTGCAACACCTGCATCATGGATCCCGCCGCTTTCTTGGCGTTGATCTCGACCTCAAAATCCGCCACCAGGCAGGAATAATCCTTGTCGATCACGCCATCACCCGCCTTGCTCATGAGACCCTCAAACGCCGCGCGCAACTCCTCGAAGGGGACCTCCTGCCGCGCGGCGGCGAGAAATCCGTCGAAATCGAAACCCTCGCGGTAGGTGTAGCAGCCCGGCAGCCCGGAATACCACGCTTGTCCGAAGATCAGACATTTCTTGCCGCCCTTCAACGCCTCCCAGCAGGCCGTGCCGGATATCGTCGCCGTGAACTGCGACTCTTCGAGCAGCTTGTACGTCGAATAGGCGCCGCCAACCAAGCGGACATTGCCGAGCGCACGCAGCCGTCGAAAGAACAGTTCTCCGCGCTGAAAGAACGTCTGTTTCGGATTTTCCTTCACCAGAATCATCCAATCCTTTTTCACCAAAACGCTCAGCAGCTCGATTGCATAGAGCTGGTCCTGATACACCCCGCCGAAAGCGGCAGTCGTCAGCTCCGGCTGCAGATGCAGAGGAAAGTAAACGAACTTCTTTTCGCCGGCGATCAACTCATCGACGGCATGGCCATCAAGGGCGTGCTCGCTCAGCCGGCGGACGTACGACTTCTGCAGATGCGGGGCGCTATTCTTGATGAGCACGCTCTTGATGCGCTCCTTCACGGAGCGCACCGGGGTCCTGAGAAACGATGCCAACCTCGCCGATCCGGGGGTGCGAGTCCGGTTCACCCCGGAAGGCCGGTCCGCGCTGCCCCGGCTATCCGCCAAGTTGAAGCCGTCCATGTTGACGGATTGCTGGCGGTAACCGGGCGCCAACACCACCGTCTTGCCGTCGAACAAATCGGGGCAAGTGATGAACGGACCCAGGTCATCGATCGCGGTAATGATAAAGAACTTGTCCGCGAACAATGTCTGGTAGCAGATCAGCGTTTTGATGCCGAGGCGCTTCGCGAGATGGTAAAGCACGAAATCCTGTCCCTCGTGGGGCATGTTTTCGAATAGCACCAGAGTGATGTTCGCGCGCCTCAGCAGCCGCGAAAAATAATTGTAGGCCAGCGAGAATTCGTTCATGGCCTCGTGCAAGGTCGCATAGCTCAGGCCTCGCCGCGTGATCATGACGAGGTAATCCTCGAAATGTTCCTCGTAGAAGCTCTCGTACTGACCCAGGGATTGCGGGTCCTTCTCCACGGTCTCCAGCCGTCCGAGCAGAAAAGCCCAGATGTCCCGCGAGCCCGGCTGATCGCTGATCCATTCACTGACGCCGAGGCCCTGCCGGCCAAGATCCTTCACTATTGCGGCGCCAATGGGTCCGCAAAACCCCCAGACCAAGGTGTTCGCTAGTCCATCCATCGCGCGGCTATGCGTGCATTCCGGTGAATGAGCCATCCGCGAAATGCGTCATGAGCACGGGTTTGGCGTTCGTCGTGGGCAATCCATGGGCGGCAATGAAAAACAGTCCGCGCGTCAGGCCGATGTCGGGCAAATTCCAACTCACCATTCTTGCCCCCATGGCCGGAATCGTCCCGGTCTGCACGCCTATGCGCTCGGCATCCACGCCCGCACGGATCAGATGCAAACTGGAGGTGGTGGGCGTTGCAGTTGGATTGACCTGTATTGCGACCAGTTTGCGAATCTTTCCGGCGTCCAGCAGGTATCCCGATTCCCACGCCATGTGCGCCCCGCTCGCAGCGTTGACCAGCGTCTGGGGATGAACCAGCGCCAGGGACCTTTCCTGCCGATCGGAGTACAGGGCATAGAAATGAGAAGTGACCGTCCCGAGGTGTTTATAGGCGAACGTCAACGCACTGGTTGACCGAATTCTCGCCGTGAACATTCCCAAATCAGGCAAGTCCGCCCCAAATACCTCCTCCGGGCGAACTTCCAGCGATCCAAAAGGTGCGATGCGCAACTCGCGCCTGGCGATGCGGCTACCGTCGGCCGCGTACAGCGCAATATCGTAAATACAAGGATGAGCTGTGGATGGCGAGTACAGAGACGGGAAATTGACCAGGGTGTACCGGGTCAGGTACTCGCCGCCTAGAAATGCCTGAACGACGGGGGCCGCCACCCGCAATGGCCGGGGCAAGACCTGGTCGAGCCGCCTCTTCAGCGGACGCAACGCATCCTTCGTTCTGATGACGAGCCAGGACATCAGTTCGCCGCTCCCTCGAGGCGGGGAAATAGAAATGCCTCGCGCCTGACGCGCGAGAAATCTCCATTCATGTAGTAATGAGGGGAGAGGGAATGCTCGAGCGCCACGGCTTGCGTCTTGCGGTTGACGAGAAAAGTCAAAATGACGGCTCCAACGGTGGCGCCGCGCGCCACGACGGTCAACATCTTCGGCTGCCGGGACAATTCGAAACGACCCTGCAGTTCGCGCTTCACATCGATCAAGTGGCTGCCATTTTGCGCCAGATCCAGCGACAGCGCGTGAATGATCGCGCCGCTCTGCTCCAGGAACTCAATCTGCCAGGCACTGCCGGCTACGCCGTCCGATCGCGGATTGCCGACATTCGCAACACAGATGAAGGTATCGATGTCGTCGCTCACCCAAGCTTTCGGCGAGAGCAACAGAATGGAATTGGTCTTGCCGCTCGCGACCGGCAGCTGATCGTAGATGAGCGAGGTGGTCCGTCCGCCGGCGCCTGTCTCGTAAGTGAGCTGATGCTCCTGCGCAAAATACTGATCGCCCTCGCCCCGCCTGCAGTGGGCGATCAGCAGATACTCCTTGCGCCGGTCGGCCAAAATCGGGCAGGTGTCATCCGACACTTCGGCATAGTCTCCGTACGGAATCGAAGCGAAGGACGCGGATTCGTATTCCAGCACTCCCGCATGAAACACCTCGAGTGAAACCTTCATTTCCGACATGTCCGCGCCGGCGGCGGCCGGCTCGCCGCCGCGAGCGCCATTCCTCAAAAGCGCCCGCATGCGCAGCCCGGCCGCTGCGCACGTCGAAAAAATGAATTGTCCCTGCATTGAACTTGCCCTCAAAAACTAGGCCGATGTGTTCGCCGCCGAAGCGCTCATCCGAAAAGGCTCCAATCGCACGGAGTCCCCCTTGCGGTATCGCAATTCACGCGTTTGCCCAGTATCTGATGCAGATATTTGGCGGGCAATCCCAGTCCCGGCCGGATCGCGCGCACGTTCTCGGACGTCAGTACGTCCCCCGCCTTCAGATCACGGACGACATACAGCGAGCGCCGAAACTGCAGAGACTTTTTCTCGGCCTCTGTCGGACCGTAGCACACCCGCCCCAATGCCTGCCAGGCGCGCTCGGTTTCCACCACCAGCTGCGCCATTTCCGCGGGTTCCATCGAGAAGGAACTGTCGACGCCGCCGTCGGCGCGGCGCAGAGTGAAATGCTTTTCAATGACCGAGGCACCCAGGACCACGCTGCCGACGGACACGCCGATGCCCATGGTGTGATCCGACAGCCCCACCTCGCACTGAAACAGCTCGCGCAGGTGCGGAATGGTCCGGATATTGGTGTTCGCCGGCGTTGCCGGGTAGGTGCTGGTGCATTTGAGAAGAACGAGGTCCTTACAGCCCGCCCCGCGGGCAGCCGATACCGTCTCGTCGAGCTCCGCCACGGAAGCCATTCCCGTGGATATGATCAGCGGCTTTCCGGTGGCGGCCGCCGCGCGTATCAGCGGCAGATCGGTATTCTCGAATGACGCGATTTTGTAGCAGGGCACGTCCAGCCCTTCGAGAAAATCGACGGCCGTGTCGTCGAACGGCGTGCTGAACGCGATCATGCCCAACTCGCGAGCACGGTCGAAAATAGGCTTGTGCCATTCCCAGGGCGTGTACGCCTCGCCATACAGCTTGTAGAGCGATGTGCCGCTCCAAGGGCTTTTCGGATCGCTGATGTGAAACTCTCGCTCGTCCAAATCGAGCGTCATCGTGTCGGGCGTATAGGTCTGTATTTTCAACGCGTGCGCGCCCGTGCCCGCGGCCGCTGCAACGATCTCCAACGCCCGTTCGAGCGATTGGTTGTGGTTGCCGGACATCTCCGCGATGATGAACGGAGAATGGTCCTGGCCGATCGAGCGGCCCGCAATCTTGAATTCTCTGTTCACGCTAGTGAAGCCTCTTCAAATAGCTGGTTGACTCCACTTGGTAGCCTGCTCCGGAAAACAGCCGGTGGGAACGATCATTATGGCCGAGAACGTGCGCGCGGATGCGCTTCACCGCCGGCCGATTGGCGCAGAGCCAGCGCTCCGCGCCCAGCAACAGGCTGCGCCCCTGTCCGGACGTATTTTCATCCGGGACCAGGTAAATGGAGATTTCGGCCTCCTCTGCGTGCGTATCGAACCTGACGACACCGACGGGCAATCCTTCGAACTGCCCTATGAGCAGACATCGGTCGGTCGAAGTCAGTATCGAGGTAAACCACTTTTGGTGACTCTCCCAATCGATGAGGTCGGGCGTCCGAGATACGGCTCGAATCGAGGGATGATTGCGCCACTCGAATACATTGCGCGAGTCATCCGCGCGCACCATTCGAATGTCCAGACCGGTACAGCCGAGACTGGCAGCGACCCGCTGGACGCCTCGCCCATCGACGGCGTCCATGCCCCGGCGAGAAATGTAGTTCCTCAGCGAAGGATTTTCGATGAGCGCTTTGATATGGCGCGCCACGACGGCCGTCCATTCGTTGTCCACCTGAGGAGCGTACAGCAATCCATCGAACGCCGCATCGGCGATCAATTTCCGTTGATTTTCGGCGACGCAGACCGCCAATGTGGGCACACCCAGGCAGCATCGCTCCCAAGTGGCCGAACCGCCGGCGCCGATGGCCAGATCGGCAGCCGCCATCAGTTCCGCCATGCGAGCGGTCTGCACGTGGCAGGCGAACCCGCGTTCCCTGCATTCAGCCTCGAGCCGCTCGCGGTCCGGATGCTGAATGCCGATCACCACGTCCACATGCACACCGGCCAGCCCCAGGCTCGCATATGCGTCCAGCGCTTGGCCCGTGTAATTGGCGGCGTCCACGCCGCCAAGAAAAATCAGTACGCGGGCGACCGCGCCGGTGCGCGGCCGCACCATTTCGCGCAGCTCGCGAAACTCCTTGCGCAACAGAGCGAAGCGCGGGCCAAGCAGCAATTCACAATGGTCCGGCACTTTTCCGGCGTAGCGGCCGCCGCGATCGTGCTGGATATTCTGATCGAGCAGAATATCGCAATCATGCCGGCGGTCGGCGATATCGTCGATGACTCCGATATTGCGCGCGGCGCCGCGCAGCCTCGATTCCCAGCGGGCATCGAGTGCATAGTGATCCACGATGAGCCAATCCCAATATCGGTCGCTCAACGCCTGGATGGTGTCCTGTGCATCCTGAGCCTGGCTGGTGCCGAGCCATTGTGCATGGGCCAATTCATCGGTCTTTCCGGGGCCGGACGGGGCACCCAAAAGGGTCAACTCGTGGCCATGATCGGTCAACATCGCCCGCAAATGCGGCGTCATATGGCGGCTGACGAAACGGACCCGGCCGCCGCCTTGCCGCAACGCATCCGCAAGGGTCAGGCATCGCATCAGATGCCCGGTCCCCATCACCGAAGAGGCGTCCGCGCGAATTGCGATGTTCATTTCGAGTAGTCGCCGACGACATTGCGGCGCACGGCGATTCCGGCCGCCAGCATCGCCGCCTTCGCGCCCGCCGGCGTTTGCTCCGTGTAATGAAAAATACTGGCGCAAGCCACCGCGGACGCTCCGGCCTTCTTTACCACATCGATCATATGCGAGTAATTTCCGGCGCCGCCCGAGGCGATGACGGGAATATCCACTGCCTTGACCACCCGCTCCACCAGGTCCAGATCATAGCCCTGCATCGTGCCGTCGCGCTCTATGGATGTCAGCAGAATCTCCCCCGCTCCTCGACCCGCGAGTTCCCTTGCCCACTCAACCGCGTCCCTGCCGGTGTCGACCGTGGCGGCATGGCTGAAACAGCGATACTGTCCGCCATCCATCCTGCGCGCGTCGATGCTGGCGACCACGCACTGCGATCCGAAATGACCGGCGGCGGATTCAATCAGTGCGGGATTCGAATAGGCGCTCGTATTGATGGAGACCTTGTCGGCGCCGACATGCAGCAGCCTGACGATCTCATCGACGCCGGCGATGCCGCCTCCCACGGTCAGCGGCACGGCGCACTCCTCGGAGAAGTCCCGGACCGAGTCGTGGTCGGGCTTCTCGCCTTCCCGCGAGGCGGTGATATCGACCAAGATCAGTTCATCGACGTCGCGTGAATTGTAGACCTTGATCGCCGGCAAGACGGGCCCGACCCGGCGCCAGCTGTCGAATCCGATGCCCTTCACGAGGCCGTAATTCTTCCATAGCAGCGTGGGTATGACGCGCACCTTCAGCACGGCACATAGCTCACGAAATTCCTGAGCAGCTGGCGCCCGGCCCGCGAACTCTTCTCCGGATGAAACTGGCAGCCAAAAACATTCCCGTTTCTGACCACCGCCGGCACGTCGCAATCGTACGGCGCCGTCGCAACCAGGTGCGTATCGTCATCGGGAATCAGCGCATAGCTATGGACAAAATAGAAGTCGGAACAGTCGGGGATGCCGCCGAACATCGAATCGTGGGTTCTGAACCGCACCTCGTTCCAGCCGACATGCGGAATTCTGAGCTTGCACCCCAACGCGTCCAGCCGTCGAACCTGCCCCGGCACCAAACCCAGCCCTTCCGACGCACCGCCCTCGTGACCCGTCGCGGCGAGCATTTGCATTCCAAGACAAATTCCGAGCAGCGGTTTGCGCTGCAGCACGGCTTCCTGCAGAGCCGGCACCCAGCCCGCGCTGCGCAGGTTCTTCATGCCTTCGCCAAACGCTCCGACCCCCGGGAGCACCACGCGGTTCGCCTCGTATATGGCGACGGGGTGATCGGCGATGTATGCATCGGCGCCGATATCCTCGAAGGCCCGGCGCACCGAGGCCAGATTTCCCATGCCGTAGTTGACGATCGCAATCTTCACGGGTTGTCGTAGTTGATCTTTTTGAGATTGCCGTGCCGATCCCTGATCAGCGCCCCGGACGCATCGCGCTCGAACAGCTTCTTGTTCGTGAATCGGTCGCAGACCTTGATGAACTCGGCGACGGACATGTCCAGCGGCTCGAGAATATCCTGCAGAGACTTGCCGAGATAAGTCCAGGGAAACTTTCCGTCGCGCGCCTTTACTATTTCGAGCGCGTCCTGCCGCGTTATTCGCCCGCGCCTAACATGCAGACAGGCGATGTCGGTGGCGCGCGAGAATCCAAACTTCAGAAACTTGAAGTAATCGTGAATCCCATGCTGATGATTGTCGAGGTTCTCGTAGTTCACCATGCTGCCTTCGACGGCGCCGCTGAAGCTGGTGAATCCATTGGCTTGAGATATGAGCACGTTCGACAGTCCGTCCCAGGGCAGATAATGCCCCAGAAACAAGCCTGTCACGCCGACCCGCTGCAGTTCCGCGTCGTCGGGATACTGATAGGGCAGCAACTGATGCTTGGGAATGCCGTAGGTCTCCGATAGATCCGACACACGCATTCCCAGCAATCCGCCGAACTCCTCCAGCCAGCGCCGGGTGAGCACATTGCCTTCGGCCGCTGCCGCCGGGCCGCCATACTCGTTCTGAGAGTTCTCGCCCCACACAACCAGCGGAACATTGAACTGCACCGCCGCCCGGATCGGAATGGTGAAGATCCCCACATGCTCCGGCCACGCGATATCCCCCACCTCGGTCAACGCGATTCGGTTTATTCGCGCGCGAATCAACGGATTCGGTGAAAACTCCGTGTGGTCGACGCCCAAATGTTTCAGGTTCTCGATGTTCTTTCTGCCGATGGGAGAAAGATCGCAAGTCGACGAAGTCACGCACAGAGGATTGAGCCCGAGCTGCAACATACGGATGACTTGATAGGTGCTGTCCTTGCCGCCGCTCACCGGAACGATGCAATCCCAATTGCCGCCCCCACTGCGGTACTTGTCCAGCAGCGACAGCAGTTCACGCCGGCGCACGTCCCAATCGACGTGCTTCCGATTTTCATAAGCCCTGCACGCATTGCAAACACCGTCTTCGTCGATATGAAGATCCGGCTTGGTCGAAGGCATTACACAGCGGACACAGTACTTCAGCATGCTGACATCACCCCTGGAATTGATCGGGAACGAGACAGCCGAAACAAGGCCTCGGCGAACTCCCAGTCCTCGGGAGTGTCGATATCCTGCGATCTCGTCCTTGGAATCAGCACGGCTATCGAATGCTCGGAGAATACAGGACTCATGTCCAGCCACGCCTGCTTCGTCCCCCAATAGAACTGCCCCGCATCGTGCAGGGCCGCGGGCAGATCCTGCGATCTCGTCGCCATGTGTTCAGGAAAGAACATTTGCACGCCGCCTCCGGAGAGCGGACGAAAGGCGCGAAAAATGGGCGCCGGGAACTCCGTCGCCGAGAAAGCGTAGCGCCAAGCTCCCGATTCCAGGGCCGACAAGCCGCGCCGCAAATCATCCGGTTCGACAAACGGAGCGGTGGCGTAGATACAGCACACTTCCGATACCTTCAACTGCTGATTCAGCGCCCATTGGGTGGCGTGAGCAACGACTTCGGTCGTTCCCGCATGGTCATCGGCGAGTTCCGCGGGACGCACGAAGGGAACCTCCGCGCCCAAAGACGCCGCAATCGCGGCGATTTCAGGATCGTCGGTCGACACGATGACGCGGTCGAAGATGCCTGACGCGCGGGCAGCCTCGATCGGCCACCCGATCATCGGTTTGCCGCAAAAGTCCTTCACATTCTTGCGGGGAATGCGCTTGCTCCCGCCGCGCGCCGGGATCACGGCGATCCTGATACTCATGCTATGTTTGCCTTCAGCCGCCGCACGACCTCCAGCTGCAGGTCATCGGTAAGTCCCGGATACATGGGTATGCTGATCGCTTCACTGTAGTACCGCTCCGCCTCCGGAAAATCGGCCGCCCCAATCCGAAGGCGCGCGTAGTACGGCTGGCGATACACCGGTATGTAGTGAACATTGACCCCCAGGCCGCTTGCCCGCAGGCGCTCAAATATCTCCCGGTGGCCGGCCTTCAAGGCTGCGGTCCGCAATCGGATGACGTACAGGTGCAATCCGGAGTATCCATCGGCGTGCTGCCGCGGCGTGGTTACCGGAACATTCTCCAACATCTCGTCGTAGCGCTTTGCCAGGACATGCCGCCGTGCGACGAATTCGTCCATGCGCTTCAATTGGCTCAAACCGAGCGCCGCCTGCATGTCCGGCATTCGATAGTTGAATCCCAGCTCGATCTGCTGATAGTACCAAGGCCCGTCGGGCGCATGAGTCATCTGCGCGGCGTCTCGAGTGATGCCGTGGCTGCGAAACAGGGCCATTCGTGCGGCGAGCGCCGCGTCATTCGTGACCGCCATGCCGCCTTCCGCCGTGGTAATGATCTTCACCGGATGAAAGCTGAACACCGTGATATGGCTGTAGCGGCAACTGCCGATCGGCACATTCTGATATCGCCCGCCTATGGCGTGGGACGCGTCCTCGATGACGCGGAATCCGTATTCCTGCGAGAGAGCCCAGATCGCCTGCATTTCGCAGGATTGGCCGCACAGGTGAACCGGGATGACGACCTTGGGCAACCTATCTTCTGCCTTGGCCCGAGCCAGCTTCTCCGCCAGGCGCGCCACGCTCATATTGTAGGTTTCCGGATCGATATCTACAAAATCGATTTCCGCACCGCAATATCGCGCGCAGTTGGCGCTGGCCACGAAGGTAATCGCGCTGGTCCACACCCGGTCCCCCGCTTCGACTCCAAGGGCCAGGCAGGCAATATGCAGAGCGGACGTGGCGCTGTTGACCGCGACCGCATGTCGCACCCCGCAGTATGCCGCCACCGCATTCTCGAACGCCGGAACCACCGGTCCCTGTGTCAGAAAATCCGACCGAAGGACGTCCACCACGGCCTGGATATCTTCCTCAGAAATCAGCTGACGGCCGTAGGGAATCGACTCGTTCATAGCTTGCCGACCACCTGGCGATGCCCGTCAATCCAGGCGCGCAGTGTCTCGACGGACATCCATTCGGGATTGGTGTCGGAGCAGTAGGTGAAGTCAGGCGCCACTTTGCGGCCGCCGCTGATGCGCGCAGGATCCTCGCTCCAGTTGTGAATCGCCGGAAGGATCTTGTAGTGATCCGCGTACTCGTAGGTATATCGCGCGTCCTCTCCGCCTATCATTTGCTCGTGAAGCTTTTCACCGGGCCGGATCCCGACTATTTCGATGCGCGCTTTCGGCGCGATGGTGCGGACGATATCGGTGACCAAGATGGACGGTATCTTCTTGACGTAGATTTCGCCGCCGACCATATCGTCGAACGCGTGCCACACGAGTTCCACGCCCTGCTCGAGCGTGATCATGAATCGAGTCATGCGTTCGTCGGTGACGGGCAACGATCCTTGGTCCGCAAGCGACAGGAAATAGGGAATTACGGAGCCGCGCGAGCCCATGACATTGCCGTAGCGGACCACCGCAAAGCGCGTGGCGTCGGCTCCGGAATAGGAGTTTCCGGCGATGAAAAGCTTGTCGGAGACGAGCTTTGTAGCGCCGTATAAATTTGCCGGGCTGCTCGCCTTGTCGGTCGAGAGGGCCACGACGCGCTTTACACCCTTGTCGATGCACGCATCGATCACGTTCATCGCGCCGACGACATTCGTCTTGACACACTCGAAAGGATTGTACTCGGCGGTCGGCACGATTTTGGTAGCCGCGGCATGCACCACGAAATCGATTCCGCTGAGCGCGCGCGAGAGACGATCTTTGTCGCGCACATCGCCGATGAAGAAACGCACCCGTTCATCGCCATGATAGAGCTTGGCCATCTCCCACTGCTTCATCTCATCGCGCGAATAGATCACCAGCCGGCGCGGATTGAATTTCGCGAGCGTCAGAGGCACGAACGAGTGGCCGAATGAACCGGTACCCCCGGTGATGAGGATGGACCTGTTATTGAGCATGTTGATTATCCTTGATTTCCTCACGCCGCCGCATGGGCCATACGCCGAAAGGTGGGGCTGCACTGAAGCAAATGCTCGTACGAGCCCTGCGCGACCACTTTGCCGTGGTCCAACTCCACCACGATGTCGCAGCGTCGAACCGTCGAGAGCCGGTGGGCGATGATCAGGATCGTGAGATCCCGATTGAGTGTCTCGATGGAATCCATGACGGAGCGTTCCGTCTCATTGTCCAACGCACTGGTGGCTTCATCGAACACCAGCACGCTCGCCCGTTTGTACAGCGCGCGGGCAATGCCGATGCGTTGCCGCTGGCCGCCGGAGAGCCGCATACCGCGCTCTCCCACGAAACCGTCGTAGCCGTCGTGCCGGCCTTCGATGAAATCCGCTATCTGCGCCTGCTTCGCCGCGAGCTGCACTCTTTGCCTGTCGATCATCTCACGCGGCACTCCGAACGCGATGTTCTCGGCTACAGTCGCATCGGAAAGGTAGATGCTCTGCGGCACATGGGCGATGGTTCTCTGCCAGGCGCCGACCCGGTCGCCGATGACCGGTTCGCCGTCCACCAAGAGCGCGCCGCCCATCGGCGGTAACAGGCCCATCAATAGGTCGAGCGCCGTGCTCTTGCCGCTCCCCGTGCTGCCCACAAATCCGACTCGGGCGCCATGAGGTATGGTTAGATTGAATCCATCCAGCACCCAAGGCTGCTCTGGATCGTATCGGAAGCGCACATTGTCGAAGCGGATCGAGTCGCTGAACGGCAGGGGATTCGGTGCCGGTTGCCCCACGTTTGCCGGCAGCGGTTGATTCAACAACTGCAGGACCGCGGCCAGCGACGCCTGGTTTCCCACGATATTCGTCCAAGCGTAATAAATCTGCTGCAGAGCGGGCAGCAATCGCTGCGCTCCGAGCGCCAGCGCTCCGATCACGGGCAGCGCCGCCGCTATGCCTCCGGCGTGCCTGCTGGGCCCATAGGCCAGTGCGGCGATCAGCACCATTCCCAGCGCCTCCATGACGAACCGCGGACTGCCTGCGATGAAGAAATTGGTTCCGTATGCCGCCCGCAATTGCTGATCGGACTTTGAATAAACGGCGCAATACACAGGCTGGGTTCCGTCCAGCAGCACATCGCGAATTCCTCCCAGGCCTTCCTGCAGCGCCTTGATCACTTGCGTGTGCTCGCGCTCTATGCGCTCGCTGTTGAGCCTCAATCGACGCCGGGAAATCCAGTTGATCAGCGCGTAGCCTGAGCCAAAACTTGCCGTCGAGACGATCGCGACCACCGGATCGATGGCAATCAATGCCAGGATCACGAATACCATCAGCACGGCCGCACTGATCAGCGACAGCGACGACAGCAGGACGCCGGTCGCGGCGTTGACGCTATTGACTATGCCGCTGATGACTTCGCTGCTGCTGCGGGACACATGCGCGGTATAGGGCTGGTACAGCGTACGGCGATAAGCCTCCATGCTCAAATCCGCGCCGGCGGCATAGGCGAGCCGGGTATTGACCCAGAGCATGAGAGTGCGGATCGCGCCCGCCACCAATGCGGCGATGGCAAAGGCAAGTGTCATCGGCAATATCAACTGATCGGCCGATGTAATGCCCCAAGCGTGCGCCGCCCGCGCCACGAGACGATACTTCAACACCCGCTCCGGCTGAAGCAGCACGCCGAGAAACGGCAACACGGCACTGACGCTGATCACTTCCGCGAATGCGCTCAGCAGCATCAGAACGGTCAACAATCGGAACTGCCGCCGCCGCCGCCGGCTGAGGTGGCTCCAGAGTCTCGACAACAGATGGGCAAGACCTGACGTCGGAACGGTTGCGTTCATCTACCGGGATTCCGCCTTGTACCGGCGCCACAGGTTGTGAGAAAAGGCGAATGCGACGCCGAGCAGACCGCCGACGAGTAGACCGAACATCACGATGAGCCTGCGATGGGGGGTGGAGCGCTCCTCCGGCTTGACCGCCGGATCTATGATCGAGAAGGCGTATTCCGCCCGCACATTGGCGAGCATCAGAGTCTTGGTGTTGTTTTCGATCAAGTTGTACATGACTTTCTGTAGCTCGACTACAGCGGTCTGTGCGATCTGGGCATTGAGATAGTCGATGCTGGCCTTCGAATCCTTGATCGCCCTCGCTCTCAGTTCCTCGTTCGCGAGCGCGACATAATCGTTCGCCCAACGCGCGGCAACCTCGGGATCGGTCCAGTCTATCTCTACGATCGTCAATCCGGTTTTCTTGTCGTCACGGATCGTCAGAATGCCTTCCCGAAACTTGCGCACGGTGAACCACAGAGTGGGCGTTTTCTTCGCGTCCGGAAAGAGCACGGGAATCAGCTGATGACGTACGACGAATTCCTCGGCAAGGTGCCGCGACTTCAGCAGCGCTTGGTAGTCGCGATTGGGACCGCCCGCCCCGGCCCCCAAATTCACCCCGACCAGGCTTGCCAGGCCGCCGAGTTGGTTGGTGAGCGACGACGCGGCATTTCCGTTCGCCGCGCTCACCTCGGCAATGGCTGCCTCGGCGCGGTAACCGGGGATCGCGGTGAATGCGAAGTACGCGGCAATGGCGCCGAATACGACGGCCCACACGGTGATGGCATACCTGTACTTCCATAGGACACGCCAGATCGCGATAGCGTCGATCTGTCCATCGGCCGGACCGGAAATCCGCTCAACGTGATTCACTTGCGCTCCTTTGAATAGCGCTTCCAAAGGATGTCAATTGGCATGCAACTACCCAAGCTACACGCTTCTGATAGCCAGCAACGCCACCGCCAAGTTATAAATGATCGACGTGACGGCCTGCCATAGCGGCAGTGAGGGTATACGCTCCGTATCGAGCGGCACGACGATGGTATCGCCCGGCTGGATCGCGATTTCCTGCGTGCGCCTGAACCAACCCGAGCGCCCTCCGGAAACGACGCCGCCGTTGGCTTGAACGACATAGATGCGCTTGCGATCTGCCTTTTGGGTAACCCCGCCGCTGCGGGCAATATAGCCGTCGCGGCTCAGACCGGGCTCGAACACATGTGAAGTGGGACTCTGCACTTCGCCCAGAATCGTGACTTCCTGGGAGATTTTGGGGACCAAGAGCCTGTCGCCGTCTCTGAGCAAAACGTCCCCCGGCGCGCCCGCCTGGCCTTTCAACACTGCGCCGACATCGATTACGAGCCGGCCGACCGGCTGTGTGTTGCGAAGTTGAGTCATCAGCTGCTCGCCCACTGCCAATCCTTGCGTAGCACTTGCCCCCGAGGAACCGCCGGCGGCGGCGCTGGTCGCAACCGCCTGGAGCGACAGTGAGGCCAAGTCTCCTTGCAATCGCTTGGCCAATAGTTCGAGCTGGTCCTTCTCCCGCCTCTTCAACTCCTCGCGAATGAACACGGCCCCGTTGACGAATGCGGCGTCGGTCAGTCCCCCGGCCCTCTGCAGCACGGAGTATAGAGTTTCGCCCTGGCGAATCGGGTACTTGCCGGGAAATCGAACCTCGCCGGCGAGTTCAATCGTGCCCGGCTGCTGCCATTGAACGATCGGCTTGACGAGCAGCACGTCGTACGGTTTCAGCACCAGATCGGCACCGGGATCGCCGCGCCAGATTGCAGCCAGATCGACCGGAATCAGCTCGGTCTTTCGACCCGTACCGTCGAGTACCTCGTAGCGAGTGAGGTCCGCCTCGCCCCGAAAGGCCGCGTCCTCCAAGCTGCCGCCCGCCCGGATGAGGTCGCTGACGTGCATGCTCGTTTCGAGCGGGTAGCGGCCCGGCGCCTTGACCCGTCCATCGATGGTGACGATCTGTTCGGGCTTGTCCGGCGTTGCTTGAAGCTCGAGATCTCTGAGGATGGGGTGCAAGATATGGTCGCGGCTCGCCGACAGATTGAACACGTTGATTTCATCTCGCGGCTGCAGTTCGACATCCGCCGGGGATCCGCGCCGCGCCAGTGCAAGAGCAAGATCGGCCGACACCACCTCGATTTTATCTTCGGGCGGAACCACGCGACGAATCATGATGTAGTGCCCATCGGCATTGGGCCGCAATTCCTCAAAGCTGCCCAACACGTCCGAGAGACGCAAGCCGGGTCGATATTCAAATGAACCGGGGCGATAAACATAGCCCGACAACGTCACCGAATTTTCGATGGTCGGCAGAATATCGGGTATTCGCAATTTATCGCCGTTGCTCAAGCCGGTCGTGCGGCCGGCGATTTCCGTCAGATCGATGTCATGCATCTCCCTGACCTGCGAGGGGAGAATACGCTCCATCTGCACCTTCTTCAGATCGGCGTCGGCTTTCAAACCACCTGCAATGTCGATAACCTGCTCGACGGTTTTTTCGCCCTTGAGTTCGTATATGGCCGGGCGGCGCACCGCACCCGAAACTGAAACGGTTTCACCGATCGGCGGAATGAATATGACGTCGCCGGGCAACAGCTCTCGATCGCCGCTGGTGTCCCCATGCAGCAGAAGATCGTATAGATCGAGCACGGTGACCAGGCGCCCATCGCGTTTGAGTTGGATATTGCGCAGCGACCCGATTTTCTTTACGCCGCCGCTGACAAATAGCGCGTTCGTCATGGTCGACAAGCCGCTGACCGTATACGAACCGGGCTTCTCGGCCTCGCCAAGGACAAAGACGCGAATGGAACGCAAGTCGCCCATCACGACGCTCACCCTCGATCCGATCATTTGCTGCCCGACGCGGTGCTCGATGACCGAACGCGCGGCGTCAAAGGTCAAACCGCCGACGATAATGGGTCCGAGTTTCGGAAAGTTGATGCGCCCGTCGCGCTCGACGGTGAGCTTGTAGCTGCCGACTTCGCTGCCATACAACTGGACGTCGAATCGATCGCCCGGACCCACGACGTAAGTCAACGGCACTTGAATGTCCTGCACCGGAGCGAAGGTGCTGGGTGTGCCCTCGAACAAATCGTACCCAAACGGCTTCAGAGAATCCTCGCCATATGGCTGCAGGCGCAACAGGATCACCTTGACCTGATAGTCGCCGAGATCGGGATCGGCATTGAGCCGCCTGGTCGCTTCGGTCGCGGTCAAACCGGCCAGCGGTATGGCCATCAACCCGGGAATCTCCAAAACCCCGAAATGATTGAGGCGGTACGGATTGTTGCTCAGTATCCGCTTCCTGAATTTCTCCGATCTTTCCTTCTCTTCGACCGTTCGCGGTTTCGTATCGTAAGTC
>Ga0209624_10000316_pt1 | contig 42905 bp, 36 predicted proteins | sample JacPinW_OM2H0_O1_FD_188565 | JGI IMG/M metagenome (GOLD analysis project Ga0209624, IMG submission 188565) | Forest soil microbial communities from Algoma, Ontario, Canada - Jack Pine, Ontario site 1_JW_OM2H0_O1 (SPAdes) (version 2) | ecosystem: Environmental > Terrestrial > Soil > Boreal...
CCACCAGCAATCCCGCTACGCCGGCGTTCACATACGGCCATGTCACCACGATCGCCACCGGCAATCCGTCTCTTACGACCGACGGCACCGCTGATGCCGGCAGCAATTTCAACACGAACGGGACCATCCTGATCATCATCGACAACAGCAAAGTCGGCAGCCCCAATCCTGGCGACCAACTGGTAAACATCAATGGCGAAACCCAGCTCGAGGTGGGAGCCGCCGGAACCGGCTTGCTTGAAACCATCGATAACACTTCCGCTGGCCGCTATATTCTGCTCGGCAACCAGGCTTGTGCTCTCAAGCCTGTTCTCACAGCCAAGCCGGTTTCCGGTTCAGCTCCTCTCACCGTGAACTTTTCCGGCGCCGGATCTACTGACCCCGACGGACAAACCATCAATTCCTACACCTTTACATTTGGTGACGGTAATTCAGTCACGCAACCTGCCGCTACCACTCACAATCAGTATTTCGATCCGGGCACCTATACCGCAACGCTTTCTGTAGCCGATTCTACTGGCGCTACCAGCCCCACTCCCGCCAGCGTCACCATCAACGTTACTCCGTCTTCGTGTCCCACTAAAACGGGTGGCAGCGGCAAAATTAGCGGAACGAATGCTACCTTTACCCTGAACGCCATCGAGTCGAACCTGAGCGGTTCGTTTTCCTATAGCGACCCTGCCAACAAAATAAAATTCACCTCTACTACGTTCACTTCCAACTCGCTTTCCGGCAGGTGCGTCACCTTTGGCGGCACGGCAAATCTCTCAACCGGAGGTCAGGTCAATTACACCGCCACCGCATGTGACAACAATACGACCGGGACCAAATCGCCGGACACCTTCGCGATTCAAATTAGCGGCGCGGCCAACAGCTCTCAGTCAGGTCCGCTCTCGACCGGCAATATCACTATTGCCTACTCGTGCCCGGCGCCTTAGACATTATTTCGCTCCCCGTTTCGCACTAGACTTCAAAGCGCGGCCTGGAGCCTAATTACATGGTGGCCAAAACGCCGAGGTGTTTTCTGCCGGCTTCAAAACTAAAAATTATCCGAACGTTTTGGTCGGTTCTAATCGTCTTCGGAATCCTCGCTGCATTCGGGGGTCTGAACAGCGCGGGCGCCGCGATTAGCTCGCAATCCAACGTCAACCTTTCAATCCGCGTCGGCCAACAATCTAAGCCGCAGCCTCTACCTACTCCCGTTCAATCCGACCAAAAAAATGTTGACGCATGCGCATTACTGTCCCCGCCTATAATCCAGTCGGTCCAGGGCGAGGCGCTAAAACAGGCTAAAGGAAGCCAGACAGAGAATTCCTCGATGATCGTCTCCCAGTGCTTTTATACGTTGCCCACTTTCACGAACTCCGTCAGCCTTACTCTCAATCTCCCGCTCACCGGCAATTCATCCCGAACCGGCCCACGAACCCTGTGGAAAAAATGGTTCCACGGTGAAGCCGGCGGCAAAGAACACGACCCAGATATTGTTTCTCCTGAACCGACGCGCGAAGTGGCCGAAGAGAAATCCACTCAGCCTATACCAATCTTTGGGCTTGGCGACGAAGCCTTCTGGGTTCCCCGCTTTGTCGGAACCCTCTACGTCCTCAAAGGCGACACGGTCCTCCGCATCAGCATTGGAGGCAAACAAGATGACGCCGCCCGCCTCCGGAAAGCCCAACTGCTCGCCAAGTCTGCCCTCGAAATCCTCCCCCAAAACATTCCTCCGCCACTCTAAAAGATGTTGTTTTGCGTGGAAATTAAGCCAGCATTTGTGGCGGTAGCTCGTCAATTCGACTGAATACCGGATTCCTTCGTCCAAAACCTTTGCTGATTGTGTGAGGTATTATAGGGAAGAATTTGCACCAATCGAGCTTCGGGACTCAACGCTTTCAGTTGCGAACCAGTATCTCAAAGCGCATCTCGAACCAGATTGGAACGACGTCCCGATAGAACACATCAACGGCGAAGCGATAAACAACTGGGCGCGGAAAAAACGGCTAGGGCTTTCTTGGGTGACTATAAAAAACATGCTGCGCACTGTGCACCGTGTTATTTCATGTTGCCCGAAAACGATCCCTCCGTTCTCGTTGAAAGACCTTCGCATCCCCGCGAAAGACCAGTTGCGCATGAAAATTGACAGCCGCAACGCGGTGAAGTTCTCTTGGGCGCAAGCCAACCAGATAGCCGATGCGGTGCAAAAGCTTGACGGGTTGGATGACGACAGGAAGAGCCGCTGTGTGGCACTTTTTCTTCTCGCATCGGCAACCGGACTCCGCTGCTCTGAACTGTATGCGCTGCGAATGGATGATGTCGATTTCAAGGCGGACACAATTCGGGTAGATGAGTCGTTCGAGGGTCTAACTTACCAGATCCAAGAATGTAAGAACGTGGCGGCCTATCGAACTATCTTTCTCGGAGACGCGGAGGGCAAGAAAGCGTTACGGGTGCTGAAAGCGTATGTTGGAGTTCGCGTTCAGAACCCCAGCGAGTTTTTGTTCCACACCAAACAGGGCTCACCTTTGCTTGCGTCCAACGTGCTTAGCGAGGCGTTGCATCCTGCTCTAAAAGCCCTCGGGCTTCCACAAGCAGGTATGCATGCGTTTCGGCGTGGCTGCAATGTGCGATGGGGACTGTCCGGCATGAATCCCGCCGTGCTCCGTCAGATGATGGGGCACTCGTCTGCCGCAATGACTATGCGGTATTCGGGCGAGGTTTCACTTGCACAAATCGAAGCTGATTTTGCTAGGCGGAATGGCCCCAAAATTGTAGTTATGGAAAATAGGGAAAACGAGGCGGTTGCTTAATCCCCAATGTTTTGTTGGAGCGGGAGAAGGGAATCGAACCCTCACCTATAGCTTGGGAAGCTATCGTTCTACCACTGAACTACTCCCGCTCAGTTGGAACAAACTGGAGAATAGCACCAGGCTCGCTGCGGGCGCAAGGATCGGTGCCGACTCACTTTCCGGAGAGGCCAACGCAGCGCGAGGCCGAGGGCCGTAAGGTTCGCTGAACCTGGAAGCTAGATCGGCCCTTGGCTCGCTGAATTGTCGGATCGCTATGATGGCTTCAGTTTTGCCAGTCGTGCTCCGGCGCTGATTTAGGCCGATGGCTAATCTGTTTGGCAGGCTGGCTATCGGATGTGGGAAGCGTAGCGGGCAAAACCGCAACTACGGTATTCAGCATGAAGGGCGCTCCGCCGCCATCCTCTTGTGATTCACCGGTTAGGCTATATACGGTAAATGCAGTGTCACCGCTGTTGAAATCTCCTTGTGTGATCGTGACGTAGCCATAATTGTCAGTCGTAATCGCAGTGACGTTGATCGGAGGAGAAAAACCTCCGAGTTGAGTCACGCTTAAGTTGCTCTTTTGGATTCTAACGGCCTGCGGGCTTTGATTTGTTCCCACGAAAATAAAGCGACTATTGGCTGCCATAGAAGACAATGCGGCACTGCCGCCGACAAGAGGCAATGCGATACTTTTCGATAGCGTCACGCTAACCGAATCGTCTTCGGAAGTTATTGTGTCGGTCTTCTTGTAGACATAAAGCTCAACTCCGTTTGCGCCACTGCCGCTAGCGACGTCCAGGACATAAATGAAGCGAGTAACGGTATCCTTGTTTGTGGATGGACTGCCTTCCAGAAGGGCGCCAACGCTGCCAAACGGCCCGAGATTCCCAGAACCATAGCAGCCCTCTGACTCCTGCGTAGAACCGCACACAATCCAACTCACGGTCTGATGGTTGGAGGAAATCTGATAGGTAGTGTACAAGGTGGAGCCAAGGGTCTGGGCACGGACGGGAACAGTTGTGCCAACGATGAACAGAAAGATCAAGGCTAACGCACACTTGTTAAGAATTTTGGACATGATGTTCTCCTGTTAGCTTTTCGCTTCCGAGAATTTCGTTACAGATGTTTCAACTCTACGACCGGCTGAGCCTGTAGCTTGAGTAACAAGGAACTCAATACTATTCGAGTAAATCTCATATGCAATGCTTATAGTGTCGACAGTGACCGGATTGTGCTCCAAGAGTTAAGCCCGAAGGCTTGGCGGCGGAGACTGCTGCACTCCTGTCCGCGCACACGCTCGCCAGAGTGAGAGGCTGCCGCGCTAAAGGCCCGCCACGTCGGGCAGGCCGCGGGGCTACATTTCAACCCTGGCCTGATTCGCAGTGAACTTTTCCGAGCTTGCCGACGTACCACTTGTTGCGCGCTTGGTGCGGCGCATCGTTCGGTCGTGCGCGATGTTGGCCGCGAACCGCGAACGCCGATTCCGCTGCAGCAGATGGAGGCACAAAAATGTTCAGCGATCAGCTTAGGCAGGTGCTGCGAAGGCTTGGACGCGCGCCGCTGTTTACCGCGATTACCCTGATCACTCTCGCCGCTGGTGTGGGCGCGAACACGGTGATCTTCAGCGTGCTGGAAGGCGTGCTGCTGAAGCCCTTGCCATATCCACATTCAGAACGACTCATCGGGGTGTGGCACCAAGCGCCGGGAATTAATATTCCAAATCTGAACATGGCGCCGTCGGTTTATTTTATCGATCGCGAACAAAACACGACTTTTCAGGATATCGGCGCCTATACCGGGGATTCGTTCAGCGTTACAGGGATTGGAGAACCCGAACAGGTTAACGGGCTCGACGTCACGGACGGCACGCTGCCGCTGCTTGGCGTGGTACCAGCGGTGGGGCGTTTGTTCACACGCGAAGACGATTCGCCGGGCACGCCCGAAACAGTTTTGATTTCGTACGGATACTGGGACCAGAAGTTCGGCGGCGACCCTACGGTGATCGGACGTTCGATCACTGCGGACGGAAAGCCGCGGCAAATCATCGGCGTATTGCCGCAAGGATTCCATTTTCTCGACGAGAAAGACGCAGCGATTATTGCGCCGTTCAAATGGGACCGCAGCAAGACGAAGCTCGGCAACTTCAGCTACCGCGCATTGGCGCGTCTAAAACCTGGTGTAACGATCGAACAAGCCAGCGCCGACGTGGCGCGCATGCTTCCCATCGCAATTCGAAGTTTTCCTACGCCCGAAGGATTCAGCATAAAGCTGTTCGAGCAAGCGCAAATCGGACCCAACCTGCGGCCGCTAAAGCAAGACGTTGTGGGCGACGTGGGAAACGTTTTGTGGGTTCTGATGGGTTCCATTGTCGGAGTGCTGCTGATCGCTTGTGCGAACGTCGCGAACTTAATGCTCGTGCGTGTGGAGGGGCGCCGTCAGGAGTTGGCCATTCGCACGGCCTTGGGCGCGGGCTGGCGAAGGATCGCCGGCGAATTGTTATTCGAGAGCGTCATACTCGGCCTGCTGGGAAGTCTGCTTGGGTTGGCGTTGGCTTATGGTGCATTGCGTATTCTCGTTGCCATGGCGCCGACTGGAATCCCGCGCATTCATGAAATTGGCATCGATGTTCCGGTGCTGCTGTTCACCCTGGCGATTGCGCTATTTTCCAGCGTGCTGTTTGGTTCGATCCCGATCTTCAAGTATTCCGGAGCGCGTTTGAACACCGGCCTGCGCGAGGGAGGACGCGCGCTGAGCGCCAGCCGCGGGCAACATCGTGCGCGAAACATTCTGGTGGTGGTGCAGGTCGCGCTGGCGCTGGTCCTGCTGATCTGCTCGGGGCTGATGATTCGCACGTTTCGCGCCTTGACCCAAGTGCCTCCGGGATTTACCGGGCCGGATGCGGTGCAAAGTTTTCGCTTCTACGTGCCTGAAACCGACATTCCAGACACCGAGCGCGAGCGCTTGGTGCGTATGGAAGAGGGAATTCTGGATAAACTCCGGGCGATTCCGGGAGTTTCTTCGGCCAGCTTCTCGACAGGTATTCCCATGGATGGGAACAGTTCATTCGATCCGATCTTTGCGCAGGACCGCGCGTATGCGGAAGGCGAGCTTCCGGCGCTGCGCCGATTTAAGTGGGTGTCGCCTGGATTTTTCGCAACGGTGGGTACTCCGTTGATTGCGGGACGCGACATCAGCTGGACCGACACCTACCAAAAAATTCCGGTGGCGATTGTTTCCGAGAATTTTGCGCGCGAGTATTGGCATGACGCAAACAACGCTCTGGGTAAACGAATTCGCGTCGCCAGCGTCGATGACTGGCGCGAAATCATTGGCGTGGTCGCGGATGTGCACGATGACGGCGTAAGCGAGAAGGCGCCCTCGTCAGTATATTGGCCGATCATGATGGATCGTTTCGAAGGCCAAAAAGAGATGCTGCGGCGCGGTGTCGCTTTCGCTATTCGAAGTCCACGCGCTGGTTCAGAATCCTTTCTGAAAGAGGTGCGGCAAACTGTTTGGTCGGTGGATTCGAACGTGCCGCTTGCAGAAGTTCACACGCTCGGATATTTCTACACACAGTCGATGGCGCGCACTTCGTTCACGCTGGTGATGCTCGGTGTGGCCGGAGGGATGGCGCTGCTGCTGGGGATCGTGGGGATTTACGGCGTGATCGCGTATTCCGTTTCGCAGCGCACGCGCGAAATCGGCATCCGTATGGCGCTTGGGGCGCAACGGCAAACGTTGATAGCGATGTTCGTGCGCCACGGATTATTGCTGACGGGAATAGGCATTGTCTGCGGACTCGCCGGAGCGTTCGCGGTGATGCGGCTGATGTCGTCTCTGCTGTTCAACGTGAGCCCGGTCGACCCGATCACATATGCTGCGGTTACAGTCGGTGTTGTCGCGACCGCCTATGTTGCGTGCTACTTGCCGTCTCGCCGGGCCGCAACGGTGGATCCGGTTGACGCGCTGCGTGCGGAATAGGCTTATTGTTTTAGTCGCATATACATTCGGCGGGGCTTCCCGGCTTCGTGTGTTATCGTCGCCAACACGCTGCTGAAAACCTTCGGTGTCTCTCAGTGCCTTCAGATTGCCTCACTAACTAATAAGCTTCGAATCCTGCGGCGTTGTGCCGCGAGACCGCGTAGAATGATCGTTCTCGCTATGGACGAACTCGCACGGATGAATGAGGAAGAAGACGACAAGGGTGGCGCGCGGAATGCCATCATTCTCGCCATTGTTGTGATTCTTGTCGGAGCGTATTGTTTGATGTTCGGTTTGCAGACCCTGGTATGGATCCAAGCGAAGCAATCGGCCACAGCTAACTCATGGGTGGGAATTGTGCCGCAGCCATTGCCCTCAGCATCGGCAAATCCCTCGATGGCCATGCAGTCAATGATCGCAGTTGCACCAAATGGCGCTCGCGGGAAAGCGAGCGGCAACTCGGGACCCGAGCAGGCGAAGTTTTTCAACTATGAATTCAAGGTCCCATGGGCCGGGCAGCCGAAGCCAGTCCCGTCCTTGGAGGGCGTTCAGCTTCAGTATGACTCCGGCCAAGTTATTTTTTTCTTCGATCCGGAGTCACAAATCGATACGGCGCACGCGCTACGAACTCCCACAACTCCCGACGCGCAGAGATTAGCGAATATTTTGGCGGCTCATCCCATCGAATCGAATTATGCTTTGTATCAAGCGGTGTACGGCGCTTCTCCTGAGCAATTGTCTCCCACGATGAAAGAGCAGGAAGCCCTGCGCGACAACCTCCTGTTGCTTTGGAAATTATCGTTTGGTCCGGACCTCTCTTTGGGTACGACGCCGGAATTTTATTCGTTCGATTGGGGCAAAGTTCGCGGCTTTCAGTTTGGGGACCCTTCGAAAGAACATCCCGTTGCGGTGCGCGCCTTCGACGATAGCGATCATCAATTCCGATTTATTTTTACCGTCGCTACCGGTTCGAGCGGGAAAATTACACAAGAAGATATCAACACTGCGATGCAGTCCCTCCAGCCGGTCCCGATCATTGAGCGCTAGCTAATTTTCCTATCGATTTGAGGGGGTGGCTGAAGCAGCCGCCTTTCCCGAGGCGTTGAGAACTTTGGCGTAGTACGCCTCGTATTGCGGGATCACATCGTTTGAGCAGTATTTGCTGCGGGCATTGATGCGCGCCTGCTTACCCATCGCGCGCCCGCGGTCGGGGCTGGTGAGAATCTCTAGGGCGTATTTGGCGCCGGCTTGAATGTCGTGTGGCGGAATCAGGTAACCGTCCACGCCGTGGGTTACGACCTCCGGCAAGCCGCCAACGTTTGAGGCTACCACCGGGACCTCGCAAGCCATAGCTTCGAGCGCCGCCAGACCGAAGGATTCCTCCTCGCTAGGCAGCAAAAATAAATCCGCCAGGCCCAACTTTTCCTGCACGCGATCCTGTTTGCCCATAAAAAAGACGTCTTTCGAAAGGCCTTTCTTGCGAACCAGAAATTCTGCAGAGCCGCGGTCGGGACCGTCGCCCATCATCACGAGCTTGGCTGGAATTTTCGCGCGGACCTGCGAGAAGATCTCGACGACATCGGTGATGCGCTTCACCGGCCGGAAGTTTGATAGGTGCATCAGGATAGGCTCGCCATTTTTTGCCCAGCGCTGCCGCCCGGATTGATCCGCGCACCGAGCGTAGAGATCGCAGTTAACGAAATTCGGAATCACTTCGATAGGACGCTTGATATCAAAGTCGCGAACAGTGCGATCGCGAAGATAATTTGAAATCGCCGTCACGCCGTCGCTCTCTTCGATGGAAAAACGCGTGATGGGCAGGTAGCTGCGGTCATGGCCGACCAGCGTAATGTCCGTTCCGTGCAGCGTGGTAATGAACGGCAGCCGCTTGCGCTGCGACATCATGCGAGCCAGCAAAGCACTCACGGAATGTGGAATGGCGTAATGCACGTGCAGCAGGTCCAGCGAGGCCTCTTCCGCCACTTCGTACATACGGGTGGCAAGGGCGAGCGTATAAGGCGGATGGTCGAACAATGGATAGGAGGTGACCTCGACTTCATGGAAATAAATCCGCTCGTATCCTTCGCTCAACCGGATAGGCATCGCGTAGCTGATGAAATGGATTTCGTGGCCGCGCGCGGCCAGCTCGATCCCCAGTTCCGTGGCTACTACTCCGGAGCCGCCATACGTTGGATAGCATGTGATGCCGATTTTCATGGGACCTCATTGACTGTAGCAGCCGTCTGTTTCATGCAGCAAGCGATGTGTTAGCTTGCGCCGGCCGGTTGGCGAGTGCTAGATTCACCCCCGCCGTTCGTAGATTAGACGAGCGACGAGGCTTGGCGATGCCACGACTTTCAGGAAAAATAGCGCTCATCACAGGCGGTGGAACGGGCATTGGCCGGGCTTGCGCGCTGGCGTTCGCCAGGGAGGGAGCGAAAGTTGCAGTCGCGGGTCGCAGGAAAGAGCCACTGGAGGCTGTGGCGCGCGAGATTGAGGCATTTGGAGCTAATGCTCTAGTCGTCGAATGCGACGTGGTTAACCGAACGGCCGTGCAAGGCGGTATCGCGGCTGTAGTGCGTCATTTTGCGGGTCTGGATATTCTTGTGAACAATGCGGGCGCGATTGTAGTCGGAAGCGTGGAAGAGACCTCCGACGAGGATTGGAGCCGTGTGATAGAGACGAACCTGACGGGAACCTTCCTCGTCTCGCGCGCAGCGATTCCAGCGCTTCGGCAATCCGGCGGGGGATCAATCGTCAACATTGGCTCGTATTTGGGAATTGCGGGCCGCCGGCAGCGAGCTGCGTATTGCGCCGCAAAGGCCGGAGTTGCGGGCTTAACGCGAGCCATGGCTCTGGACCACGCGCCCGACAAAATTCGGGTGAATTGTATATGTCCGGCCATGATCGAGACAGAGATGGCCACTCAGTCGTTGTCCAAAGCCCCCGATCCGGAGGTGGCGCGAAAGCAACGCATCGCAGAAATTCCGCTGGGCCGGCTTGGTAAACCGGAAGACGTAGCATTCATGGCCGTGTATCTTGCATCTGATGAATCTTCTTGGGTAACCGGCGTATCGCTTCCCCTGGATGGGGGGCAAACAGCCTACTAATATGGCGGGAAAATCTAATTCGATCGTGTACCTGAAAGAGAAAGAACTGCGCGACCGTGTGCGCGCGAGCAACACGGCAAAACAGTTTGGATTCGCGGTCCAACATGCAGAGCGCGGAAAAGTAACCATGCGCATGCCGGTAAATTCGCGGCATAAACAAGTTCACGGTGTGGTTCACGGCGGAGTGCTCGCAGCCCTCGCCGACACTGCCGGAGGGCTGGCGACCTATATGGCTTGCCCGGTCGGGACGCGCGTGGCTACAGTGGAGATGAAGATAAATTTTCTGGAGGCGGTGGAGGCTGGACACGTCACTGCTGAGGCCGAGGTGGTGCGTTTAGGGCGGCACATCGCCGTCGCTGATTGCGATTTGCGAGATGATGCAGGCAGGCTGGTGGCTAAGGCCTTGATGACTTTTTTCGTGGGCCCGTTTAGAAAGAATCGGAAGAAGCGACGCTCTTAGGCGCGGCGATTCCGTAAACCACTTTGGTCATCTGCCCTTATTCTTATCCGTGTTACTGGCCGTTGGTTCCACCCTGCGCCGCTTCGTCGCCATCCTTGTAGAGATACTTGATGCAGTGCTTGTAGAGAAGCAGATTCGGACTGCCGAAGCGGGTTAGCTTGATGCAATCCCGGTCGTACCACTCCACAGTTCCGCGCAGCACCTCGCCATCAGTCAGCACGACGGCAACCGGGGTTCGCGATTGCATTTGCTTCACGAAATAAAAATTCTCGGCGTGAGTCTGTTCTGGAGGCGCCGGTTTCTTTCGCGACGGCACCTGCTGGGGCATGGCTTGCACCGGCCGTGGCGCGGCGAACTGGTCTTTCACATCAGTAAGAGTGGGGCGAAAAAGCTTGCGATTTACCATATAAATGCTCCTTGCATATAACTGCGCTTGAAGATTCTAATTGTTGGACTGTAAGAGAAGTGATTCGGTTGCAGGATTTTGAAAAATAATCAAAATCCCTGGTCGGGCCTAGCGAATCGCAAGAGAGGCGATTAGCGCATCCAGGCCTAATTGGCGGCCCACATTGCGTCGCAAACGGCTATCGAGCCGGTCGAGGCCCTGCGTAGCGCGCAAGACCCATTCAAAGTTTATTTTCTTACCGAGGGCCTCTAATTCCTTGCGTAAGTCCGGATTTCGAAACGGGCTGGCCTTCTGACCCTGGGAAAATTCCAGAAGGTCTGTGAGGAGACTATAGAACAGCTCCAAAATATTTTCAAAGGATTCCTTTTCGCGTTTGGCGAGCTGGGCGGTGGCGGCGAAAATCTCTCCGGATCGTTGGCCGGTGATGGCTTGGGCCAGCAGCTCCAAAACACTTTTACGTAGACGCGTGGACTCTTCCAAATCGAGCGAGAGCGCCATTCCAGGGCTACCGCAGGAAAGCTGCGCGAGCAACTTGCGCTCCGGGGCTTTGGCGTCGGTATGTTCCTTCAGAAACGATTCCATCTGCTCGTCGCGAACGGGCGCGAAATGGAACTGCAGGCAGCGCGATCGAATCGTGGGCAACAAAGAGTCCGGCGTTGGCGCCAGAAGAATCAAGGTGGCGCATTCCGGCGGCTCTTCCAGAATTTTCAGGAACAAGTCGGCGTCCGTCCAGCGCATCGTATCCGCGCCATCCATGATGAAAACGCGCCTGCGGCCTTGTGGCCTGAAATATGCCGCGCGCTGCACCGCGCGTAATTGCCCAACACGAATCATGGGGCGTGCTACAGGTGTGCGCAGCCGCACCGGATCCGGCACGATGAGCCAAACATCGGGATGCGTTTCGATCAGCAATGGCGTGCGCTCCACCATGGCGGCATCGGCACTCTCACCACGTTCGGCTAGGCCCAACTCGACCAGTGGCGCCGGATCGGCAAGCCGCGAAATTCTCCGGCACGTATCGCATTCACCGCAAAAGTCGTCTTTCAAACGTTCGCAATTCGCAGCTTGCGCGAACATTCGCGCCAGAGTGTATTTTCCGATTCCGCGCGGGCCGGTGAAAAGGAGCGCGCTGGGAACGCGTTCGCGGCGCAGCATTCCGCGCAGCGCGCTGACGATGCGTTCGTTGCCGAGAAATTCGTCAAAGCCCATAGCTTATTTTTCCACCCGCTGAGATATCGCGATTCGCGCATCCACGGCTGCAAGGACGTCTTGATGAATTGCTTCCGGCGAGCGCAATGCGTTCACTTCCGTATCGTAGCATTCAATTTTTTGCCAGTTCGGTTCGCGCGCAAGTTGATCGTACACATCAGAAGCTGCTTGCAGGTGCGCGAGATTCGATTCCTGGATGTCGCGCCGCAATTTCGTGTATTCCCGGGCGCCTTTTTCGCCGACCAGCCGGTGGGCCACGGCCGGAGGCACATGCAGGTAGAGAACGAGATCTTCCGCAGGCAGCCCGTACACCTGATACTCAAGCTGCTTGAGCCAGCGCAGGAATTCGGCGCGTTCGGCAATCGCAACGCGCGCGCCCTGATGCGCGAGGTTCGATCCAATATAGCGGTCCGCGAGCAACATTTTTCCGGATGAAAGATCGGCCTCGATCTTCAGTTTCGCTTCCACGCGATCGCCGGCGTACAGCAGCGCCGAAAAGTGCGCGTCCACCGATTCGAGTGGACCAAACTCGCCATTCAGGTAGCGAGCCACGAGCTTGCCGAAGAATCCGTCGTAACACGGAAAGCTGATCTGTGCGAAAGGTACGCCGCGCGACGCAAACGCCTGCGCAAGCATTTCGAGCTGCGTGCGTTTGCCGGAGCCGTCAATTCCTTCGAGAACGATGAATTTTCCGCGGGCAGGCATCAGATTGCCGAACAGTTTAGCACAGGGTACTTAGGATGTTCTGGGCCCACGAACTTGACGCGTCCGTTTCGATTTCCGTCTGCTTGACGGATCATCAACGCCGGTGGTAACACTGCGCTACGATGGTATTCTTTCTTGCCGTCAGTTGAGCCCGATCAATGACTAAGCTGAGCTTTCTTCTCTCGCTTCCAACCGATGACAACGACTACCAGCAGGAACAAGCCGTCGCCGCGAACGAAGCGGCGCAAAGGCTCGGCGTCGCTCTTCAAATAGTGCACGCGGATAACGATGCCATCAAGCAAAGCGATCAAATTCTGCAAGCTGTCCAATCCGACGAAAGCAAGCGTCCGAACGCCATATTATTTGAGCCGCTAGGATCTACGTCATTGCCGCAGGCAGCACGCGCTGCCGCCGCCGGTGGAGTCGGTTGGGTGGTTCTGAATCGCAACGCGGAGTACATACCGGAGCTTCGCCGAGCCGGCCGCGCGCCTGTTTTCTCGGTTAGCTCCGATCACGTCGGAATTGGGCGGATCCAAGGGCTTCAATTCGCAACGTTGCTGCCGCAAGGGGGCTCGGTTCTCTACATCCAGGGCCCCTCCGAAAATTCAGCGGCGAAAGAGCGAACGTTGGGAATGCAGGATACCAAGCCGGCCAACATAAAAATCAATATGCTGAAAGGGCAGTGGACTGAGGAAAGCGCCTATAAGGCTGTGAGTTCGTGGATGCGCCTATCGACTTCCGGCGTGCAGTTGTTGGATCTGGTGGGCGCGCAAGATGACTCGATGGCGATGGGTGCACGAAAAGCGATGCAGGAACACGCGGACGAGGCGCTGCGGAAAAAATGGCTTCGCGTTCCGTTTACGGGATGCGACGGGTTGGTGAATACCGGCCAAAAATATGTGCGTGATGGCCTGCTCGCGGCTACCGTGGTTGTTCCACCCAATACAAAACTCGCGCTTGAAATGCTCGTGGCTGCGATGCGCGACGGAAAGACTCCGCCTGAGCAAGTTCTAACAGCACCTACTTCTTTTCCTTCCCTTGAAGAAATAATCCGCGCCGGACGTGGCAAAAAAGCCTGAATTTCCTAACGGGCGAACGCCGCATGTTTTTTCTGGAACATTAGCAGCGACGTTTTGAGAATATTCTTGCTCGAAACGCACTCCTCCTGACGCGTGATAGAATCGCGCCGTGACCGCGGAAAAATCTGAAATTGCGACCAACCTTGAACGTTTGCAAGAACGGATTAAGCGAGCAGCGGAACGCGTGGGGCGTCGCGCGGAAGATGTGACGATTGTCGCGGTGTCAAAAACTTTTCCCTTCGATGCGATTCGCACCGCTTACGATGCGGGCCTGCGTCACTTTGGCGAAAATCGAGTCCAAGAATGGGAGACAAAGCAACCGCGCGTTGCGGATCTTCGTGCCACATGGCATTTGATCGGCCATTTGCAAGGCAACAAAGCGCGCCGGGCCGCCAATCTTTTTGACCGCGTGGATTCCGTGGACAGCCTCGCGCTAGCGCAAAAGCTTGACGCTGCCTTCGTAGCGGAACCCGGCGCCAAGAATGCAGAGTCGAATAGCGTTGCGCCGCGCAACCGTTTGCAAGTTCTAATCGAGGTGAAGTCGGGTGACGAGGCGACCAAAAGTGGAGTGCAAGAGTCGGATGTGCCAAGCTTAGCGGAAAGCGTCGCCGGTCTGGCCCATCTGGAATTGCTGGGATTGATGACCATTCCGCCTTTTTTGGATGATCCGAAGCAAGTGCGGCCATATTTTTCCAGGTTGCGCGAGCTTCACGACGATTTAGTCCGCCGTTTGAACGTACCGCTGCCTGTGCTTTCGATGGGCATGAGCCACGACTTCGAAATCGCCATCGAAGAAGGCGCGACAGAAATCCGGATCGGCACCGCGTTGTTCGGCGAGCGAGCGGCGAAAGCGTGATAGAGATCGTCGACCGCAATGGCGCAATCACGATTATGGTGCGGGTAATTCCGCGGGCCAGCCGGAATGCGATTGAAGGAGCATACGGCGAAGCGCTAAAAGTGCGGCTGACTGCTCCCGCGCTGGAGAATCGTGCGAACGAAGCGTTGCGTCGACTGCTGGCTGAGCGTTTGAACGTGCAGGTTGCGGCTGTTAGAATCGTGGCGGGCGAAAAGAGTCGCACCAAGCGCATTTCCATCGCGGGAATAACTCGCGAGCACATCATCACGAAACTCGGCCTTTAAAATCATTTGAGCTAAAAGGGCGCCATGCCGGACATAAAAGCGATTCAGTCGGAAATGCGCGGCAACAAAATCGATGGCTGGCTTTTTTACGACCATCACCACCGGGACCCAATTGCGGCGCATATTTTGGGCCTCGGGAAAAACGGCATGGCCACGCGCCGCTGGTTTTATTTTATTCCTAGCAAGGGAGAGCCGCGCAAACTGGTGCACCGCATCGAACAAGGCGCGCTGGATGGTTTGGAAGGGAACAAGCTGGTGTACTCCGGCTGGGAAGAGTTGCACAAGAATTTGCCGAAGCTCCTCGCGGGAAGTAAAACGATCGCGATGCAATATTCGCCGGAAAATAATATTCCCTACATCGGCCTGGTGGACGCCGGAACGATCGAATTGTTGCGCAAGTTCAAAAAGAAAATCGTAAGCTCCGCGAACCTGGTGCAAAAATTTGAAGCAAGCTGGTCGCGCGAGCAGGCGGATGGGCATTTTGAGGCGGGCAAAACTGTGGACCGCATCACGCGCGAGGCGTTTGCGCGGGCGGCAGCATTCGTGAAGGAAGGCAAGCCGCTAACGGAAGATCAACTGCAGCAATGGATCGTGGATCAGTTCCACGCGCACGGGCTCACGACCGACGAGCCACCCATTGTCGCTGTGCAGCCTAACAACGGCGATCCGCACTATGAGCCGAAAGCAGGGTCTTCGCGGCCTATTCGCGCCGGAGATTTGTTGCTGCTCGATATTTGGGCCAAGCTTAATCGTCCCGGCAGCGTTTATTACGACATCACGTGGGTGGGATATCTCGGCAATCGCGTGCCCGATTCTTACGCGAAGATTTTTCGTGTGGTGCGCGAGGCGCGAGACAATGCGGTGAAATTTATTCAGGAAGCGGTAGCCAAGAAGCGACAGATTCATGGCTGGGAAGTGGATGGTGTCGCTCGTAAAACAATCAAGAAAGCAGGCTATGGCAAAAACTTTGTCCATCGCACAGGGCATAGCATAGGGCAAGAAGTCCACGGCAACGGAGCGAATATGGACGGGCTCGAAACGCGCGACGATCGCAAAATCGTCCCGCACACTTGTTTTTCGATCGAGCCGGGAATCTATCTCCCGGAATTTGGCATACGCACTGAAGTGAATGTGTACGTGGACGAGAAAGAAGCACGCGTCACCGGTGCGATCCAGCAGGAAATTCTGCCGCTGCTGGCTTGATCGATATTTCCGACGGTTCACAAGCGAGACTTTGAACAACAATCCAATCGATGATGTCTCCGACGTGACTGCGACTGAAACTACCGTCGCAGTTGCTGGCCCCGCGCGCCAACACGAAAGCGCAGCGAGGCACGCAGTTCTCGCTCTATGTTTTGCAATAGCTGCCTGGATTATTCCTGGACTTGGCCATTTGGCATTGAAACGATGGGGCCGCGCGTTGATTTTTTTTGCCTGCGTAGGCGGCCTGGCGATTACCGGTTATTTGCTGCGCGGAAATGTTTTCCCTTCGCGCTCGTCGGATTTATTCGATACGCTCGGATTCGTTGCGGATGCCAGTACTGGGATTTTTTATCTGGTGGCAAGGTTTTTTGAGCGCGCTGGCCCCGACGTTTCACGCGCGGCCGGAGATTATGGCACGCGCTTCATCGCTGCCGCGGGAATCGTGAATTTGCTCAGCGTTTTCGACGCATACGAAATCGCGCTCGGCCGGAGAACGATGTGATCGCAAGCTGCGCCGTCTGCGCGATGTCCATTGAGGCGCACAATCCCGCGCGAATTTCCCATTTTTTCGCGATGTCTGCATTTGCGCTGCTCGTCTCCATCGCCCTCGCAGGACTCACAAAGAGAACAGCAGAAGAGCGAACCAAGTACGCGGTGTCCTGTTTTCTTAAGTTTCTCGCGGTCGCAATCGTCATCGGTTGGCTGATGTATCCCTTCTCTCACTGACATCGCGTTTTTAACGAATCGTCGAGTTTTCTGTTAACCGAGTTCCGGCCCCGCGACATTACTTCAAGCCACCTCACCTTCTGGCGTGGTGTATACTCCCCGCACTTTCACAAGGAGGGCATCCCACGTGCGAAAATATCTCGCGGAATTTCTTGGAACTTTCGTCTTGGTATTTGGCGGAGTCGGCAGCGCTGTTCTCGCCGGCAGCCACATCGGATATGTGGGAGTGGCGTTCGCGTTTGGTCTGGCGCTGCTGGCGATGGTTTACACCATCGGGCCTGTTTCTGGTTGCCACATTAATCCCGCTGTCACGCTGGGCGTGCTGTTGGCGAAAAGAATCGGCGCGCGTGACGCGGTGATGTACGTCGTCGCGCAGATTTTTGGCGCGATTGTGGCGTCAGCCCTGATCCTGCTCATCGCCAGCGGCGTGGCGGGTGGTTACGATCTGGCCGCGGGCGGACTTGGCGCGAATGGATACGGACTTCACTCGCCGGGACAGTATTCGATGGTGGCGGCGTTTATCGCAGAAGTGATCCTCACCATGTTTCTGGTCGTCACGGTTCTTGGCGCAACGGATGTGAAGGCGCCGGTAGGATTTGCTGGGCTCGCGATCGGACTCGTTTTGACGCTGATTCATCTGGTCGGAATTCCGATCACCAATACTTCCGTAAATCCTGCGCGCAGCATTGGGCCTGCGCTGTTCGTGCAAGGTTGGGCGCTCGAGCAGTTATGGCTATTTATTGTTGCGCCGTTGGTTGGCGCGGTGATTGCGGCCTTCGCCTACGCCGGGATTCGCCTGCCCGATAACCTGATTACAACGCCACAGGGCGAGCGCGCTCTGGCCAGCGAGCAAGCGCAACGGACGCTGAATAAGCCACGCCCTTAATGCAGTCCTAGCGAAAAATGATGTGGAACTGCTAAAATAAAAACGTTGGTGCGAGTTCGCGCCAGTGGCTGCAAATTGTGCTAGTAGCGCAGCAATCAATCAAATGCAGGGATTTTTTGGCTCTGCCTTGTTTACCAGAGTGCCGAGGTAGCTCAGTTGGTAGAGCAGTCGATTCGTAATCGGCAGGTCGGCGGTTCAAGTCCGCCTCTCGGCTCCACCCTTTTATTTCAAAGCTAGACGGCGTCGCGCTGCCTCCCCGCTCCAGGGCCGTGCCACGCGGATCGAAGTTTGAAACAAATATCCTACCGACCTTCCAGCGCTGGTAATTCCTCGTTCAGCAAATAGCCGCTCGTGCCTATCTTCATCATCTGAGCTGCGTAATTTAGTATGCCAGCGGCGGCTTCCTGCGGATTCAAGCCTCGCGCATGAATGTTGGAGATTACGTTCCGGTTGGCGTCTGTGTGTGAACTGCTGGGCTGATACGCCATGTAACAAGACAGACTTTCCGCGGTAGTGAGGCCCGGACGCTCGCCGATCAGCAGCACTGCCACGCGCGGTTTCAATAATTCGCCGATCTCGTTGAGTATTCCCACCCGGCAATGACGGATCGCGAACGTTTGCCCAATCTTCCAGCCGCGCTTTTTGGCGCCGTTGCAAAGCAGCGGAAGCAATTGAGGAACCTGCGCCGCAATAGCCGGTACTGATAAGCCGTCGCCAATTGCAATCTGAAAATCATTGTCCCGCGAGCAGCGATTTTGGATTTGCTCTCGAGATTCGTCATCAAATTGCCGGCCTAGATCTGGCCGCAACAGGTATTCATCTTTAAGGCGCGCTCTTGTCCGTGCTTCGAAAAGGCCCCACCGCTGCACAAACGCTTCACCGAAAACTTTTCCCAGATCCAACTCCGCGCGCACGGCATCTCGCGCTGTAGCATGAGCCTCGCGCAAGTCCATCTGAGTGGTGGTGCGATAAGTGGCCCCGGCGCGGCCAACCAGCAAACGCGCCGGAGTTCGGGCGCGAATCTTTCGCACGATTTCCGACAAGCCCGAGGTGCTCAGGGCGGAATCGGGTTTGTCCGCCATTTAGCGGATTCCTTCCAGGGACGATTCCAGTCCCTGCATCAATTGGCGGCGCGCTGGCGCGTCCAGCATAACCGGCTCCGCATCGCGATAAATTCCCGTTGCCTGCAACCAAGCCAGAAATTCGGGAGCAGGCCGCAGCTTGAAAAGCCGCCTGACCGCGAGCGCATCGTGGTAACTGGTGGATTGATAGTTGAGCATCACATCATCGCCGCACGGAACGCCCATGAAGTAATTGCACCCGGCGGCTCCCAGCAGCAGAAGAAGATTATCGGCGGAATTCTGATCCGCTGCCGCATGGTTCGTATAGCAGACATCGCAGCCCATCGGCAGGCCAAGCAGTTTGCCCATGAAATGATCTTCCAGCCCAGCGCGAATGATCTGGCGTTCGTCGTAGAGATATTCTGGGCCGATGAAGCCGACGACGCTGTTAACCAGGAATGGGTCGAACACGCGCGCTACTCCATACGCTCGCGCTTCGAGGGTTACCTGGTCCACGCCGTTGTGGGCTTCAGCCGAAAGGGCACTGCCTTGTCCCGTTTCAAAGTACATCACGTTCGTGCCTTTCCACTCCACCTCGCGTCCACGATGATGTTCGAGCACGCGCTCGCGGCCCTCTCGCAAAGTCGCGAGCGAAACGCCGAAGCTGCGATTCGCCGCTTCGGTGCCGGCAATCGACTGGAAGAGGAGGTCCACCGGTGCGCCCCGCTCCATGGCCGCAAGTTGCGCGCTGATGTGCGCAAGGCAGCAAGTTTGCGTAGGCACCTTATAGGTTTCCAACAGTCGATTGAGAGCGTTCAGGATTGCGCCGACCCTCTCGACGGAATCCGATGCGGGATTCACACCAATTACGGCGTCGCCACATCCGTAGAGCAGCCCCTCGAACGCTGCAAGCAGAATTCCGCCCACGTCATCGACTGGATGGTTCGGCTGCGCGCGTATGCCAAGCACTCCGCGCTCGCCCATCGTATTCCGGCAGCGCGTGACATTACGAATTTTTGCTGCCGCCAGGACGAGATCCTTGTTGCTCATGATCTTGGCTAGAGCAGCGGCAATTTCGGGGATGATCGCTCGTTGAACCTGCTTCAGCGCTGGTTCATCTGTGGCGTCGTCAAGAATGTATTCGCGAAACTCGCCAACGGTCGTGCTTTTGAAGGGCTGAAACGCTTCTTGGTCGAAGCTGTCGAGGATTAAGCGGCTGACTTCGTCATGGTCAGGGTCGATCAACGGCTGCCGGACAATTTCGCCGAGTGTGAGGTCAGCGAGCTTGCGTTTGGCCGCGACTCGTTCGCGCTCGGACCGCGCCGCGATGCCCGCCAACTCGTCGCCGGACTTTTCTTCATTGGCTTTGGCGAACAGCTCTCGCAGGTCGGAGAAAACGGATTGCTCGGGCATGGAGCCTTCGCAGCGGATTCAAATCTGACAACGCTCTGAAATTAGCATCAATTTCAGACCAAAGGAAGCTGCTCTTCTGAGCGTAGGCGAGTCTTGGTATTTCTAAAGCGAAGTGAATAAACGGTGCGACCGAGACGCCGTCCCTATTGATTCCAGACGGTCTTAATGTTCGTAAATTCGCGGATTCCGTAAACTCCCAGCTCGCGGCCGATGCCTGAGCGTTTCGTACCGCCGAAGGGAACTCGCGGATCGGAAAACACCATGCGGTTGATAAACACCATGCCGGCATCGAGCCCATTAATAAACTGTTCCTGCTCGTTCTTGTCAGTTGTCCATGCACTGGCGCCCAATCCGAACGGTGTCGCGTTGGCGATGCGAATTGCGTCGTTTATATCCTTCGCGCGAAACAGGGAAGCCACCGGCCCGAAAAGCTCGTCGCAAGCCGCTGGCGAACCATCCGGAATATTGCTGAGCACAGTTGGCGCGTAGAAATTTCCTGGGCGCTTCAGAGGCTTGCCGCCAGTCAGCAATTTCGCGCCGGCCTTGATGGTTTTTTGCACATCCGCATCGAGAGTGGTTACTCCATCAGCGGTCGCCAGCGGCCCTAGCTCCGTGCTCTCTTCAAATGGATCACCGATTTTCAGCGCCTCCATTTTCTCGACGAACAACTTTTCGAATTCCTCCGCGATGCGCTGATCCACGATAAAGCGTTTCGCGGCGATACACGATTGCCCATTATTCTGCACGCGCGCCTTCACGGCGGCCGCAACCACTTCTTTCAGGTTCGCGCTCGGCATCACGATGAAAGGATCGCTTCCGCCGAGTTCCAGCACCACTTTCTTCACTTGTTTCGACGCGGCGACCGCCACTTGAATCCCCGCGCCTTCACTTCCGGTCAGCGTGGCGGCTGCGATTCGCGGGTCGGCGATAATCCCGGCGACCTTATCGGATCCTATGAGCAAAGTTTGAAATGCTCCTTGCGGAAAACCCGCGCGCAACAAAATATCCTCAATCAAGAGAGCCGACTGCGGAACGTTCGAGGCGTGCTTGAGCAGCCCCATGTTGCCCGCCATCATCGCCGGCGCCGCAAACCGAAAAACTTGCCAGAAAGGAAAATTCCAGGGCATCACTGCCAGCACCACGCCCAACGGCTGGTAGCGTATGAAACTTTTCGTGGCGGCGGTTTTAACTTCTTCATCAGCCAAAAAGTGCGCGCCATGTTCCGCATAGTAGCGGCAGCCGACCGCGCATTTCGCAGCTTCTTCCACCGCGGCGCGGAAGGGCTTGCCCATCTCCAGCGTCATAATGCGGCCAAATTCTTCTTTTTCCTTCTCGAGTATCTCAGCGGCTCGCACCAGCATTTCCGCTCGTTTCGCATGCGGAACCTTTTTGTACGACTGAAATGTCTCAGTCGCGAGCTGGATTTTTTTCTCGAGTTGCGCGTCCGTCAAAGCCTCGAAAGATTTTACAAGCTCGCCGGTAGCGGGATTGATCGTCGCAATAGCCATTCTTTTTTTCCTTTATGGAGACTCACTCAGAACTCGGCAGCGGCCATCAGGGCCGGAACCTATGATTCAATTGGGTCAATAAGGCTACCATATCGTCATTTGAATCGCAGTTCTCTCATCGATTGGATGCGCGGCGCGGGGATTCGATTGTTGAGTTGATCCTCCGAAGGATGATTCACCTTGGATGGCCTTCCTGACTCCTGAAGCCGTCGGTGTGCTTCCTCCCAAGAGGGAGGTTCAGGCGAGTCTTGGGTCCAGTGGGCCACGGCAGCCTCGTTGCACCATTTCATTAGACGCCTCATTACTCTCCCATGAGGCCCCGAAAGCATGAAGTTCTTCATGGCTTGTTCGTTGATCCAAACCGTGCGTGTCCAAAACGTGTTCCGTGCCTCGCGCAGAACCGAAACCGAAACAGCACCCTCCGCGAACTTGGCTTGCCGAGCTGAGCGATACGCTTGCACGAAGAAAAATGGAATGTAACGCCAGGATCGTACGCGAAGCCTGGTCATCGAAACAAAGAAAGTAGCCATAGTCCGCTCGGGAAAATTGCGACCCCACTGTCAGTTCAAACATCAACTTATAGTAGGCAGGTTGAATACGAGGTAGATTTTTCAAAAATGCAGCAATTTTTCTACGCGACTCAAGTCGGGTTAGATCTAACTAGCTCAGTTAGAGCGGCTTAGCCGGCGGGAGTTTGGCATGGTTTCTGCTATTAGGTTTAATTGCGTGGTCGAATCTAGCATGGCGCCTTGTGCAGGATTTTGCTTCCTATTCCTTGGTTCAGCTAATCAACAAAAATAATTCGGACTGAGGGAGCGCAGTTGAGATTAAGCCTTCGTTTAATCTTATTTCTCGTTGCCGGAATCACTCTAGTCACGTTCCTGGTTGCAAGAAATCAGGTGCGCGGGGAGAAGCGCGGTCTTCGCGCCGATCTCGAGCGTCGAGCGGAAATTCTGGCTGAAAGTCTTCAGGAAATCATAGAGCCTGCACTCGAAAGGGGCTCACACGATCAGCTACGTCGTATCGTCGAAAGATATGGAAACCGGGAACGCCTTGCCGGTGTGGTTGTTTATGACCCACAGGGCAATGTCATTACCGAAACACCGAGCCTGACGGCACGCTTTAGCGCCCCCTCGGTTCCCATCAAGGAACTCGACGCTGGCCAGTACGGCGCCAGTAAGTTCTATGACAATGGCGGAAAGTCGATGGCCATTCACGGTTACTTCTTGCCGTTGCACAGTAAATCTTCCGCCGTAATGGGTTATCTGGGAATTTTTCACGACGCAAGCTACATCGAAGCCCAAAGTCTGCGCATCTGGCGTGACACCCTGTGGCACGTAGTAGCGCAGGTGCTTCTAATTGTATTGATCACCGTGCTGATTATCCGTTGGACGATCATCCTCCCGATTTCTCGAACCGCTCAATGGATGAAAGATGTTCGTGCAGGCCGTAACGCACCGCGTCCACCGCTGCCAAAAGGTGACTTTCTCGAACCCTTCACGCGCGAAGTTCAAAACCTCACCGAAAGTTTGGTGGAAGCCAGAGCAGCCGCCGAAGAAGAAGCGCGCCTGCGCGAAACCGGTGAATCGCTTTGGACTCCCGAGCGCTTGCGCGTCAGTATCCAAAAGAAAGCGCTGCAAAACACACTGTTCGTGGTTTCAAACCGCGAACCGTACATGCACGTTCACAAAGGCAAAGCCGTCGAGATGATTATTCCCGCCAGCGGCTTGGTCACAGCTCTCGAACCAATTCTTCGCGCTTGTGACGGCGAGTGGATTGCCTCAGGCTCCGGAGACGCCGACCGCGAAACCGTGGACGAAAACGACCGCCTGCGCGTGCCTCCCGATAAACCCGAATACACTTTGAAACGAGTGTTCCTCACGAAGGAAGAAGAAGAGGGTTACTACTACGGTTTTTCGAACGAGGGCCTCTGGCCTCTTTGCCACATCGCGCACACTCGCCCGATCTTTCGCACATCTGATTGGCAAGCGTATCAGGAAGCGAATCGCAAATTCGCCGACGCTGTTCTGGCCGAAATGGAAGGTGTTGAAAAACCGCTGGTCCTGGTGCAGGACTATCACTTCGCGCTACTTCCTCGCATGCTGAAGGATGCGCGGCCCGACGCCCGCATCGCAATTTTCTGGCATATCCCGTGGCCCAATCCGCAGGCCTTCGGCATTTGTCCCTGGCAGCGGGAGCTAATCGATGGCCTCTTGGGAGCCGACCTGGTCGGCTTCCACATTCAGGCGCACTGCAACAATTTTCTCGAGACCGTGGATAGCGCAGTGGAGTCGCGCGTTGAATGGGAGAGATTTGCCGTAAAGCGCCACGGCCACATGACGCTGGTCCGTCCGTTTCCGATTAGCGTCGATTTCCGCGAGAAGCACCCAGCGCCTCAAGCACAGGTTTCCCCTTACGTCCTCCGCGCTTCACTGTTGAAAAAATTGGGAATCGAAGCCAACTTCCTGGGCCTCGGCGTGGATCGCATCGATTACACGAAAGGAATTGTCGAACGATTCCGCGGAATCGAGCGCTTTCTACAGAAGTATCCGGACTACGTTGGCAAGTTCGCATTCGTCCAAATCGGAGCGCCTAGCCGCACGCACATCCCGCGCTATCATGAATTCCTGGCGGAGGTGGAAGCAGAAGCCGCTCGCGTGAATTCAGTTTTCCAGACTGCGAACTGGAAACCCATCGCGATGCTTACTCGTCACCACGGCCACGACGAGATCCGGCCGTACTATCAAGCTGCTGATTTCTGTATGGTGACGTCGCTGCATGACGGCATGAACCTGGTCGCCAAGGAATATATCGCAGCTCGAGACGACGAACAGGGCGCGCTGATTCTGAGCCAGTTCACCGGTGCTAGCCGCGAATTGCGCGACGCTATCATCGTGAATCCGTACGATGTGGAGCAAATGGGCGAAGCGATTCGATCGGCTTTAGAAATGGACCCGGAAGAGCGCCATAATCGAATGGTGCAGATGCGGCGTATCGTGAAGGAAAATAACATTTACCGCTGGGCCGGAAACTTGATCACCGAGCTTTCCGAAATCAGAGTCGGCGATAACGAATCAAGCATCGAGCCTTCCGACTTGCTCAAGTCTCCTGACTCGGCGCCGAACCTCCGTACCGTTCATCTCAGTGTAGTACCGCCTAGAACGAACTTTGGGGGATAAGATTACCGCTTCCAGAAATTTCGCCCGCTCGCCTGTGCAAAGCGCTTCGTCGGGAAGAAGTCCGAATGCGAACCATTTTCCCGCTCATTTATTTCGTAGCTGGCAGCAACTGAGATCGCGTTTGAACTCCGCGCCGGGATGCGCCCTTTTTCTCGATCTGGACGGCACGCTCGTGCCGTTGCGCCCGCGTCCCGCGGATGTCCAGCTTTCTCGACAGACCAAGAAAGTTTTGGCGCTCCTTCAAAGCCACAAGAATCTGCACTTGTCGTTCGTGAGCGGCCGCCAGCTTAAAGTCCTGCGAAATATTATCGGCATGGACCAAGTTCATTACGTTGGATTGCACGGCGCCGAGCGAGAGGACGAATCCGTGCGCATGAGCCGCGAAAGCGTGCGCGCTCTTTCGCGCGCGAAACGTTTCGCGCAAGAGCAGCTTCATGGACTCCCCGGAATTTGGATTGAAGACAAGGGCCGGAGCTTTGCCTTGCACTACTGGAAGGCACGGCCGGCCACAATCCAGGCTGCGGATTTGGCATTGCGTGAGTTCCTGGCGCCCGCGCTCGGCGTCTTGCACGTTCTCAACGGAAATAGAGTGTGGGAAGTGATGCCCAAGGAAATTCCAGGAAAAGGAGTGGCCGTGCGCGCGCTTTTAGATACGTTACCTGAAAATACCTTGGGGATATACGTGGGCGATGATGTCACCGACGAAACTGCATTTGTCGCTTTAAATGATCAGATCACCGTGAAAGTTGGCAGGACGCGCGGCACTCTTGCTCATTTTTATGTGCGCGACCCAGCTGAAGTTTACCGATTTCTGTCTCGCTTCGAAACATTACTGGCATAAGTTCAGTCTTTCCGTGATTTTAGCGCCTCGAAACTTAAGCGAAGAGTCCGCGCAACTCCTCGCCGCATGGCCTTTTTTGCAATCCATGTAATTCCACCGGACTTCGCGTATGATAGTCTGCGAAATCCCCGTGTTTCGGACCGGAAAGGCCTTCCATGAATCACCGGTTCACCATAGGTGTCGAGGAAGAGTTTCAAATCGTTGATCCTGCCACGGGTGAACTGCGCTCGCACGTAAGCGAACTCGTTGCCGCCACTTCGTCGGGCTTGGGCGAGCAGGTCAAGCCCGAGATGCATCAATCAATCGTCGAAATCGGCACGAAAATCTGTGGCGACGTTGACGAGTTAGCCGCCGATATGCGGCGCACCCGAGGCGAATTGGTGCGGGCCGCTGAACGAGTTGGCCTGCAAGTTGCCGCCGCCGGCACCCACCCTTTCTCCAGTTGGATCGATCAGGTTATCTCGCCCGGAGATCGCTATAAGAATATTGTCGAAGAGCTGCAGCAACTAGCTCGCTCGCTCCTGATTTTCGGCATGCACGTGCACGTGGCCGTTCCCGACCGCACCACCATGATCGACTTGATGAACATGGCGCGCTATTTTCTGCCGCATCTTCTGGCGCTTTCCACCAGCTCGCCTTTTTGGATGGGCCGCAATACGGGCTTGAAATCATTTCGCACCACCGTTTTCCGGCGCTTTCCCCGCACCGGCATTCCGGATCACTTCAGCTCGTGGAGCGAGTACGAAGACTACGTTAACTTGCTCGTTCGTTTGCACTGCATCGACAACGCGAAGAAAATCTGGTGGGACGTTCGGCCGCATCCTACGTTCGGCACGCTCGAATTTCGCGTGTTTGATGTGGCCACGCGCATCGACGAAGCCATCGCTATCGCGGCCCTGACTCAAGCTATCGTCGTCAAGCTGCATCGCCTTTACACCCGCAACATGGGTTTTCGCATGTATCCGCGCGCCCTGATCGAGGAAAATAAATGGCGTGCCGCGCGTTGGGGTGTGGAAGGCAAGCTCATCGATTTCGGTAAACAAGCCGAAGTCCCCATGCAGGAATTGGGCCAGGAACTTTTGGAATTCACTTATGATGTTGCCGGCGATCTTGGCAGCCGCCCCGCGCTCGAACCCATTCACCGAATCCTGCGCGATGGCACTAGCGCGGAACGACAGCTTCGCGTGTTCAAAGAAACTGGTGATTTGAAAGCAGTGGTGAAGCATATAGTCGCAGAGACAAGCGCCGGGCTGACGCAGCAAGCTTCCTCCGCGTGAGACTTACGCGGGCAAACTGAAATGGATTGGAAAAAGACAATTTTGCCGAGCAGTAGAACATCAGAAGAGCGGACGCCTATGTCAGAATCGAAGCGCACCGCTCCCTTGAAAGGAACTGAGACCATGAAAATCGGACTTCTCTGCGGCCGTGAATATAGTTTCCCACCGGCTTTCCTGGAAAAAGTAAATGAGCTTGGTAAGCGCGACAATATCACCGCCGAATTCGTGCATCTGGGCGGAGTGCGCATGGGCGAGCCCGCGGAATATCGCGTGATCGTGGACCGCATTTCCCACGAAGTGGAATTTTATCGCGGCTACCTGAAGCACGCCGTGCTGCAAGGCACCTACGTGATCAACAATCCGTTCTGGTGGACCGCGGACGACAAATTCTTCAATTACGCCGTCGCGTCGAAGCTCGGCATTGCCATTCCAAAAACGATCCTGCTGCCCCAGAAATCTTATCCTTCGGATGTGGACATTAATTCTGAATCTTTGCGTAATTTGAAGTATCCGATAGATTGGGACGCGCTGCTCGACGCCGTTGGCCGCCCCGCGATCCTGAAACCTTTTTCGGGCGGAGGATGGAAGCACGTTTACAAAGTTAATAATCGCGAAGAGCTTCTAGCGGCTTACGACGGCACAGGTCCTTACTGCATGACTCTTCAGGAATTTATCGATTTTGATAAATATGTGCGGTGCTTCACCTTCGGCAAGATGGATATTTTACCGGTGGCCTACGATCCCAAGGAACGCCGCTATCTGGTGGACCACAATTACCTTTCGGCCGAGCTGGGGGAGCGAGTAGTGCGCGATGCACAAACCATCAATCAAGCGCTTGGATACGAGATGAACACCATCGAATTTGCCGTTAAGCAAGGCGTCCCTTACGCCATCGATTTCCTGAATCCCGCGCCTGATTTCGAGCGCGACCGCATCACGGAATTCTATTTCGAGCATGTCGTGGATCGTATGGCTCGGCTTGTAATCGATCGCGCGCTGCACGGCTCGCCCGCGAATTCCTGGCCACGCTGGGAAGAAATGCTTGGTATCGGCGGTGCCAGTGGTTTCACTGGCGCCCCGGAAAAGGGCCGTGCAGGAGCGAGATCTGCGTGAGCGGCGCAGCCCGAATTTCGCATACCGAATATTCGCCTGCGCAGTTGTGGCACGGATTGCTCCGTCCCGAAGTGGAGTTTACTCCGGAATTTTCCGCCGAACTGAACGCGCGCATGCGCGCGAATAAGCTTACTTTCGGCGACCGCGTGCATTGCCCGTTTCTCCGCCCGTTTTTCCTCACTTCACATGACGAAAACCGCGTGCGCGAAGTAGCCGAGCTTATCGCGCAAGTTGGCGAACGCGTGGTGCAACAAGCGCTTGCCGATCCGGCTTTGCTGGCGCAGGTCGCGCTTACGCCTGACGAAGAGCGCCTCGTGCGTATTTCGCCGCGTTACAACACTGCCAGCACGGCCTCGCGCCTGGACGCCTTTCTGCTCCCCGAGACTTTGCAATTTGCCGAATACAACGCCGAATCGCCCGCTGGCCCGGGTTATGCTGAGACTTTGGCCGGAGTGTTTCGCACTTTGCCGGTGATGGAGCGCTTCGCCGAACACTACACCGTTCGCCAGTTTCCATTGATCGAAAGCTTGCTCGCAGCTTTGCTCGAAAGCTATCGCGAATGGGGCGGCAATGCTTCTCCTCCGCTAATTGCGATTGTGGACTGGCGCGAAGTCCCCACCTGGAGCGAATTCGAAATTCTGCAGGAGCGCTTCGAAAAAGCCGGAGTGCCGGCGATGATCTGCACTCCTTCCGAGCTTGAATTCCACAGCACGAAACTGATGTGCCGCGGCCGCCGCATCGACCTGGTTTACCGACGCGTCTTGCTCAACGACATTCTCGCCCATCCCGCTGAGTGCGAAGCGTTGGTGAAAGCTTATCAAGCCGGCGCGGTCTGTGTCGCCAACGCGCTCACTTGCAAAATCCCTCACAAGAAAGCATTTTTTGCCGTTCTCACCGATGAACGGAATTCGGCTCTGTTTAGCGATGCCGAGCGCGTAGCCATTCGTCGCCATATTCCCTGGACGCGCTTGCTCGCCGACGTGAAGACCACGCGTAACCGAGAATCGTTTGGCCTGCTCGATTACGTCCGCAAAAACAGAGACAATTTCGTGCTAAAGCCCAATGACGAATACGGCGGCACCGGCGTAACTCTTGGTTGGGAAATCAATAATAGTCAGTGGGACACCGCGCTGCAGCAGGCGCTGGCCGAAACCAACCGCGCATGGGTAGTGCAGGAGCGCATTGCCGTCCGTCGCGAAATTTTCCCGATGCAAACGCCCGACGGCGTCGAAATGTGCAACATGCTTGTGGACTTCGCGCCCTACTTGTTCCGCGGAAAGATGGCGGGATGCCTTACTCGACTCAGCGCAACGGGCCTGGCGAACGTTACATCCGGCGGCGGCCAGGTTCCTTCATTCGTCGTCGATCCGCGCTGATGGATACCCGTCCCTTTTTATTCACGCAGATTCATGCCCGTAGCAAAAAATGGCCGGCAAATTTACAATAACTAGATGACCTTTGGATCTTTAAGACCCGAGTTAATGCCCGGCGCCCGTAATGCGGTGGACACCTGCCTGGCCATTCAGCCAAACGAGCGCGTCACGCTGATTGCCGATCGCGCAAGTGCGGCCGTAGCGGCCAGTCTCGCGAAAGCCATCGCTGAGCGCGGCGCGATTTGCGAACCGTTTCTCCTGGAAGATCTGGCTGCGCGTCCTTTAGCTCGCGCCCCGCAGCAAATTTTGGATTCGCTCGGCCGCAATGATGCAGGCATTCTTTGTATGCAGCCGATGACGGGAGAACTTGCCGCGCGCAAAGATATCGTTGGTGTCGTCGAACGCCGGCACATCCGCTATGCGCACATGGTCGGCGTCACGCCCGAAATCATGCAGCAGGGCATGCGCGCCGATTACACCATGGTGGACAAGCTCAGCGAGCGCCTGCTGCAACGGATGCACACCGCGCGGTCGCTTACCGTGCGCACCGATGCCGGCACCTCGCTCGTTGCCAGCTTCGACGCAGCGCTCGATTGGGTGAAGACCAGCGGCCTGATCAACCGTCGTTATTGGTCCAATCTGCCGGCCGGTGAAGTATTCACCACGCCCGCGAAAGTGGATGGTGCGTTTGTTTGCGACGGCACTGCCGGGGATCACTTCTGCGGAAAATATGGCGACTTGCAAAAAACGCCTCTCTCGCTCGAAATCAAAGGCGGACGCCTCGTTTCCGCAAAATGCGCGCGCAAGGATCTGGAAGAAGAATTCTGGAAGTATTGCCACACGGACGAAAACAGCGATCGCGTCGGCGAACTCGCCTTTGGAACGAATCTCAGCCTGTCCGATATGATTGGCGTCTTGCTACAAGATGAAAAGCTTCCCGGCGTGCATCTCGCCTTCGGCGATCCCTACGGCAGCCAAACGCATGCAGCGTGGAGTTCTCGAACGCATGTCGACGTTCTGGCTCGCAACTGCAATGTGTGGATTGACGAAGAACAGGTGATCGCCAAAGGCCGCTACCTGCTCGACCGCCTCGGCTTGGCTTAGCCGCTTAAAATAGTCTGGTAATGTATTCCCACATTTGATGTTTCCAGTAAGGCCAGTCGTGTCCGCCTTGCGGTCCCCAGTCATCCAGATGATGCGGAATCCCCTTTGCCGCTAAAATCGCCGACAGCCGGTAAGACGGCCCGCTGTTTTCCCACGGCCCGTTGCCCGTCGCGATATGAATGTCGCATCGCGAAAGTTGCGCCATCACATTTCCGTCCGAGAGGTTCGAAAGGTAATCCACCGGATTGTTGAAGTAAGTGTTGTCGTCATACATCCCATTCATGAAATTTTTAATGTCGTAAACGCCTGAAAGGGCAAAACACCGGCGCACAACGTCGGGGTGCTTGAAGAGCGTATTTGCCGCGTGATACGCGCCAAAGGACGCGCCCATCGTCGAAATCGCAATGTCCCGCGACTGGCAATTATCCTGAATAAAAGGAATCGCTTCCTCGCGCACGTAGGCGTCGAATTGCGCCTGCACCCAGCTTCGATGAAACGGATGCGCGCTCTTATTGTAAAATCCGGCGGAATTCACGGAGTTAATGCTGAAGAACTTCACACGCCCAGCGTCAATCAGCGGCGACAAGCTTTCGATCAGTCCTTGTCCCTCGAGTTCCCACTCATCGCCGGCACTCGTGGGGAATCCAAGCAGCGGAGGTCCCCAGTGCCCGTACACAACGATCCCCATATCCAGCCCCAGCCGATGCGAATACCAGCGATGATATTCCCGTTTCATGTCACTCCCTTTTAGCTGGCGGCGTCGTTTCGCGCGCCGTTTGCTGCGGCCTGCGGTCGAGCGCGATATTATACGGCGTTTACTCACGCAGAGAACCGGAAACTCGATGCGCATAAATTTCCGCTCTGCTATTCTAATAGAATGCGAATGAAGCTTCGCCGCCTGTTCGTCCTTTCCAAAAACGGTATCCAGCGTTGATCGCGGCGTCTCCCGGACAGTTGCGCAAGTTCGAAAAATATCGCTCGCGATTTCTTCCGCGCACGCGCGATTTAATCGTCTATCTTCCTCCTGGCTACGAAGAAAACGCTTACTCGCGCTATCCGGTGCTGTATCTGCAGGACGGCCAAAACCTCTTCGACGGCTCAACCTCCTTCATCCCCGGCATGGATTGGCATGTGAAAGATACCGCGGATCAGTTGATCGGCCAGGGCGCAATTCGTCCGCTCATCATCGTCGGCATCTACAACACCGGCAAATGGCGGCTTGGCGAGTACACGCCTTCGCGCGACAAAAAAATGGGCGGCGGCAAAGCCGACCGTTACGGCCAGATGCTGCTCGAAGAAATAAAACCTTTCGTGGAATCTCAATATCGCACGCTCTCTGGCCCCGCGCATACGGGACTCGGCGGATCATCTCTCGGCGGCCTTCTGGCAATTTATCTCGGACTCCGTTTCCCGCAAGTTTTTGGGAAGCTTGCCGTCCTTTCGCCCTCCGTATGGTGGAACCGCGGTTGGATTCTGGATTTTGCCTCTCGCGTAGCCTTACCCGGCCGTCCGCGAATCTGGCTCGACGTGGGCACCAAAGAAGGCGGCCGCAGCGCCGAAAACGTTCGGCGCCTCTGTAACGTCCTGGTTGAAAAAGGCTGGCACGAGGGCGGCGATCTGCGATTCGAAGTGATTTCCGGCGCCGAGCATAACGAAGCAGCTTGGGCCCAGCGTGTCGGACCGTTCCTGCAATTTCTCTTTCCCTCCGGCGAGAGCGCAGTATAATCCGCTCTCTTGTTGCGCGCGCGCCGGTGTAATTCAGATTCGACCCGAGGCCATTGTCTTTGTCCCCAGAGCGACCGTTAACCGTTCTCTGCATCAGCTCTTACGAAAAAGGCCAGGAATTCCTGCGCTCGGCAAAAGATGCGGGCTGCCGCGTTTTCCTTCTCACCGTGGAAAAACTTCGTCACGCGGCTTGGCCCAGTGAAGCCATCGACGAAATGTTTTATATGCCCGAAGATCTTCCTACCGCGGACATCATTCGCGCCGTCAGCTTCATGGCGCGTACGCATCCCATCGACCGCATCGTAGCCCTCGACGAATTCGATATGGAAAATGTGGCCGCGCTCCGCGAACATTTGCGCATTCCCGGCATGGGCCTCACCACCATGCGTTATTTTCGCGACAAACTTGCCATGCGCGGCCGGGCCCAGGAATCCGGCATTCTCGTCCCTGAATTTGTTCACGTCCTGAATTACGACGACCTCAAAAAGTTCATGGCTCGCGTGAAGCCGCCCTGGCTGTTGAAGCCCCGTTCGCAAGCGTCCGGCATCGGCATGAAGAAAATCAATGATCCGAGCGAACTGTGGCCCTTGCTCGACCAGCTCGGTGATCAACAATCCTTCTTTCTGCTCGAACAATTCGTGCCCGGCGATGTTTTTCACGTCGATAGCATCGTCTCGGAACGCAAGGTAGTTTTCGCCGAAGCGCATATGTACGGAAAGCCGCCTTTAGACGTCTCTCATCAGGGCGGAATTTTCACCACGCGCACTTTGTCCCGGATTTCGTCCGAATCCAAAGCTTTGCAGAAGATGAACCGCGCGTTAATCGAAGCGCTCGGCCTGGTGCGCGGCGTGACACATGCCGAATTTCTGCGCGCCCACGATGGCGGGCAAATTTATTTTATTGAGATCGCCGCGCGCGTTGGCGGCGCTTATATTTCTGACGTGATCGAAGCCGCTACCGGAGTGAATCTATGGCGTGAATGGGCCCACATCGAAGTGGGCGGGGGCAAAACTCCCTACGAGTTGCCGAACGTGCGCCGCGACTACGCCGGCGTAGTAATTTCGCTGGCGCGCCAGGATCACCCGGACACTTCCAGCTATAACGACCCTGAAATAGTTTTGCGCATCCCCAAGCATCATCACGCTGGTTTTGTGCTGCGGGCGAACAAGCCGCAGCGAATCGAGGAGTTGCTCGACTCTTACGCTACTCGCTTTCGCGAAGATTTCTACGCTACCGAACCCGTTCCTGACAAGCCCACCACGTGATTCAACCGCATATTCAAAATATCCGCGCGGCTGTAGCCCTACGCGAAACTGCAATGTTGGAACAGTGAAGGGACCCGCCCCACCAATGATAGTTAGTGGTGCTATTTGGGCGGCGTGCGATCCAGACCGTAAAAATCTTCGGAATTAATCGGCTTACTTCCCAGACCAAGCTGCAGCACCTGTAGATGACTGCTACGGTCGAATACTTTGTCGGGGAAAAACCGCTTCACCACCAGCCTCAGGCCGCCGAAAGCGATGCCGGAAATCAGCGCAAACATGCAGATGACGCCGGTTCCCACGATCGTGCCCACGATCATGGCGCTGATCGGAGGCTCTTTGAATTGAAACGTGGGCTCGTTCCAGGTAATTTCCGCGTCCGATTCCACCAGCTTCAGCAAAGCGTCAGCCTCCGCTTTGGTGCGCGCCCCGTAAACGACAGCCAGCAAAGTCATCGAACGTTTTGCGAATAGCGGAGAGGAACTCGGATCCGGATTGGCAGCGTTGACGTGATAATTCTTCTGCAGCTCAACCAATTTCTTTGCGGCAGTCTGCGGAGTGGGGAAGTCGGCGAGTAGCAGCGTCACCTCGCGCCCTTCCGACTTGTACCGCGCGGATTCAGCTTCAGCGCCCTGCGAAAACCCCAGCCAATCGCCGGACGCCACCGGAACGAATTGGAACAAACTAACCGGCCCCAAATGATAATGGTCTGAGCGCTCGACCATTCCCTTCGTAGGCATTTCATCGGGAAGCGAAGGCAGCGGGCCTTCTTCAGCTTGGGGTTTCACCGCGGCCACCAGCGCCTTCAAATCTTTTTCTCGTGTCGTAAGCGCGGTCCCGCGAATATCCAGCAGCAGATTTCCGTCGAGCGCCAAACCTTGCGACGATCCTACCGCGGAGTGGTCGGTAAGCGTTCCATGCGGCAAATCCGAACCTCGCATGTAGGAATAAAGTCCGTAAGCTCCGGTGGGATCCTTCATGCGATACACCTGCACTCCCAGCTTTTCCGAACCTCGCGTGTATTCGCACTGCTCGCCGGCAACAAATCCATACTCCGCTAGGACATCATTCCCCGCCGAACTGGCCGTCTGCGACACAATCTGCGCCGGCTGCGCGGGATTGAAAGAAGTTTTTCCATTGCAGTTCCATCCCGCAAATGAGTCAGGGAGCAGTCCTTGAGCGGGCGCGGGAGTTGAAGCAAACAAGAAAAGCACAGAAACCAGGCACAGATGGAGGTAGTGGCGCATTCGCATTCTTAGTTAGATGCCGGAATTCTACTTGGGGTTCCCGTCGGACGCCACTCTCGCGACATTCTCTCCGGAGCCTGCGGACGCTTCGATAGACGCGCTCGTTGCTGGTCTGCTCGCTTTAACCGGGTAGGTGCCGGTGCGATTATCCGAAACCAATTTCGATTTGTCGAAGGAAAGGCTGTTCAGGTTATCAAGATACGCGGCGATGCCTCGGTAAAGGCCGTCGGCCACGCGCTGGCGTTGGTCGCCCTTGCGCAGCAGCTTTTCGTCGCTGGGATTGCTGATAAACGAAATTTCCGAAAGGATCGAAGGCATATTTGCGCCGATCAGAACCACGAACGGCGCTTTCTTCACGCCGCGATTCTTTTCACCCTGGCTCACCAGCTGCATTCGGCGCGTCAGAGAATCCTGCACATCGCTTGCGAATTCTTTCGATTCTTCGATCTTTTCATTGCGCGCGATTTTCTTCACCAGGTCCTGCAAATCGTGCAAGCCTTCCTGCGAGAGCGCATTTTCACGCGTGGCCACTTCCAGCGAGTCTTGCGAAGTGGCGAAATTCAAATAGTAAGTTTCGATTCCGCGTGCTTCATGATCGTGGCTTGAATTTGCGTGAATGGAAATAAAGAGATCGGCTTTCGCTTCGTTGGCCATCGCTGTGCGTTGTTCCAACGGAATGAAAGTATCGTCCTTCCGCGTGTAGACCACTTCCGCACCGGGAAGTTTTTGTTCGATCAAGTGTCCCAGACGCAATGCCACGTCCAGGCAGAGATCTTTTTCCATCAGGCCATGCGGCCCGATCGTTCCGGTGTCGTGTCCGCCGTGGCCGGCATCGATCACGATGCGTCCAATTTTCAGCCCCAGCGCGCGTGTTAACGAATGCTGCCCGTCACGTGTGGGCTTAGGCTCTGTCGGTGGCTTCAATGGCGCAGCGTTCGCGCTGGCAGACTTTGATTTTATAGGTGTGCTCTTCTCCGCCGGCGACGCGGCAAGTTTGGCCGCGATCTTCGCGGTTTCGACTGGCTGGTCGCTCGCTTTCGGATCAACAGCGTCTTCTTTCGGAGCTGACGACACGGGCACCGTTGTCGCCGGCGCAGTTGTACCGTTTTTCGCTGTAGTAACATTGGCGCTGTTCCGCACTTCGATCACGAGGCGGTAAGGGTTCGAGACCAGGTAGGCTTTGTAATCGCGCGCGCCGTCCACATCCAGCACCAACCGCACCACGCCGTCGCGGTTCTGTCCCAGCCGCACGGATTTCAGCAGGCCATTCTTCACATCGATTGTTTTCTTCGCCTGTCCCGGAGTCAGGTTCGCTTTGTGCAGATCGAAATAGATTCGGTCGGGCGAAGCAATGTGCGCGGAATCAAATTTTACGGTGTCTTCCAGCGTCACAATGATCCGCGCGAAATTATCGGTGTTGAAGGTATGTACGTCGGTTAGATGCGGCGTTCCGTGCGCGCTCTCCCGTGCCTCAACTATCTGGCCTTTCACTTCCGGCGCCTGCGGCTTGGCCTCTTCGCGCGAGTCCGAAATTTCCTTCAATGCCTGGCGCGCGGCGGGCACTTTATCCGATTTAGGGAAACGCTTCAGGAAATCTTTGAACGCTACTTCCGCGGCTTCCGCCTGCCCCAAATCGTCTTTTTGAATTTGAGCTACTGCGAAAATTGCGGCAGAGCGGTAGCGGCTCTCGGGATATTGTTTCAGCAGGAAATTATAGGTATCGATAGCGGACTGGAAATATTTCTCGTCGAATTGTCGCGCCATTTGCTGGTAAAGCTCGGCTTCCGCAATCAGCGCCGGAGTCACTTCCTCCGCTTGGGGCGTGATCAAATAGACCTTTTGATACGCGGCGATCGTTTGCTTGTAGAGAGCCAGCGTACGCTCTCTTTCAGGCCGCTCTTCCAAACCGGTACGCATGCGGACAGCGCGTTCGAATTGCGCGCGCGCTTCGGATTTTCTATCGGCGTAGGAAGGGCCGGCCAGCGACAGAAGTATCGCAATCACCGGCAGAAAAAACTTTATCGGCGTATGAACTTTGGCGGAAAACACTTGCGTCATTCGTTCGTAAAAATTATGCGGCCCTTGGCGTCCACTTCTTTTCGCACCGGAGCTTTTGGCGGGCTCCATTGCGTCGAGTTGCGGCCCGACCCAGGCCGGAAGTATGCGTCAGTCACTTTTCGCACGTACTGTTGTGTTTCTCTGTAAGCCGGAACGCCCCCATGCTGATCCACGGCGTGCTCGCCCGCATTGTACGCGGCCAGCGACTTCGACAGATCGCCGTTGTAACGGTCCAGCAGCGCCTTCAAATACGTCGTTCCACCCTCCACATTCTGCGCCGGGTCGAACGAATTGTTTACTCCAAAACGCTGCGCTGTTCCAGGAATCAGTTGCATCAGGCCAACCGCTCCTTTGCGCGACACCGCTTGCGGATTCCAGCCCGATTCCGTGCTGATCACCGCTTTCACCAGCGCCGGGTCCACGTCGTGCCGCGCAGCTGCATCGCGTACGATGCGCTCCAGCCTCTGGTCTATAACACTTGTTGCCGACGACTGTTGCGCTCTGAATCCCGGCGGCGGCAACACCGTGCTCGACGCGAATGCTGCGTCCGGCGAAGCCTCGGGATTCCGCGCACGAAAACCTGGCACAGGGGTCGGAACGGGACTAATAGTACTCCCTCTACGGGGTTTCGGGGAATCGGCATTCACGAAAATCATCTTACCGTTACCGTCCACGCTGGTGGTTATCTGTGCGCGAATGGGTTGTGCCAGAGCGCAGTACGCCCCGGCTGCCAGGATTGTGACGGTTAGAAAGCTACGTCGCATTTGTATGGTCCCTCGTTCGCTAAACGCTTTGCGAGTACCGAACGCTTGCTAGCTACAGCTCGACTCAAATTGCCCAGGGGAAGGCAGAGTCTCGTTCTTAGAACCTGTCCTTAGAAACGATTGGGCCACGCTACGCGATCAACGAGTTGCTCGCGGTTCGCAGGCCACTCAAATTTTGGAGACACAAATTCTCGGCATTGCAGACTTGCCCGCGGAAAAATAGAAGCCCGATGCGGGCATAAAGCTCTGGCACTGTTGGAATTATAACAAGCGGTCGAGGAGAGGGTATACCTGGCCGAGAGCGTTTTCTATGCCGGATGTGTCTTTTCCGCCAGCCTCTGCCAAATCGGGACGGCCGCCGCCGGAACCGCCTACGTATTTGGCGAGTTCCTGAACGACCTTTCCGGCGTGGACGCGCGAGGTCAGGTCCTTCGTAACTCCTGTGATGAGAGCGACTTTGCCGTCTTCGGCAGCCGCCAGTACAACTACTCCGGAGCCGAGTTTCTGGCGCAGGGAATCGACGAGTTGGCGAAGGGCTTCGCGGTCAAATCCGTCAACTTGGGCGGCAACAAAGCGAACTTCCTTTACGATGCGAACATTGTCGAGTAGCGAGTCGGCGATTCCCCCGGCCGATTTGCGTTTCAGGGCTGCAAGCTGCTTTTCGAGCTGCTTCGCGGACTCGAATTGGCGCTCCAAGGCGGCGACCACTTCATCCTCGCCCGAATTCAGCATTCCGGCGATGGTACGCAGGGTTGAAAGCGATTTTTGGTATTCGGCGAGGGCACGGTCGCCAGAGATGGCTTCGATGCGGCGCACACCGGCGGCGGTGGACTCTTCGCGAAGGATTTTGAACACGCCGATCGCGCCTGTGCGCCCGACGTGAGTGCCGCCGCAAAGTTCCTTACTGTAAAAGCCGCGGGGCGAACTCGCGTCGGGGATGGTGACCACTCGAACGTTGGATTCGGGATACTTGTCGCCGAAGAAAGCGAGTGCGCCGGATGCGAGCGCGTCGTCAATATTCATGATGTCGGTGCGCATTTCCAGATCTTTCCAGATTTCCTCGTTCACCTGCTGCTCGATTTCGGAAAGCTCGCTGGGATCCACGGCGGCGAAGTGCGAAAAGTCGAAGCGCAGATGATCGGGCGCGACGAGTGAGCCGGCCTGCTTCACATGCGTGCCGAGGATGTTGCGCAGCGCGGCGTTCAGCAAATGCGTGGCGGTGTGGTTGCGCATGTTGCGCATGCGACGCTCGGCGTCGGCAACTGTGGCGACGCGGTCACCCACATGGAGGTCTTCTTTTGCGACGATGCGGTGCGCGACGAGTCCTGTGACGGGATAATATGCACCGCGGACTTCGGCCACTTCCAGCGATTCGGAATTGTCGTACAAGCCGCCGGTGTCGGCGACTTGCCCGCCGGATTCCGAGTAGATCGAAGTGCGGTCGAGAACGATCTCCGCTTCTGTCCCTTTTTTGATTTCGTTTACCTGGCCTTCTTTAGCGACGATAGCTTCAATGCGGCAATCGCGCGTATCGGTGCCAAAATAAAAGTCCGGCTCGGTCTTGTAGGTTTGCGAGAGCTTCGAATACACAGGATTCGCGGCGTCTTTGTGCACGCCTTTCCACGACGCCTTCGCCCGTGTGCGCTGCTCTTCCATCGCGCGGTCAAATTCAGCCGGATCCATGGCGAGCCCGTTGTCGCGAAGCACGTCTTCGATGAAATCGAGCGGTAGCCCGAAGGTGTCGTAAAGTCGAAAGGCATTCGCGCCTGGATACTGGATAGCTTTCTGGCTTTCCTTGCTTTTCAAGTACGGAACTAAGTCCTCGTCAAGCTTCTTCAGACCGACTTCGACCGTTCGACTGAATTGGCGTTCCTCTTCATCTAGTATTTTCGTTATACGCGAAGCGTGTTCTTCGAGTTCGGGATACGCGTCCTTCATCTCCCGACGAACTGTGCGCGACATCAGGGAAAGAAAAGGTGTGGGCGCCTGTAGTACGCGCGCGTGACGCAAGGCGCGGCGAATAATTTTGCGCAGCACATAGCCGCGGCCTTCGTTCGACGGCACAACCCCGTCTGCGATCAAGAATGTCGCGGAGCGGGAATGGTCAGCAATGATTCGGAGCGAAGGCTGAATCTTCGGTTCATTATCGTCAACGTTCGCGAGCTTTGCCGCTTCGCGCATGATCGGCTTAAAAACGTCGGTGTCGAAGGCGCTAATCTTGTCTTCTAAGACGGCCGTCATGCGTTCCAGACCCATTCCGGTGTCAACCGAGGGCTTGGGAAGAAGATTGAGTTTGCCGGCTGCGTCTCGGTTGTACTGCATTAGAACCAAGTTCCAGATTTCAACGTAGCGGCCGCAATCGCAAGGAAACTTGCAATCCGGACAGTCCGGCCCTGTCTTGTCAGAAGCCAGCGGGCCCATGTCGTAGAAGATTTCGGTGCAAGGGCCACAGGGGCCCGTGTCGCCCATGGCCCAGAAATTTTCTTTCAAGCCTGGGATTTCGAAAACGCGATCTTTAGGCGCGCCGACCGCAGTCCAAAAGCCGGCGGATTCATGGTCGGGAGCAAGTTTTTGCCCGGAGATTTCGGCGCCACCGAAGACGGTGAAATAAAGTTTTTTCACCGGAAGATTGAACCACTGCGGCGAAGTAATCAGTTCCCAGGCGTAAGCGACGGCTTCCTTTTTAAAATAATCGCCGAAAGAAAAATTCCCGAGCATTTCAAAAAATGTTAGATGGCGGTTTGTGAAGCCGACATTTTCCAGGTCGTTGTGTTTGCCCCCGGCGCGGACGCATTTCTGGCAGGTGGTAGCGCGTTTGTAATCGCGCTGCTCGAGACCGAGGAAAACGTCCTTGAACTGGTTCATGCCCGCGTTGGTGAAAAGCAGGGTGGGATCGTTGTGCGGTACGAGCGAGGAGCTGCGCACCACGCGATGGCCGCGCTCTTCGAAGAATTTCAGAAATGTTTTGCGGACTTCGTTGCCAGTCCAGTCAGTGCGAGTCAAATATGCCCTCGGTTGAAGCAAATCATTATCGCAGACGAGTTCAGGAGCCGCAACGCGTGACGGCGACGGTCGATGATTGAGTGGCGGTCGTGATTAGCCGACTTTCCCGCTCGGCTAGTCCACGAGTGATACGACTCCGGTGGCGAGGTCGTAATTTGCGGCGACAACCTTTAGCTTGTTTTCTTTCACCAAACCGGAAATAACCGTGGATGACTGACGCAGCAGGGCCGCTTGGATCTTGGCATTCGCTTTGGTGGCAGCCTCCAAATTTGGGCCCGCCTGATCGACGGCAGGCTGGATATGCGGAAACAGCGCGCTGATCTGACCGGGAACTTGTTTGCCTTGAATGGCGGCTTTTACGGCGCCACAGTTGGCGTGTCCCATCACCAGGATCACTTTGGTACTCAGCACCGCGGCTCCGTATTCGAGGCTTGCGATGATCTCCGAAGTAGCCACATTGCCGGCGATGCGCGTGACAAAGATATGACCGATGGTTTGATCGAAAAGCAATTCAACGGGGACACGGGAATCGGCGCACGATAACACAGCCGCGAACGGTTCCTGCTTATCAACTGTTTGCTGTTTCAAGATCTCCAGGTCATGCTCGCAGGAAGTCAATTTGCCAGTCGAGAACCGGCGGTTGCCGTCCATCAATTCCTGCAACGCGGCGTCCGGGCTGAGCGCGCTCTGCGCGAAGACTCGATGTGGCGCGGCGAACTCCATTCCCGTCGCGGTCACCAATCCCGCGACTGCTCCGCCAAACGTCATTTTGAAGAAAGTTCGGCGTGAGGGGCTTTCGTTCGGCACTTCCGAGTGCGGGCCGCAAATCGAAAAAGGTTCAAGATCCGGAGTAATCCCGTTGCGCTTACGATCGTCGCTCGCCACGTCGAATAGAGAAGTCATTGTAAAAGCCTCCCATTGAGATTAACTGTCGTTGGTAGGCTGCAATATACTCCGAGCAAGCACTCGCGACAATCGACATGGGATGTCTATATGTAAAGCGACGGGCACGGTACTTGCTACCTAACATTTGACTCGCTGCTGATTCACGGTGCGTGCAAGTTTGAGCGTGGCCCGTTCACGGGAACGCGACGCTGCGCCGCAGAAGATACAAAGCAATGCCGCTGAATACGACAAATCCGACCACTAGAAGCTGACCGGGATAGGACGTCCACTCGCGCATCGTTGCCAGCAGCACGAGCAAGGCTCCCGCGAAGAAGACCACGCAAACGCAGATCATGCCCCACCATCCGCCCGGCACGCGGAAACTGCGCGGTGCGTTCGGACGACGCACGCGCAAGATAATCAGCGCGAGAAACTCCAGCACGAGCGCCGGCGTGTACAGCAGGCAAGTGATGATAGCCAGGCTCCCGAAAGGAAGAGCGGCAAACACCGCCGTTATTCCGCAAAAAATGAGAATGGATACTTTCGGAACGCCAGTGTGCGGTGAAACGTTCGCGAGGAGTTGCGGAAGCCAGCGGTCCCGCGCCATTACAAAAGGCAGACGCGAAACGTACAGCAATTGCGCGTTGAACAGCGCCCACATGGAAACGACTCCCGCCGCGGCAACCAGGGCGCCGAGCCAGGGCCCTCCAATCAGCCGCGAAATCGCGGGCCAACCTGAATCAGTGTTCCAAATTGCAGGACTGGTGGTGACGCTCAGGCCAGCGAGCATGGGAAGCAGATAGCAGAGCACCAGCGCCACGAGCGCTCCACCCAGAGCGATCGGGTAGTTGCGCTGCGGCCGGTCGACTTCGGCGGCAAAGGTCGAGACGTTGTCCCACCCCGAAAAGTTGAACGATATTAGCGACAAACCGAGAAGCAACGCCCGGAGATCGCCTCTGGCAAGGTCGCGAGTGACGATGCCCACCACTTCGTGCGCGGCCGGACCTCGCACCAGCCAGGTGGCGACCATCAACGCGAATGCACTCAATATGAAACCTGCTCCGATCTTGGACGAGCGGCCCACATCGCGCGCGCCGCGCAAATTCACGGCCATAGCAGACAAGATGAACGCCGCGGCTACTGCCCAGCGAATAAACGCTAGCACGCTCGCGTGCGTTGTGCTCGAGCCCGGCGCAAGCGCCGGAATAAAAAATGAAATATAGCTGACGAACAGCACCGGAAAGCTCGCCATCAGGCCGATGGAATATCCCATCGTCCACCAAGCCTCTTGCACACCCCAAAAAGGGCCCATCGCTTCGCGCACCCACACGTAATAGCCGCCTTCTTCAGGCATCAGAGTGGAAAGTTCCGCCACCATCAGCGCCATAGGCAAACTCCAGAACA
>Ga0209624_10000317_pt1 | contig 42728 bp, 34 predicted proteins | sample JacPinW_OM2H0_O1_FD_188565 | JGI IMG/M metagenome (GOLD analysis project Ga0209624, IMG submission 188565) | Forest soil microbial communities from Algoma, Ontario, Canada - Jack Pine, Ontario site 1_JW_OM2H0_O1 (SPAdes) (version 2) | ecosystem: Environmental > Terrestrial > Soil > Boreal...
CTTGCCCTCTTTCTCCATTTCCGCCACCGGTATGCCACGCCCGTTGTCGAAGACCGTGACCGAGTTATCCGGGTGGATCGTGACTGAGACTTCGCTGCAGAAGCCGGCGAGCGCCTCGTCGACGGAGTTGTCGACCACCTCGTAGACGAGGTGGTGCAAACCCATAACGCCGGTCGAGCCGATGTACATGCCGGGGCGCTTGCGGACCGCCTCGAGACCCTCGAGGACGGTGATGTCCTGGGCGTCGTAGTCGGCCGAGCCGCCACCCATTGACGGGTCGTTGACGCCGCCCTTACCCATGCCCTGTTCAGAGCTTTCGCTACCTGCCGCCAAATGGCCCTCCGGTGACGTGAGAACGCCCCGGATTCCGGGGCGCTAGGTCCACGGCTGGGGCGGTTTCGATGTGCTCATAAGGATAGCACGAGCGGCCCCTGCTACCGCTCCGTACCGTGGGTTAAATGCCTGCAAACTGCAGTGAAAATCCGATAGTAAGCTCACCCGGTACGGCAGCGCAGGACGCGTATGATCGGCGTCTCCAGCGCCAGGTTGAGGCGAGCGATCAAATCGTCTGCCATCAAGTCGAGCTCCTGCGCCCACACGGCGGCCTCGCAGGTGATCGTGAGGACCCCGCCATGCTCAGCTGTTGGCCGCGCCGACGCAGCGATCGCCGAGCCAGCCGTGTGCTCCCAGATCTCCTGCACACGGGCGAGCGTACTTGCCGGCGCGAGGGTATTGGTGAACGCATCCAGCGCAGCTGACAGCGGCCGCGGGGCAACTCGACTCATGCTGCCATTGCCTCCTGCAAAACCGCTCCTGGCGAGATACGCAGACGTGTCACAGACGGATCCATGGCGCCTGGAATGTGAGCGAGGTCGGTGGTTGCGACAACGCTCTGCCCATCTGCGCGCAGCTCGGATGCGAGTAGCTCGCGACGGTCGCTGTCGAGCTCGCTCATCACGTCGTCGAGAAGCATCAAGGGTGTGTGCCGGCGCTCCTCGGCAAGCACGGTGCGCTCAGACAGCAACAGCGCCAGCAACGCGAGGCGTTGTTCGCCCTGGGAGCCATAGACGCGCAGCTCGCGCCCATCACGCAGAATCGCAAGCTCATCCCGGTGAGGGCCGTGTCCGGAGAAGCCGCGCTCGAGATCCCCTGATAGCCGCTCACGCAGCTCGGCGATGAACTCCTCCGCATGCTCAGCCCGGGAGCGAGGTCGGTAGACCAACGTCAGCTCGCCACTGCAACCCAGTTGTCTTGTGCGTTGGATGAACGGCTCGCTCAACAACTCGACCGCCGCGTTGCGATGGGCACGAAGCTCCAGCGCCTGGATCGCCAGCTCACGGTCCCAGGTAGCGAGAGTCTCCTGCGATGCGCGGCCGGCACGAATTCGGCCGAGCAGCGCATTTCGCTGCGCGAGGACTCTCGAGTACTCCCTGCGAGTGTCAGCTCGCAACGGCCAGATGCCTGCGACCACCTGATCGAGATGAGCCCGGCGAAGAGCGGGCGGCCCTTTGACCAGCTCGAGTCGGTCAGGCATGAACACGCTCACCAACGGCCTGATCTCGACGTCGAGCAAGCGCTCGACTGCGGCCCCGTCGGCGGTCATGCGCTTGACCGGCTGCGAGCTGTCAGGGACGCTGCCAAACCCCACGCTCAACTCGTGGGCATCGCTACCGTCGAGGAGTCGAACCGAGACGCGCGCTGCCTTGGCGTCGAAGCGCACTAGCTCACGCTCGTTGCGGGTCCGTGGTGAGCGGCCCGTGCAACCGTAATAGAGCGCCTCGAGCAGGTTGGACTTGCCGGCGCCATTGGGCCCGTACAGAATCGTCAGGCCAGGCCCGAGCGTGGCCTCCGCTCGCTCGTACGTGCGGAAATCGCGTAGCTGCACGCTGGTGACGCGCATGTCGGCACCTTCAGACGTTAAGTCGAATGGGCATGATGAGGTACACGAAGTCGCCGGTGTCTGGTGATTCGATTAGCCCCGGACGCAGCGGGCTGATCAGCTTTAACACCAGCTCGTCCGACTCGATGCTCTCGAGGCCGTCCCGGAGAAACTCTGGGTTGAAGCCGATCTCAAACGGCTCCCCGGAGAAGGGGATGGGGATTGCCTCGCTAGCCTCCCCTACGTCTGGCGTCTGAGCGGACACGGTGAGCGTGCCCTCGCTGAAGCTCAAGCGCAGCGGCGCGTTCTTCTGCGCGAGCAGGCTGATACGACGGACGACGTCGGTCAACTCAGCGCTCGCGAGGCGCAATTCGTGCTCGACAGACTCGGGAAGCAGCTGCCGATAGTTGGGGAACTGGCCACCAATCAAACGAGAGGACAGCACGATGTCCCCTAGCTCGAATATCGCCTGGTTCTGCCCGACGCTCACAGCAATTGCGTCAGCTGGCGCCTGCTGGGCGATGCGCACCAACTCCTGCAGAGCTCGGGCGGGAACGTTTGCCTCGAGCGTCCCCTGTAGAGGCGACTCCAACGCAGTCTCCTTGACACTAAGGCGATAAGAGTCGGTGGCCACCATCCGTAGCTCCTGGCCGGAGGCAGACATTAGGATGCCAGTGAGCACGGGTCGCGTCTCGTCGCGTGATGCCGAGCGGGCCACTCGCGTAACTGTCTGGACGAATGCCTCAGCAGGAAGGGTGACGCGGGTCTCGGGCGACGGCGACGGCAGCGATGGAAAGTCCTCGGCTCGAAGTGTGCGCAAGTGGAAGGTAGTTGGCCCACAGATCAACTCGACGTCTTGCTCGGCACCTCTGAGCTCCATCGTCAGTTGTTGCGGGGGCAGCGATCGGGCGACGTCGAGAAGTAGACGAGCCGGCAGGACAACAGAGCCGGGGCGGCTTACCTCAGCATCGAGTGGCACCCGCAGGCCTATCTCCATGTCCGTCGCGAGCAGCTCAGGCTGTGAGCCCTCAGGAGCGGAGATCATGACGCCGGAGAGAGCTTGAACAGCGCTGCGTGCCGAAGCCACACGAGTGGTGGTTTGGAGCTGAGCCAAAAGCTCGGCGGCGGAAAGGGAAAGCTTCATCGATGAACTCTGCGATCTAGGGAAGTGTTAGTAGGGGCTGTGAGTATGTGTAGTCGGCTTGAATAGTGGTGTTGTGGTGGTGTCGGTTGTGAACGAGCTGTGGATAGAGACTGGAAAGTCTCTCAGGCTGAGCGGTCGAGCGTGTCGTGTTGAAGATCACGGAGGGGGAAATCGAGTGTCTGGCACAAGTTCTTCACAGCTTCACGGGCAGCCGCGTCGGCAGCAATACGGGCCGAGGTTCGCCGCCAAGCATGCAAGACGGTGGTGTGGTCGCGTCCGCCGAAGTGCCGACCGATGGCGGGCAGGGACTCCTCGGTGAGCTCACGGGCAAGGTACATGGCTACTTGACGAGGCCATGCAATGCGTGCTGTGCGAGCGGATGAGAGGAGCTCCTCGGATGAGAGCTGGAAGTGCGTGCAGGTAGCGAGTTGTATCTCGCTGACGGTGTGCTGGTGTTGAGAGCTAGCGTGGCTACGCGGGTAGAGGCTGTCAAGTACCTCCTGTGCAACCTCGGCTGTGATGGGCCTGCCAGTGAGGGAGCTAAAAGCAACGACCCGAATGAGGGCGCCCTCAAGAGCACGGACGTTGGAGCGGACGCGTCCTGCGATCGCCTCGAGAGCCGTGGTATCGGCGAGTTGGATGCGGTCGTGTTGCACGCGCTTTCGCAAGATTGCGAGCCTCGTGGCGAGATCAGGGGGTTTGACGTCGGCGACGAGACCGGCCTCGAAGCGCTCACGAAGGCGGTCCTCTAGTGCTTGCAAGTCGCGAGGAGGTCGGTCGGAGCTGAGCACGATCTGCCGTCCGCTGTCGTGAAGGGCGTTGAAGGTGTGGAAGAACTCCTCCTCGGTCTTGGTCTTGCGCTCGAGGAACTGGACGTCGTCGAGCAGTAGTACGTCGACGTCGCGAAAGCGAAGCTTGAATGCCTCGGTTTGCCCGCCGTTGAGGGCGGCGAGGAACTCATTGGTAAAGGCCTCCCCGGTGGTGCAGCGGACGGTTAGGTCCGGGTTGTGGCAGAGCAGGAGGTTGGCAATGGAGCTCAGCAGGTGGGTCTTGCCAACGCCTGGAGGGCCGCAAAGGAAGAGTGGGTTGTATGCCTGCGCCGGCATCTCTGCGACCGCGAGCGCAGCGGCGTGTGCGAGGCGGTTGCTGTCGCCGATAACGAATTGGTCGAAAGTTAGCTTGGGGTTGCCGAGTGGACCGGCTTGGGCGGATGCGGGTGTGGAGTCGCCCCGCGAGGCGCTAGGAAATGTGGTCGTTGGTTGGTCTGACAGCGGCTGAGTTTGTCTGGGGCGTGGATGGCCGGTGACGAGCTCGACGGTTACGCCTGGGCCGAGGACTAGATCTACGCTGGCCTGGATGACGCGCCCGAAGCGCGCGGTGATCCAACCACACGCATGAATGGGCGCCTGTAGAAGGAGGCGCCCATTGGCTATCTCGACGGCCGTGAGCGGCTCAAGCCAGATTCGGTAGGTCGGCTCGTCGATTACGAGCGCGAGTTGGGTTTGGACCCGCGACCATATGTGCTCGAGCTCGTGATTCACGGCAGCGTTGATCCGCTCCTCTTCCAGAGATAGTGCCGATTTACATTCGTTGGGGGCCCGAGAGCCCGGTCGGGCGACTATACCCAACGCCTCGCGAGGCGCTCTCGGGCTGCCCGCATTTGGCGGGAAAAATCGGCGATGGCGCGACGGTCCTATACTGCGGGCTGAGATGAAGCGGACCTACCAGCCAAAGAAGCGCAAGCGAGCCCGAGCCCATGGCTTCCGCGCGCGTATGGCCTCGCGTGCCGGGAGGCTCACTCTGAAGCGCCGCCGTGACAAGGGGCGCAAGCGCCTCTCGGCCTGAGGGTCGTGTTGGCGACACGCTCGAAGGCTCGGAACGTGCCATGAAGCCTCGGGCAGTTACGGGCCGGGGTCGACTTTCGCGTAGCGCAGAGTTTGAGCGTGTTTATCGGCAGGGGCGGTCTGTTGCGAGCCGATACCTAGTGCTCTACACGTTCCCAAATGCCGCCACGGAGCGTCCGCGGCTGGGCCTTTCGGTCTCGCGCAAGGTGGGAGGCGCCGTTCAGCGCAACAAGGTCAAGCGCCTGCTTCGTGAGGCGTTTATGAAGGCGGAGCCAGGCCTCAAGCCCGACCAGGATGTGGTGGTCGTGGCGCGTCCCGCGGCAGGCGAGCTCGCGGAGCGCGATGGTCTGGCCGGGGTCGACGCGGCGCTGCAGGAGTTGATCGGGAAGGCGGGCCTCCGCGAAGGCCGTAGTGACGTGGTCGGAGTGGCGGAGGCATGAGTGAGCCTGCTGCAGCAGGCCAGACTGTGTCGCAGTCATGGAGCGTCTCGAGGATCGCCAGGACGATCGCGGTAGCGCCGATAGTTGTCTACCAGCATGTAATTTCGCCCGCGATACCACAGCGGTGCAAGTACGAGCCCACGTGCTCGCGCTATGCGGTCGGGGCGATCCGGGAGTACGGCATACTTAGAGGCCTGGTGCTCGCGGGGTGGCGTCTACTCAGATGCAACCCGTGGAGTCTGGGCGGGTACGATCCGGTCGAGGCCCAGCGCGTCTTCAGGGCGGGTAGTCCCGCCGAGGGACACGACCATGGCCACTGAGAGTCCGTGGAGCGTGCAGCCCACGGTTTGTGGTTGTCCTAATACTCAAGCCTTGCACCAGACGCCCATCACCACGATCACCGAGACTCCCTAGCGCATGCCAATCCTCGCCAACGTGATCCAGGACGCGTTCTCGCCCCTGATCAGCTTGTTCGAAGCGATCATGGTCTTCATCCATGCCCACATCGTGGGCGGCAGTTGGGGCCTTTCGATCGTTGGGCTGACGGTGCTCATCCGCGCGATCCTCGTACCGCTGACGTACAGGCAGCTGAAGTCGATGCAAGAGATGCAGCGGCTAGCTCCAGAACTGAACGCGCTGAAAGAGAAGTACAAGGAGGACAAGCAACGCCAACAGCAGGAGATGATGAAGTTCTACAAAGAGCGAGGGATCAATCCTCTGGCGTCATGCCTACCGCTGCTGCTGCAGTTGCCGGTGTTCATCTCGCTCTTCTACATGCTGAGGACTGACCTCAAGAAGCACATCTGCGGCACGAAGCTCGTCTCCTACTACAACTCGCACGGACACCTGGCGGTGACATACAAAGCTGCGTCGCACATCGCCACGGTCGCCAAGCTGCCCTCGAAGTACCTCGAAGATACGACCTGCAACACGGTCGCTCCGCACTCCGGGAAGTTCCTGTTCCTCCCCGACATCACCAGCAAGGCGACCGGCGTGGTGCTTGTCGTGTTGATTCTTCTCTACGTCGGCTCGCAGGTCGGATCGACGCTGATCGCGACCGCTACCGCCGACCCGACGCAGCGCCGCATGATGCTGCTGCTGCCGCTGATCTTCGTGATCATCCTCTACCGCTATCCGGCGGGATTGCTGGTGTACTGGATCACCACCAACCTTTGGACGATCGGCCAGCAATACCTAATTAAACGACGCCTGCCACCCCCCCCGCGGGTCGATCGCTCTGCTGCATCTGCCAACGGCAAGCCAAAACAGTCGTTGCGCCAAGCGCTAGCTGGGGCTGCAGCTGGGGCCTCGAGCAGCGTCGCCGCCCCTGATGTAGCTGGTACCAGCGCCAACGTCTCGAGTGGCACGCCGCCGCCGAAACCGCCGCGTAAGAAGAAGAAACGCTCCGGACGACGACGATGAGCGAACGCGGAGAGGACAACATGGACACGGAGGATCTAGAGCCGGCAGAGGCGCTCGAGGAGCTACTTGAGGAGGTTGTCGACGGGCTGGGCCTCGATGCGGAGATCGAGGTCGATGAGCAGGACGGGGTTCTCAGCGGGCGACTTGAGGGCGAGGACGTAGGTCTCTTTATCGGCCGACACGGCCAGACCATCGATGCAGTGCAGCATCTGGCGCAGCGGATCATCTTCCCCGAGGGCCCGTCGGCAGTGAGGGTCGTGATCGACGCCAACGGCTACCGTGAGCGGCGTGCCGAGGCATTGCACGCGATGGCCGATGATGCTGCTGAGAAGGCTTTGAGCTCGGGTAAGCCGGTCGACCTCGACCCGCTGCCGCCCTTCGAGCGGCGAATCGTGCACGAGTATCTGCGTGAACGCGGCGGCGTGGAGACCCACAGCGAGGGCAACGAGCCAGAGCGCTATTTGGTCGTTACTCCGCTAGCGGATTGATCGACGCGCTCGACCGCGGAGCGTTTCACGTGAAATGGGACGGGCTGACTGTCGGGCAGCAAGACCAGTTGATACGTGTACTCGAGGTGCTCGAGCACGATGAGCATGCCCCAACAACAATCCGAGCGCGTGAGCATGCCCTCCAGGCACACGTGGCAGACTCGCTCGTAGCGCTGGACATTGAGGCGGTCGCGACGGCCACGCGGATCGCTGATCTCGGTAGTGGTGTTGGCTTCCCTGGTTTGGCCCTGGCGGTGGCGGTGGCTTCCACGGACGTGAGCCTGGTCGAGAGTCAGCGCCGAAAGTGCGAGTTCCTCGAGCGAGTGTGTGCAGCTGCGACGATCGCGAACGCGCATGTGGTGTGTTCACGCGCGGAGGAGTGGCGCGAGGGCATCGAGCGTTGCGACGTTGTGGTTGCCCGTGCGCTTGCTCCTCAGCCGGTCGTGCTCGAGTATGCTGCCCCGCTATTGCGAGTTGGGGGCACGCTGGTGGATTGGCGCGGCCGCCGCGACCCCGTATCCGAGGCCGCCGCGGAGCAGACGGCCGCGGTGCTGGGAATGAATCGCCAAGAGATCCGCGCCGTGCTTCCGTTCGCGCAAGCGACGGATCGGCATCTGCACGTATTCGTCAAGGACGAAGCGACACCGGAGCGGTTCCCGCGGCGAGCTGGAATGGCGCGCAAGCGCCCACTTACGGGCTGAAACGCACTGTCGAGTGGCGCTATGCATCCACTTTGGCGCTGATGAGCAGCCATGCGGATGCGATCGGCGCTAGCGTGCGGGCGATGGGCACGGTTTACGCGGTCGCCAACCAGAAGGGCGGCGTAGGAAAGACAACTACAGCGGTGAACGTGGCAGCGTGCATTGCGGAGGCTGGCTACAGCACGCTGCTGGTGGACGTGGACCCGCAGGCGAATGCCTCGGTTGGCCTGGGCATCGAGCGCTCGCGTACCCCCGGCCTTTATGAGGTCCTTGCAGGGGATGTGAGCGCTCACGAAGCGCTCGCAGATACCCCGATCGACGGTCTGAAGATCCTGCCGGCCGGGCCTAACCTGGCGGGCGCGAACATCGAGCTCCCGCGCATGGATGGGTACGAGCAGCGCCTACGCGAGTGCCTGGCAGCTGTGAGGGAGGACTTCCAGTACATCCTGCTTGACTGCCCGCCGTCACTTGGTCCATTGACCGTCGCGGCTCTAGTGGCCGCCGAGCGCGTGATCGTCCCCGTGCAGACGGAGTACTTCGCACTCGAGGGCTTGGCGGGGCTGCTGGAGACGCTCTCCTTGGTCCAGCGCGAGCTAAACCCGCGGCTGACGGTCGCGGGGATGCTGTTGACGATGCACGACAGCCGCACGCGCCTGGGTCAGGACGTAGAGCGCGAAGTCCGGGCTCACTTCCCGGATCTGGTCTTCAATACGGTTATTCCAAGGAACGTGCGCGTGGGTGAGGCTCCGAGCTACGGTCTACCGGTGACCCACCATGACCCGCACAGCGCAGGTGCTGAGGCGTATTTCGAGCTCGCGAAGGAGGTAGCTGCACGTGGCTAAGCCAAAGCCAGGGATGGGCAGGGGTTTGAGCGCGATTCTGTCGGTCTCCGCGGAGGGAGCTGGCAATAGCGAGGAGGAGCTGCGAGAGCTGGCGGTCGAGTCGATCTCGCCCAATCCAAATCAGCCCCGCCGCCACTTCGACGAGGACTCCCTCCAAGCCCTAGCCGGGTCTCTGGGCGAGCGCGGTGTCCTGCAGCCGGTCCTTGTTCGCCCGCGCCCCGGGGGAACGTATGAGCTAGTAGCCGGCGAGCGTCGCTGGCGCGCTGCCCAGTTGGCCGGGCTGAAGCGGATTCCCGCGATCGTTCGTGATCGCGAGGATGCGCAGGCCCTCGAAGTTGCCCTGATCGAGAACATGGCACGTGAGGATCTCAACCCAATTGACGAGGCACGGGCCTGCGCGGCGCTCGTGGAGGAGTTGGGGCTGACCCGCGAGGCGGTTGGCAAGCGAGTCGGGCGCAGCCGTGTGGCTGTCAGCAACCTAGTGCGCTTGCTCGATCTCCCCGATGAGGCGGTCGAGCTGCTTCGGGAGGGGGTGCTCAGCGAGGGGCATGGTCGGGCGGTGCTGCTGGCAGAGGACCATGCCGCGAGGCGTTCGTTGGCACACGCGGCAGCGAACGAGGGCTGGTCAGTCCGGGTGACCGAAGAGCGTGCACGCGAAAGCAACGCGCAGGGCACACAGAAGCCGAGCCGGGCTCCCGTCTCACGCGTTCACCCCGATCAAGAGCAGGCGGCCAAGGACATCGCGGTAGCGCTTGGCGGTGCCCTCGGGGCAGATGTACAAGTGAAGCCAACAACCGATGGTCGCTACAGTGCGCAACTGTCGTTCTCGAGCGCGGAGGAGGCGATCGAGTTGGCACGTCGCATTCGGCCCCGCGCAGTCGCGTAGAGCCGACTAGAATCGAGGACCCCGGGCGATTAGCTCAGTTGGTTAGAGCGCTTCTCTGATAAGGAAGAGGTCCCAGGTTCGAATCCTGGATCGCCCATCGGTCGTTTGTCGCAGCGATCCCGCGTAGCTGGCCGATTGGCCGAGACTCAGCGTCCCTAAGGCTGTGACGATACGCCGGTTGTTCGCGCCAGCTAGCCTTCGCTAGCCTCTGCAGCCGCCCACGCGTCGGGACAAGTGGCGGTGGAAGTAGAGCAAGCGGACAACGGAGTAGCTACAAGCAGATGAGTCACTAGCGAGCCGATAAAGAGGAGGGGATCGTCGTATGAAGCTGCCAACGCTACACGAGTCGCGGGGTCATCTCGCTTCCCGGAGTAGGCATCGCTGCGCCGTCACGCTAGTCGTGATTACCGCACTGCTGCTCGTTCCAGCAGGTGCCAGCGCGGCCTCGCCGGAACTCGAATTCGTCGCTCCCGGTCATAGCCTGCCGGTGCCGTTTACCACCGAAGGCGGGACGGTGACAGCGGAAATGGCGGGCTTCGAACTCCTCGTGCACTGCACTGCCTCCCACGGCGAAGGCGAAATCACGGGCGCGCGATCGACCGTCTCCAGCTATCAGCTAACGGGGTGCAAAGCTGGAGTTTCCCAGAAATGCAACTCAGCGGGCGCACAAGTGGAAGAAATCGCGACCGGGCCGATCGATGGAGATCTCGTGTATCTCGATCAAGCGAAACGCGAAGTCGGCATCCTTCTCAATCCCGGTGGCGGCACGTACATCAAATTCGAATGCGGTGGCGAAGCTGCTGAAGGAAAAGGATCTTTCCTTGCTCCAGCGAGCCCGATCGATCTAGAAGCGTCGTCGTTCACAGCGACCCTTAGCCAAGTGGCCAGCGTTCAAACCCCTGACGAATATGAAAACGAAAAAGGCGAACGCCTCCAGGCGATCCCTATAGGCAAAAAGGGCGGCGACAATTCCGTGCCGACGGGCGTGGGACTGGCGATGACGGTCCACACGAGCGTGCCGGTAGAAATCAAGGCCGTCTCAACCGAGGAAATCGAAACTAAGCGGTACGAAGAAAAAGTGAATCAGCTTCAACTTAGCGTCAATGGCCTAGAAGAAGCCTTCAAGAAGTACGAAGAACACGCCAAGCAAACTGCGCAAGAAGCCGCAAAGCATGAGGAAGAAGCAAACGCCAAGCTTGCCGCTGCCGTTAAAAAGCAGCAGGAAGCGGAAGCCGTATCTAAGAAAGTTCAAGAAGAAGTGAATCAGCTTCGAGCTGCTCTAACGCGATCTCAATTGCTGGCGCATGCTTTGCGTCGCTGTGTGCAACAGCCAAAAAGCAAGCGGGCTCGGTGTGTGGCGAGCGCGGACAAGCGCTACGGAGTAAAGGCGGCAAAGGCAGCCCGACGTACGCGCGTGGCTGGCTGAGCGGCTCGTGTCCTCCTTGGTGCTGCCGGTTCATCACCGACCAGCGCCAAGGAGGCCCTTCTCCTGGGTGACGAACGCTATTGGCGTCCGTCGCGAAGGACTGCTACGACACCTGCAACGTAAACGTGGCCGTCGCCGTCAGGTGGCCTTTCTTGGTGTGATCTCTCACAGTCACAGTGAAGGTGACGGGGTGGTCGCTCGGGTCGGACTTTGCCTTGATGGCTCCCGACAGCAGCCCCGAGCCGGACAACTTCAGGCCGCCAGGCAGCTTGCCGGCTGACACCTTCCACTTGTACGGCGGTATCCCGCCCAGTGCTTCAAGCTGCTGGCTGTAGTGGACGCCGCGTTTCACGCCCGGCAGCGACTTCGTCGCTACGTGAAAGCCGAGTACCGTCAGCATGAAGCTCTGCGTCGAGAAGCCAACTTCGTTGCTCGCAGTGAGCGTGATCGGGAACGAACCCATCTGCGTCGGCGTGCCGGATATCACTCCATCCTTGAATTCCACGCCGGCCGGCAGCGCTCCGGACTCGGAGATGCTGGGGGTGGGGTTGCCGGTCGCCGTAACGGTAAACGTGCCGGCGACGCCCTTCGTGAACGTAGTGCTCGCCGCTGAGGTGATCACTGGGGCTGCGTCGACGGTAAGCGTAAAGCTCTGCACGGCGTTCGCCCCGACACCGTTTTCAGCGGTGAAAGTGATCGTATAGCTTCCGCTTTCAGTGGGCGTGCCGGATAGCACGTCTGTGGCGGCGTTGAATTCCACGCCGCCGGGCAGTGCGCCGCTCTCCGTCACCGTCGGAGATGGGGTGCCGCTAGTTGTGACGGTAAAGCTGCCTTTGTCGCCCTTCGTGAATGTGGTGGCGTCTTCGGAGGTGATCGCAGGCGCTTCGTCTGCGATCTCCTTCACAGTTCCCTCCGACCCAGCGTAGTTTGCGTCGCCGGCGTAGGTGGCGCTGACTTCATCGCTACCGGGGTGAGCGTGTGTGGTTTGGCACGTCGCAGTGTCGGGCGAGCTGACGTCCAGCTGCACGGCTTCGCATCCGGCGATCGGGCCGGAGTCATCGGAGAACGACACCGCCCCAGTGGGCGTGCCGGCGCCCGGAGCCACGGGTGCGACGGTGGCTGTGTAGGTCACAGCAGCCCCAACAAGCCCCTGACCTTCGTCGGAGGAGCTCACCGTCGTCGACGTGGCCACTCCTGGTGAGGTCTCCGCGCTGAGGTGGAGCGTGAGGATGTTGCGGTAGAGCGCGGGGTCTTTCGCACCAATCGTGTACTTGTTCGTACCGGTGCCAAGCACGGTGCCCGCGCTGGTTATCGGTTTGGGAAGGCGGTAGCCGCTGAACACCATTGTCAGCGAGCCTCCCGGATTCTGCACAACGGCCGGACCGTAGGCACGCCCCGAGTAGTAGGCGCTCACCCCCAACGGTTCGTCCCTGCCTTCACCAAGCGCTTTGTCCTGGTTCGCGGATGCGGAGAACGTGTAGTCGGTGCTCACAACCACCTTTGGTACCGACCATTCCTGGCCGTTAGTGGAGGTTGTGTAGAAGATCTGGTTGAACGCGTCGCTGTCCCCGTCGGTAGCCCAAGCCCCGGAGAGGAACATGCCGTAACTGCCGTTGGGGTTCGTGATGATCGTGCCCCGCGATCCGATGTAGCGCAGCTCTGTCGTGTCCGCTTCACCTGGGATGAGGCTCGTGGGGCTGGTGTTCGATGGGCTCGTCTGCTGGTAGGGGTTGGAGAGGTCGTCGTAGGAGCCCGTGTCGTTGCCCGTTCCGGAGGTTGAGCCGCTGATCGGGCCGAGGTCGGTGAAGTTGATGCCGTTTTCGGTGTAGGCCGCGCGCAGCACGGTGTAGTCCTCGTTATTGGCAAACAGCTTCTGTGGCCCCTTCGAGGAGGAGTTCTTACCCTCGCCGATCTTTTCAAGCGCCGCGAGCGGCGCAACCGCGGCGTTGGGGCCGCCGATCCAGTTGCCTTCCTTGACGGAGCCAGTGCCGCCGGTGCAGCCTGTGAGGTTCTCGCTCCCGGCCGGCTCGCCTGCTTGTCCTGCCGAGGTTACCCCCGTGCACGTCACTTCCTGGATCGGCGAGGTGACCGTGGTACCGAGATAGATTTTGAATGAGCCTGTGGTGGGCAGCGGCTCACTTTGGTGTACCGATGGTGTGTAGTTGATCGTGATGCCGGTACCTAGCGTGACTGAACCGGCTTTGAAGGTGGACCCGCTAACGGACCCGTTGGTGGTGCCAACCACGAAGTAGGCGAGCAGCTTCTCTGTGTACAGAACAACGGTCGACCCCGAGGGGGCGCCGGGATAGCTCGGCAGCGTCCCCACGATGCCATCTGGAGCCTTCAAGCCCGTGGTTACCGTGGCCTGCGCGGGGACGATCGGGTCCGCCGTGATCGCGCTGCCGGCGCTCACCGACAGCGTTGAGCCGCTCGTGTTCGTGCAGTCCTCGATCTTCGTAGTCGGGTTCGCGTTGGACTGCGAGCAGTAGACCGTGGCGCCATCGATATACACGCGGTTGGGCGCGTTTTCGTTGAGGATGAAAGTGGTGAACGGCGAGACGACCGCGTTCCCGTTGGTGATCTTGAGTTCAGCCAAGCCACCTTCGCCCGTCGGCTTGTTCGACCCCGCGGGGATCGCCGCCGCCGAGGCCACCGTCGCGATCACCTGCACGAGGTCGTCCTTTGGCTTGACCACCAGCGCCGTCGACGCTGCAACGGTGCAGCCGGTCAGTGCCACTGGCGCTGTACTCGTGCCTTTGCACGTGATGACCGACTGCCACGGTGACGCGGCGTTGTAGTCCTCATAGGGCCCAGCGACGATCTGCTCCGGGGAGCCTTCGCTACCTAGCGTCGAGACGGGGATACTCACTCCGCCGCTGGTCGGGACTTCGATTTCTTCTTCTGCATAGGTGTTCGGGTCGATGCCCACCGCTTCGCTTGCTGGCAGCGCCGCGAGCGGATCTGCAGCCAGCGGTTCGACGTTGTGTACCAGCAGCCCCACGCCTTCATAATCGCCGGCGGGCCGATTGAGCGTGTACAGCTTGGCGGAGCCAGCGATCGAAGCTACGTAGGGATGACCCTGACCATCGTCGTTCGTGTCAGCCGTCGGGCAGTAGCCGTGGTTCTGCTCGAGCGCCTCGCCCTCGCTGACCCAGCTTTTGCCGTTGTCGGTCGAGCGAGCGACGGTGATCGCCTCATCGGCGTCCTTCGGCCGGTAGTCGAAGTAGCCCGTTAGCGAGCCGTCGGGGTTACGCACGACGTCTGGGAAGTAGTACGGCGAGAACGGCAGCGAGGTGCCGGCCGGCTGAGGAACGGGCGTGCCCGTCTCGGGGTTCGCGCCGAGGCTCGAGCAGTAGCCGTCGAGCGGACCGGGAGTCCCGGCGACGCCGCTCGGGTAGGGCACTGAGCCGGTGCCTGGATATACAGCGACGTTTGGCTCGCTGATACCTCCCAGGGTCGTTTCGGCACCCCCCGGCGTGAAGGTCGGAAGCAGATCGGACAGCGGGTAGGCTTCGCCCACGCTTGAGTCGCCCTGAGAGGTGTTCCACGGCCCTCCAGACACAGTGTCCACTGTTGGCGTTTCCGGGCTGTAGGTGGTGACGGCTTCTGACGCCGCGGCAGGTGCAACCATGATTAGGGTCGCCAGACCTGTTCCAGCAAGCGCGAAAACGGTGAACAGCAGGGCACTGGCTCGACGCACGAGATCTCCGATCATCGACGGTGGACTCGCGTCTTCTACCAGCGAAGCGCCGGCTCCCAGGTAGACATAACCAGATGTTCACTTTGTAATCGCGGTGCCGAGCGGCCGCCGATCTGGCGCAGCGGCAACGTCCACCCGCATCTCCGTCGAGGCTTGCCGCCGGCGGTAGCGCCCCGCGGCAAGCAAATCTGCAGAGGTAAACCTAACTCGGCCATTTGTCGAGATGGACGCAGATTCCACATGGACACCACCGCCTGGGCTCGATCAGGCAACGGGCGTGTTTACGTGGATGCCTGGTGCAGACGAGATCGTCATGTCAGACAGCGAACCCCCCCAAGACAACCCCGAGCGTGACCCGCTCCCCGGCTCCTTCTCGAGCGAGCCAGGGAGTGCGCCAATGCCACACTTCGGTCCCCAGGCTGGCGCTGCCAGCCCCTATCCCGTTGTCGCTCCTAGCCTCGACAATGGAGCTGTTGCTACACCGTCGAGCGACCCTCGCGGCAGCGGCAGCGATCGCCTGACGGGGTTCTTCCGCGGCCGCAGGGCGGTGTGGGCGGCGATAGCGTTGCTGGTCGTTGCTGCCGGCACGGTCGCCTCGTTGCTCGGAGCGCATGCGATCGCCAACAGCGACACAAACGAAGGCCACTCCAACTTCCAGCAGAGCTCCGCTGCCGTCGCCTCTTCGCTGAAGCTGGCAATCCAGCGCGAGGAAGAGCTTGCGGTTAGCGCTGGCACGTTCTTCGCCAACAACCCCAAGGCTTCGCGTGCCGAATTTGCCAAGTGGGTCAAATGGGCGCGCACACTACGGCGCTTCCCCGAGCTTGACAATCTTGGCCTGCTCACTTTGGTGCGTAAGCCGCAGCTCGCGGCCTTCCAGGCGCAGCTGAGCGGACACACCCTCAAGCCAGCCAAGGCGACGGCGACGACTGGTGCTGCCGCGTCGACCGCGGCCACGGCGACTGCCACGACGCCGATTGCTGGCATCAAGGTAGTACCCACGACCAATCACCACTACTACTGCTTGACGAGCGCTGAACTGGTCAGAAGCGCCGCGCTGTCAGCAAGTGCGGGTCTCGACTACTGTGCACGCACGCCGGCACTGCTTTATGCGAGAGACGAAGGTCGTAGCCGCTACGTTCAGGTGTCTGTGGATGGAGTCCATGCGCTGAGCATCGAGACTCCTGTCTACCGCGGCAACGCCACGCCTGTCAGTGTCTTTGGTCGCACCGCCGCGTCGGTGGGTTGGCTGCGCGAGATCTTGGTGCCTGGCGTTGTGCTCGCGCAGGTCCTCAAGGGTCACCCCGATGTGGCAGCGAGCATCAGCTACAACGCGCCGGGCACGAGCGTCGCCTTCACCAGTGGCACTGCTCAGTCCGGAGCACAAAGTGCCACTACCAGCCTTCACAACGGGTGGACGGTCACGAGCTATGCCGCCAACTCCGGCGCCAGCGTGCTCTCAGACGGCGACGCGCTGATGCTGCTGATCGGTGGCATCGCTCTCAGCCTGCTGGCAGGCGTCCTCGTTCTCGTTCTCGGTTCCCTGCACACTCCTACCGTGGTCGTCGCGTCGGACGACCCCGAGGTGCCGCACGACGATCTCCACGACGCGCTCACCGGCCTGCCCAACCGTCCGCTGATGATGGACCGCGCAGAGTGCATGCTCGCGCGTGCCGGCCGCCAATCGGGGCTGCTCGTGGGTGCGCTGTTCATCGACATCGACTGGTTCAAAGACGTCAACGAGCGGCTCGGCCACGACGCCGGCGATCAGCTGCTGAAGAACGTGGCCGAACGCCTCGACGCGGTGGTGCGCGCCGGCGACACCGTCGGTCGCCTCGGCGATGACGAGTTCGTGATCCTGGTCGAGTCCGCTGCCCGCGGGGCGCGTCTGGACGCACTCGCAAGACGCGTCATCGAGGCTCTGCACAAGCCGTTCGAGCTCGCGGACTTCGGTCCCAACTTCTTCATGACGGCCAGCATTGGCCTGGCGTTTGGCCGCTACGCGAACCCCGACGATCTGCTGCGCGACGCCCAGCTCGCGCTGCACGCCGCCAAGGCCGCCGGCAAGGACCGCTACACACTGTTCAACGCGAACATGCGCTCCGTGATCGAGGGACGCGGCGTGCTCGAGGTGGAGCTGAACGCAGCACTCGCCGACAGTCAATTCTCGTTGCTCTACCAGCCGATCTATGACCTCAGCACAGGCAAGGTGGCAGGACTCGAGGCACGCATCCGCTGGGAGCATCCCAAGAAGGGCAACGTCCCGCCGGAGGACTTCATCCCGCTTGCTGAGGAAACCGGGCTGATCGTGCCGATCGGCCGCTGGGTGATGGAAGAAGCTTGCAACCGGGCTGCGGCATGGAACGTCACTGGTCACCGGGTAGGCATCTCCGTGAAGGTGTCGGCCACCCAGCTGAACCGAGGGGGCTTCCCCACGGATGTTCTGCGTGCACTGCAGCAATCGGGGATCGAGCCTTCGCTGCTCACCCTGGAGATTGCCGAGGCCACCGTCATGGGTGACGTCAGCGCCGCGGTGGCTCGCCTGGAAGAGATTAAGCGCCTCGGTGTGAGGATCGCGATCGACGACTTCGGAGGTAGCGGCTACGCCCACCATGGCGATCTCCGGCGACTGCCGATCGACTTCCTTAAGGTCGACCGTAGCTCGCTCGCTGCCGCCGAGGATGAGGACTACCGCAGTTGGCTGCTCGAGGCGATCCTGATCGTCGGACGTGACCTGTCGCTGACGGTGGTCGCAAAGGGGATCGAAACCTACGAGCAGATGACCACCTTGCAGGCGATGGGCTGCACGATGGCGCAGGGACTGTTCATGGGCAAGCCCACCCAGGTTGAGGGCGTGGAGAACCTGTTCGAGGTCGATCTCCCAGCGGCGGGCGCAACCGGCCAATCGAGCTGAGATGGCGCTACGAAGCACGAGTTTGGAGGGTGCCGAGCCGCGTGCGCCGATGCCTCCGACCGCGCTGATGGAGTGTCCGCCCGAGGGTGTGGGTCGCCTCGGCGAGGCGCTGAAGGCACGGGCTGGGGACGTGCTCAGGCGGACTATCGCCAACACGGCCGTGGGCGGCGAAGTGGTCGATCCCCCGGTGCAGGAGCGATTCGAGCGCATCTGCACGAACTCCACAATGGCCGTCGCTCGCTGGATCGCAGGCGAGGGCCTCGAGGTAACCAACGACGCCGCGCGTGAAACGTCGCGGATATTCGGTGAGCTGGCCGCCCACCGCGCTGCTTCGCTGAACGAGGTCACTCGGCGCAGCCTGTGGTGGCGCAACGTAATGGCAGACGTCATGCGCGAAAGCGCCGTGGAGCTGAAAATCTCCGACGAGGCGCTGGCGCAGGCGCTGAGCATGCTGCAGATGAGCCTCGAGTTCAGCCTCATACGCGTGTGTGAATCGTTTGAGCAGGAGCGCCAGCGGACCGACGAAGAGCTCGGCCGCCGCGAGGAGGAGCTCGCGTTTCTCGCTACCCACGACCCGCTCACTGGCTTGCCCAACCGAACGCTGATCCTCGATCGCGTCGAGCAGATGTTGGCGCGCTCCACACGCAACCAAACTCCCGTAGCGGCGCTGTTCATCGACGTGGACAACTTCAAGACGATCAACGACACGCTCGGCCACGGCGTCGGCGATGAGCTCCTGCGTGCTGTGGCTGCCCGCCTGGAGGGAGTCGTACGCCACGCCGACGCGCTTGGGCGTCTCGGCGGCGACGAGTTCGTGGTCATTGCCGAGGAGCTTTCGCTGGCGGCTGGTCCGGAGCTGGTTGCCGAGCGGCTGCTGGAGGCGCTCAAGCACCCATTCAAGCTTGGCGCTGAGGAGACGCGGCTGACCGTGACGGCCAGTATCGGCATCGCCGTTGGCGAGCGCGACTCGGCCGAGGAGCTGCTGCGTGACGCGGACATCGCCATGTATCGCGCCAAGTGGGACGGCAAGAACTGCTACGCCGTGTTCGAGAGCGGGATGCAGGACAAGGTCCAAAACCGGTTGGAACTCGACATGGATCTGCGTGAAGCACTCGAGAACGACGAGTTCTTCCTCGCCTACCAGCCGACGCTGGATCTGAACGACATGACGCCCACCGGCGTCGAGGCGCTCATCCGCTGGCGTCACCCGACGCGCGGCATCGTGCAGCCGGATGCGTTCATCCCCTTGCTGGAGGAGACCGGGCTGATTACAGAGGTTGGTAGGTGGGTGCTGCGCGAGGCGTGTCGTCAGGGCGCCGAGTGGCAGCAGTCCGGCTACCAGATTGTGATGGCCGTCAACGTGTCCGCACGCCAGCTCGACGCAGACCAGCTGATCGTGGATATCGAAGGGGCGCTCAGCGACGCGGCGTTTGACCCCGCCTCACTGACGATCGAGATCACCGAGACAACGCTGATGCGCAACGTCGAGGAGACTGCCAGGCGCCTCGCCGCGATCAAGGATCTCGGTGTGCGTATCGCGATCGATGACTTCGGCACCGGATACTCGTCGCTGGCCCACCTGCAGCGGTTCCCCGTCGACGCGCTGAAGATCGACCGCTCGTTTATCTCCGGGCTCAAGCACAACAAGGAGGGCGAGACCCTGATCCGCACGCTCGTGCAACTCGGCAAGGCACTGTCGATCGAGACGTTCGCTGAGGGCATCGAGCAGCACCAGGAGCTTTCGCTGCTCAGAGATGAGGACTGCGACAACGGTCAGGGCTTCTTGTTCTCCCGCCCGCTCGACGTCGCCGGCACGGAAGCGTTCTTTAAGGAAACCGCCGCCAAGCGCATTGCTTCCGCGCTGGTGCCCCCCGCGGCCTAGCTGCCAGCGCCGCGATCACCGGTTGCCTTTGCCCTGCGGGTGGATCGTCTCCCCCCGCGCGAGCATCGCGACAAAGTGCTCGATCCGCCGTGCACGGGTGTCACTGCGCTTGGCCTCGTGAATCCTGTAGAGGACCGCGTACCTGTTCTGACCGGTGAGTCGCGCGAACATCGCCTTGGCCTCTGGTGCCGCGTCGAGCGCAGCGCTCAGGTCGGCCGGAACCTCGATAGTCGCCTGGCCGGCATACGCGGCGTCCCAACGTCCGTCCTCCTTCGCGCGCGCGACTGCCTGCAGGCCGGCTGGGTGCATCAAGCCCGTGGTGTGTAGTCGCTCTACGAGGCCGACATTTCGCTTTGACCACGAGCTGCGCGCTCGTCGAGGGGTGAACCGCTGGCGATATGTGAGCTCATCGCGCCGCCTCACCTGGCCATCGATCCAGCCGTGGCAGAGCGCCTCCTCCAGGGCCTCGTCGTAGGTGAGGCTGGTCGGCTCGACTACGTGCTTCTTGGCGAGCACCAGCCACAAGCCCTGGTCTTGGTCGTGGTGTGCGGCCAGCCACGCCCGCCAGCGGGCCCTGTCGGCCACGAGCAACTCGGGGAGCTCATCAGGCATTGCCGATTAGTTTGCCCCAACCACCGGCGAGCCCGTGCCGGCGCGTTGCCGGCGAGTGTCGGCCTACGCGCTGGCAGCAGCAGTCAACCGCGACCGCCACTTCTCCGAGCTCCATTGCGCTGGCTCGCTGTCCTCGAGAAACCGTTCGAGCACCGCGACGAAGCGCGCTGGGACCTCGAGCTGGGGCATGTGGCCGGCTTCGTCAAAGATCTCCAGGCGACTGTCGGGGATGAGCTCATGCGCGTACTCACCGTGGGCCACTGGAATGATCTTGTCGTGGCGACCCCAGACGATCAACACCGGCACGCCGTCCGCCAGGTAGAGCCTGTCTCCCGCCTTGACGCGCTGGCCTTCGGTGCCCACCACGGAGCGCAGTGTCGCGAGGAACGCGCCACGACGACCTGCGTCGGCGAGTGACGCATAGCCGCGTGCCACCTCGGCCACGTCAGCGTTCGGGTGAAGGCCAATCGCCGCGAGCCCGCGCGTCAGCACTGACCCAGCGATGCTCCCAGGGCCGGCGGTCGCAGCGATGAAGAGGTTCGCGCCCGGGAGAGCCGCCGCGCGTAGGACCGGGCTGACCTCGGGGCCGAGACCGCCGCTGGAGACGAGCACCAGGCGCTCGGTGATCTCGGGGAACTGGTAGGCGAACTGCAGGGCGATACCGCCACCAAGCGAGTGACCCACGAGCGTTGCGCGGTCGTGCCCGAGCGTGAGCAGCAGATCGCGCAGGCCCGCAGCGAGCGACCCGAGTGAGTAGTCGCCCGCACCAGGCGCAGAGTGACCGTGCCCCGGTAGGTCGGGTGCGATCACCGTGTAGTGCCGGGCCAACGGCTCGATCACCGCTTGCCAGTTCTCACACGTCCCGGCCATCCCGTGGATCATCAGCAGCACCGGCCCGCTGCCCGCCTGCAGGTAATTCAGCGGCCGACCATGGAGCGAAATCGTGCGTGGCTGCATCGCATCCATGCCGGTAATCGTTGCAGCTTTGGCGGTAACGCGGAAAACCTGCAATCGTCACGGCAATGTGCCGCCTATTTGGCATGAGCGCGGGCAGCACGCCCGCCACCGCAACGTTCTGGCTGCTCGATGCTCCCGACAGCCTCTCGGCACAGAGCCACCGCGAGCCTGATGGCACCGGCCTGGGCTGGTTCGACGCTCGCGGTGGCCCACACGTCAGCAAGCAGGCACACGCTGCCTACAGCGACCGGACCTTTGCGCGCGAGGCGCGCGAGCTGTACTCGACGAGATTTCTCTCCCATATCCGCTTCGCCTCCACGGGCACGCTCGATCGCCGTAATACGCACCCGTTCGAGCAGCACGGCCGGCTGTTCGCGCACAACGGTGTGATCGAGGATCTACCCGCGCTCGACGTGCACCTCGGCAGCGATAGCCACCTGGTCAAAGGCGAAACCGATTCGGAGCGATTCTTCGCGCTGATCACACGCGAGATCGCAGCGCACGACGGCAACATAGAGGCGGGGATCAAGGTGGCTTGCAGGTGGATCGCCGCGACCCTGCCGTTGTTCGCGATCAACTTCTTGCTCGCCGATGCCGACGGGCTGTGGGCTCTCCGTTATCCGGCTACGCATCCTTTGTATCTGCTCGAGCGCCCGGCCGGGAAGCCGCTGGAGCACGTGAGCAGCTTCGGTAGTCGCGTGCATTCCGAGTCCGCGGTCGTGCAGCCGCTCGTGGTTTTGGCCAGTGAGCGCATGGACAGCGATCCTGGCTGGCGGCTGCTGGAGCCGGGCAGGCTGGTTCACATCGACGCGACGCTGCAGGTGAGCACGCACACGATCCTGGCGGATGCTCCCGCACACTTGCTGACAATCGACGATCTCAATCCAACCGCAAAGGCCTCGCAAGCTAAACCCTGACCCGCTCGCCTTTGGGATCGAACAGCGGCTCGTGAGTGACCACGCCCGCTATCCATTGCCCGAAGATGTCGATTTCGACGCTCGTGCCCAGCTCCACCTCGACGGGCACGTAGGCGTAGGCAATCGAGCGCTCGACCGTGTAGCCGTAGCCGCCGCTGGTAACCCGGCCGACCACTTGATCGTCGATGCGCACGGGCTCATTGCCGAGCGCCACCGAGCGCGGGTCGTCGAGCGCGATGCAGCGCAAGCGCTTGGCCGGTTTAGCCGCGGTTCCCAGGCCGTTGTCACCCGCGCCTAGCCCCAGCGCTGCCGCGCCGGTGAAGCCACCCTGCTTTCGCACGCAAAAGCCAAGACCGGCCTCATAAGGCGTCTCATCGGGCGTGATGTCGGCGGCCCACACGCGGTAACCCTTCTCCAGTCGTAGCGAGTCGATCGCCCGGTAGCCGCCTGCCACCAGGCCATGCTCCTGCCCGGCCTGCCACAGCGTTCGCCATAGCCCGGCGCCGTACTCGGTGGGGCAGTAGAGCTCCCAGCCGAGCTCGCCCACGAACGTCACCCGTAGCGCTCGTACGGGCACATCGCCGATCGCCAGCTCGCGCATATGCATGTAGGGAAACTCCAGCGGATCGTCGGTAAGCGGCGCGAGGATGTGCCGCGCGCGAGGACCCCACAACGCAAAGCATGCCCAACGCGCCGTCACATCTGTGCAGCGCACGCTGCCGTCATGTGGTGCGTGGCGGGCGATCCAGCTGAGGTCGTGGTTGCCGAAGGCGGTGCCGGTGACGATCGAGAACAGCTCCTCCTGGACACGCGTGACGGTGAAGTCGCACTCGATACCGCCGCGGCGATTGAGCATCTGCGTGTAGGTGATCGCGCCCACATCACGGGCGACGTCGTTGTCACACAGGCGCGCCAGGAACTCCGCGGCGCCGGAGCCGGCGATCTCGAGCTTGGCGAACGAGGACTCGTCGAACAACCCCGCGCGCTCGCGTACCGCCCGGTGCTCGGCGCCGATGGCGGGCGACCAGTGCATTCCTGCCCAGCCGCGCGGGCGTAGCGACTCGTCGCCATGGACGGCGTTGGACTCATACCAGTTGACGCGCTCCCAGCCCGACTTCTCACCGAAGGCGGCGCCGTGCTCGGCGTGCCATGGGTAGGCGCTGGAGGTGCGCAGCGGGCGTCCTGCGAGGCGCTCGTGGCCGGGGTAGCGGATGTCGTAGTAGGTCTCATACACCTCCTTGGTGCGCTTGAGCGTGTAGCTGGGCGAGCGAAAGTGAGCGCCGAAACGGCGGATGTCCATCTCCCACACATCGATCGTGGGCTCGCCTTCGAGTACCCATTCGGCCATCACTTTGCCGACGCCGCCCGCGCCGGCGAGACCGTGGGCGCAGAAGCCAGCGGCTACGAAGAAGCCGCGCATGTCGCTCTCGCCGAGGCAGAACTCGTTGTCGGGCGTAAACGCCTCCGGCCCGTTGATCAGCTTGGTGACGGTGATCTCATCCATCACCGGCACGCGCTTGCGCGAGCTAACAGCAATCTCCTCAAAGCGCGGCCAGTCCTCTTCGAGTAGCCGCCCGTTGAAGTCCTGGGGGATCGCGTCCACGAGGTGCTCGTCCAGCGCCCACGGCGCGGAGTGGCGCTCGTAGCCGCCCATGATCAGGCCGCCGCCCTCCTCGCGGAAGTAGATCAGCAGGTCGGGGTCGCGCAGCGTGGGTAGGTGCTCGTCCGCCACCCGCTCGCGAAACGGCTGCGTGACGAGGTACTCGTGAGCGAACGGCACGATCGGTACACGCACGCCCGCCATCCGCCCGATCTCCGCGGCGAACATGCCGCCGGCGTTGATCACTACCTCCGCCTCAATCGGCCCCCACTCGGTCTGTACGCCGCGGACACGCTGCCACCCGTCGGCGCTGGGGTGGGTGGGATTTCTATCTACGTCAATGCCGGTAACGCGCGTGTGCGTGAAGATGCGACAGCCTCCTGCCCGCGCGCCGTCAGCCAGTGCAGTGGTCAACAGCGACGGGTCGAGGTAGCCGTCGCTGGGCAGGTAAGAGGCGCAGCGCACACCGTCGGTGCTCATCAGTGGGAACAGCCCGCGAGCTTCCTCGGCGGAGATCAGCTGCAGCGGCAAACCGAATGTCTTCGCCCACGCGACCTGGCGCAGGACCTCCTGCTCGCGCTCGGGCGTGCAAGCAAGGCGGATACCGCCGCACTGCACCCAGCCGCAGTCGAGCGTCCGGTAGAGCTCGACCGAGTCCATCATCATGCGCGTCAAGGACACGCTCGAGCGAAGCTGCCCGACGAGCCCGGCGGAGTGAAACGTGGAGCCGCTGGTCAGCTCGTTACGGTCGAGCAGCACCACGTCGCGCTCGCCCAGCTTGGCGAGGTGGTAGGCGATCGATGCGCCGCCCACGCCACCGCCGATAATGACCACGCGTGCGCGGTCTGGCAGCTCACGCGGTCTAACCATCGGTCTCCTCTTGTGGGTTCGTGTCGCCTGCCGCTGCGCCCGCGGTAGCAAGCCATTCCTCCAGCTGCGGCTGCTCGATGGCCGCCTCCATGCGCTCGAAGTGGGTGCGCGCGTAGCGGCCGAAGTCGAAGTCCAGCTCTGAGATCTCCGCCTGCACGACGCCCCACGCGCCCTCCCGCGCGTCGGAGAGGATGCGCATCAGCGCGAGCCTAGCCCGCCGCGTATCCGTCACGGGCGCGCCGTGGTAGGCGCCTAGCAGACGCTCGTCGGTGGCCTCGTCGAAGTCGTTGTTGACAGAGAGGTTTCCGAGGTCGAAGTAGGGATCGCCCATGCCTGCGTACTCCCAGTCGACGATCAGCATTTCGCCCCCCGCCCGCCCCGCACCAGCTCGTGCGCGGATGAGGTTGCTCGTGAGCAGGTCGTTGTGGCACGGGCGGGGGTTATCGAGCGGCAGCGCTGCGGCGATGCGTGCTGCCACTGTGGCGGCGCGACCGTAGACGGCCGTCGTCTGCACGCCGAGCTCGTGCACCCGGTCGGCGTACTCCTGGAGTAGGTCGGGGACCCAGAAGCGCGTGGGCAGTTTTGCCGGCGAGTCGTGAAAGCTACGCAGTGCCCACGCGAGCGCCTCGACGTGGTCGGCGATCTCGTGTGGGATCACCGGCTCGCAGTCGATGAAGCGCGTCACCAGGCAGTCATCAAACGCGGCCACGAGCTCTGGAGCGATGCCGAGCTGAGCACCTACGCTGGACGCCACCCGCTCAGCGTCGCGGTCGATCCCGAGGAGCTTCGTGCCGATGCCGTGGACGCGCACTACGTACGCCTGCCCGCCTAGCGTTACACGGAAGTTATGGTTGGTGATACCGCCGGACAGCGGCACGGGCTCGCCTGTCAGCAGGCCGAGTGATGGCTGCAATCGCGCCAGTATCTCCTCCAGCCGGGCCACCCTCCCAAAGTAGCTTTCCGCCATAAGGCATGCAACCTATACCTTCAACACCGTGACTACCGGCGACAAGGCACCAGCAGGCGCGCCAGACACCCGCACGGCGGCTGAGCTGATCGCTTGCGCGGATCTTGATGGCGCTAGCCGGGCGATCCGCCGCGCGACCGTCCGCACGCCCACTTTGGCCTGTGCAGAGCTTTCAGAGCTGGCGGGCACAGCGGTGATGCTTAAGGCTGAGTGCTTGCAGGTAACGGGTTCGTTCAAGCTGCGTGGCGCGCTGAGCAAGGTGGCTGCGCTCGGGCAGCGCGTGGCCCCGGGACTGGTCACGGCCAGCGCCGGCAACCACGCTCGTGCGGTGGCCCAGGCGGCGCGCGTGGCGGGGGTGGGCTGCGAGGTGTTCATGCCACGGGATGCGTCCGTGTCGAAGGTCGCTGCGGTGGAGCGGCTGGGTGCGAGTGTTGAGTTGGATGGCGCGTCGGTAGATGAGGCGCTTGGTCTGGCTCGCGAGCGTGCGGTGAGCACAGGGGCCGCGCTCGTGCATCCGTTCGACGATCTCGATGTGATCGCCGGGCAGGGAACGCTGGCGCTGGAGCTGCTCGAGGACGTGCCCGACCTTGCGCGTGTGGTGGTACCGGTCGGCGGCGGCGGTTTGGCAAGCGGTATCGGCACAGCGCTACGACGCGCGGGCGCCCAGGTGGAGCTTGTGGGTGTGCAGGCGCGCATGTGTGCGCCGTTTGTGCAGGCCCTGGCTGCAGCGAACGCGGCAAGCATCCCGGATTTGCCCAGCGGTGCGACGATCGCGGATGGTGTTGCGGTCAAGCATCCGGGAACGCTCACGCTGCCGCTACTGCGCGAGCTCCTGGACGGGCTCGAGACCGTCACCGAGGAGGAGATCGCTGCGGCGATGGTGTTCCTCGCCGAACACGCCAAGCTCGTGGGCGAGGGCGCCGGTGCGGTGGCCGTGGCGGCGCTCATGAACGGAGGCCTGCAGCCCGTCGCCGGCACGACCGTGGCGATCGTCTCCGGCGGCAACGTCGACAGCGGGCTACTCGCGGGACTATTGCTGCGCTCGGAAACCGAGGCGGGCCGGCGCGTGCGGATTTTCACTCGGGTGCCCGACCGTCCGGGAGGGCTTGCGGAGCTGTTGGATCTCGTCGCACGTTCTCGTGCGAACCTGCTGAGCGTGGAGCACCAGCGCGAAGCCGTGCCGCTACACGTGCGCGAGACGGGGGTGCAGCTAACGCTGGAGACGCGCGGGCGCAACCACACCAAGGATGTGTTGGCGGAGCTCCGCAACGCGGGCTATGAGGTGAGCAGCGAGTAGCCCTGTACGGTGTGAATTGCGCCTGCACTGCCCGGCCGCCCAAGCATGAAGCCCTGCGCGAACTGGCAGCCCATTGCTTCCAACGCGTGCAGTTGGCTGTGCTCCTCGATGCCCTCGGCTACGACCGTCAGCGATAGCGAGCGGCCGACGCCGACGATCGCCTCGAGCAGCTCACGTCCCTGACCCTCCCCGTCCAGCGCTGCCACGAAGCTGCGATCGATCTTGATTATGTCTACCGGCATGCGCTGCAGTTGAGACAGCGACGCGTACCCGGTGCCGAAGTCATCGATTGCCACCTGCACGCCGAGTTCCTTGATCTCCAGCAGATGCTCGCATGCAGCTCCCGCGTCGCGCATGAGTGCCGTCTCGGTGATCTCAAGCGTCAGTGATGAGGGCTTGATCTGGGACTCGTGCAGTGCTCGTCGTACATCCTCGGCAAAACCGTTGCGGCCCAGCTGGCACGCGGACACGTTCACCGCGATGCCGATCGCCAGCCCTTCGCCAGCCCACACGGCAGCCTGTCGGCAGGCTTCGAGCAACACCCAACGCCCAATTGCTGCGATCGAGCCGCTCTCCTCTGCCAGTGGGATGAAGCTGTCAGGCGCGACTATGCCGCGCGTCGGGTGCTGCCAGCGGATCAGTGCCTCCACGCCCGCCAGCTCTCGTGTGGGCAGCTCAAAGATCGGCTGGTAGGCCAGAAAGAACTGGCCCTCGCGCAGCGCCGCGTCGAGGTCGGAGGCAAGCTCGAGTCGGCCTTCCACACCGCCGTACATGCTCGTGTCGAACAATGCATAGCGGTCACGTCCGGCGGCCTTCGCCGCATACAGCGCCAGGTCTGCATCTCGCAGCAACTCATCGGGTGACTCGTAGCGCCCCACAGCCACGCCAATGCTCACGGTCACCGAGAAGATCTTGCCGCCCACGCCCAGCTCGACGGGCGCGCGCAGTGCCTCGGTCAAACGGTCGGCGAGTAGATCAAGCGCCACGTCGTCTGCTCTCGACTCGACCAGCACCACGAACTCGTCGCCGCCGAGTCGGCCTACGGTGTCCTGACCGCGGACCACCTGCTGCAGGCGCTCACCGGCAACTTTCAGCAGTCGGTCGCCTGCAGCATGGCCGAGGCTGTCGTTGACGTGCTTGAAGCCGTCCACGTCGATGAAGAGGGCACCCGCCACCATCTCCGCATGGCGCTCGGTGCGGGCGATCATCTGCTCGGCGCGATCGAGCACGAGTGCTCGGTTGGGCAGGCCGGTGAGCGGATCGTGTAGAGCCTGGTGGGAAAGCTCGCGCGTCTTCTCTTGCACCAGCGATAGCGCCCGTGTGCGCCCGGTTCCCAGCACCAGCACCAGCAGCCCGAGCAGGACGCTCAACAGAATCCCTCCTACCAGCACGCCGAGCGCCTCGTGGTAGCTAAAGACACCGCCCGCCACAGTGGCCCCAAAGCTTTGCACCGTCCACCCGTTGTGGAGGCTGATGTTTGCGCTTTGCGCGTCGTTAGGCACCTTGCCGCTGGCGAAGTGCACGTGGGTGGCGCCGGACTGGTAACCAAAGCGCACGGCAATGCCTGCGTGACCCTCGAGTGCTCTTTGCAGAACGACGCCAGGGACCAGCAGCTCGCCTAGCCACCCTACGAACTCGCTCCGCCGTCCAGCGACGGTGGCAGGCGTTTTGCCGCCGCGGTACACGGGCGTCTCCACGCCCAACGCGGTTGCGCCCATGTGGGCAAAGGGCGCGTAGTTCGCGAGTCCCGATTCGCGGGCGGTCATCAGGGCAGGGGCGAGCGCGCAGTAGTCGAGCCCCACAGGGATGTAGCTGGCGGCGTTGCGCGCCAAGCCGGCAACCGCCAGGCAGTAATAGGGACGGCGGCCGGCCGGCAGTACTTCCACGCGACTCTCCCTCGGCAGCGAGCCCGGGCCGAACGGCTGCACAGGGTGCACCATCATTGCTGCCTCGAACGCAGCCAGCCGTGAGGCAGGCACGAGCTCGACGAAGCCAATGTTCTGCAGCTCCGGGTAGCGCTGCATCGCATGCACCGACTGCGCCCAACGATCGAAATCCGCGGCGGAGGCGTGCGGGTTTCCACTCACGAACGCGCTAGCGCTAACGACGAGGTCTTCCTCATGTTGGATCGCCAGCCTGAGCGTTGAGGCGATCTCGTTGGAGGTCAGGTGGAACGCCAGTCTCTCGCGATCCGCGCCTGACCGGGCGACCGCCCGGGCCCCGAACAAGGAGCCGATCACACCTACGAGCACCAATAGCCCGGCGGCGATCCCCCACGCTCCCCGGTGTTTACTGATGGCTCGGCTCAGGCCCACGCGTTCTTACCTCGCTTGTCAATAGGCGCACATACGCGCTCTCGCGACGAGAATCGGGTGGCGGGGTGCCGTTCTGTCGGTTCTCTGCTCGCTGTGGACGGATTACAGCCGTCTGTCTATTTCAGTGCCAGACAGTGAATGAGCGGACTGCCTGCGCCGCGGCACCCGCGACCAGGCCCCAAGCCTACGGACCTTTCAGCCACACAAGGTGTCCACCACACTAAGGCAATCGCGCCTCCTTGCCGATGAGAGATCGTGACCATGCTTGCGCGCCTTCTCTCAACGTCCACCTCGGTGCGCTCGACTTTTGCCAGGAGGCATGCGCCTACAGCGGCACTGGCGGCGAGCGTCGTGACCGGGGTACTGCTATTTGCTGCTACGCCCGCCGGGGCGACCGTCACACGCGTGGAAACGAGTCCTGGCAACTTCACGGAAGTCGGGCTGCAGCCCCGTTCCGAACTTTACGGCGAAGGCAAAGCCGAAACGTTCGCCAACAACAACGGCAATGCCATTGTGGATGGCTCGAGCGTGTACACGATCTATTGGGACCCAACCGACGTCTTCAACCAGCATCACGAATGGCTCACGAACATCGACACGTTCTTCCACGCGATGGGCGAAAACAGCGGCAACACCGCCACCATCTTCGGGCCGCTCGGCGAGTACCGTGAACGCTCAAACGCGGGAGCGGTGTACAGCACGGTCTTCAAGGGCGCCTACACCGACAGCACCTCCTACCCCAGCCCTGGGTGCAGCGATCCGGAGCCCCTCGCCCTCGGAGCACTCACCTGTCTGACCGACGCGCAACTGCGCGAACAGCTGCAGTCGTTCATCGCCACGCACGGACTCCCCAAGGGCATGCACACGATCTACTACCTGATCACGCCCCCCGGTGTGCCCGTGTGTCTCGATGCCGCCGCGAGCCACTGCTCTGACTACTCGCTCACCAAAACGGAAGCGGAAAAAGAAGAACACAACAGTGAAAGCTACAAGCACAGCTTCTGCAGCTATCACGGCATCATCAACCCAGATGCCGCCACCGAGGGTGATGGCAACACAATTCTCTACGCCGCTATCCCGTGGTCGGTAGGGACTCTCGGTGATGCTTATCAGGTATCCAAAGCTCGCGTGTACGCTGATGGATACGATTGCCAGGATGGCGGCTGGAACGCGGAAAATAACAAAGAGATCAGGGAGAAAGAAAGAGCCCTGAGCACCGAAGAAGAAACGAAACTCGCAGCTGAACCACCAGCCAAGCGTGAAGAACTCGAAGAAATACGCAGGCTCGAAGGTCCTCACCAGGAGGAGCCCAACCAGGAAGGCAAAGGCGAACTCGGCGACTACAGCCCTGGCCTGTCTGACCTGATCATCAATCAGATCGCGGAGGAGCAGGCAAACATCGTCACCGACCCGCTCTTGAACGCGTGGCAGGACGAAGAACATCACGAGCTCACCGATGAGTGTCGGGATGTCTTCGGCAACACCGTCAACATGGGAGTTGGCGGGACGGCTCTGGCGAATCTCAACACTTTTTCGGGAACGCTGTTCAACCAGACGTTCGGTGAAGCTCACTATTACATCAACAACGTCTTCAACTTGGGCGACGGTAGCTGTGCCGGAGGCGTCGCCTTGGTCCCGAGATTCACAGCTCCCAACCCAGTCAAAACTAACGAAAGCGTCGCCTTCGATGGCCTCGAGTCGACGGTTGGGTTGATGAAGGGCGAGGTCTTCGGTCCGTCGGGCCCGCCGGCGGTCACCTACGCCACTTTCCACTGGAACTTCGGCGACGGCAGCGAAGCGTCCGGATTTGCACCGAACTCACCGCCCTGCGAACTCCCGTGGCTCAGCCCGTGCGCTGGAAGCGTCTTCCATAGCTACCAGTACGGTGGCACCTACCAAGTCACCCTGACGGTGACCGACGTGGCGGGCAACACGACGAGCGTCACTCATGAAGTCACGGTGAACGGGTCTCCCCCACCATCCAGCCCATCGGGTTCAGGTACCCAGAGCATGCAGGGTACGCCAAGCAGTCAGAGCAGCGGCTCGTCTAGCTCGAATGGCGTCACTCCTTCAGTCCCCGCCCCAATTGCCGCTGCCACGATCGTCCCGCAATCACTCCGCAAGGCACTGCACAAGGGTCTCCTGGTCAGCTACTCGGTCAATGAGCAAGTGGCGGGACGCTTCGAGGTACTGCTCAGCCGCGCCGTCGCACGTCGGCTGGGAATCAGCGGCACGCCAGCCACCGGCATGCCCGCCGGATCCCCGCCGCAACTGGTGATCGCCAAAGCGATCCTGGTCACGACCAAGGGAGGGCACAGCTCGGTTCGTATCGAGTTCTCCAAGCGAACCGCCGCTCGCCTTGCCCACGCGCACAAGGTTGCGCTGACGCTGCGGCTGACGGTACACAATGCTTCCTCGAGCAACCCCGCGACGACGACGGTCGTCAGCGCGGTCACGCTCGGCGGCTGACGCGGCCGCACGCAGCCCGCCGCCGCCGCGTCCCGCGAGCCTCAGTCCACGGAATCCTTGTCACGAGTCGAGCGTGACTTGTCGCGGAAAACGAAGTACCACAGGGCGAACAGGCCGATCCAGCCCACGGCGATGGATACCACGGAGATGATGCCCAGTCCGGTGCTGCTCGCGGTTTCCGCTTCACCGTCCAGTGCCAAGGGCAGCGACAAGACGACGCCCGCGAGATGTGCGAGCGTCGGTACCATCGCGCTTATAGCCCGGGCCAGTGGCGCACGACGTAGCCTTCGTTGTCGGTTGGCTGAACCTGCCAGCGCGATGCATACACGCCGCTGCGTCCGGCCGTGTCGTACAGCATCCCGTCCACGTACATGTAGGTATGGCCAGCGTTGGCGTACACGGTGATGTACTTGCCTGGCCCCGGCGCCCCCCAGCTCTCGAGCTGACCGGAGGTCTCTGGGGCACTCAGCAAGCCGCCGGCTGCCAGCGCGTAGCTGACGGACCCAGAGCAGTCGTAGGCGTTGTCGATAAACGACGCATGCCCACCGCCGTAGACGTAGGGGAAGTCAGCGATCTCGTTGGCGCCAGCGATCACCTTTTGTATGACTTCCGGCACACCCGACGGGATCGGAATGGTGCCGTTGCCGCCAATCGACTCGCCGCCGGGAACAGGCGTGAGCGTGCGCGCTTGGCTTCGTCTGGCGCTTCGTTCCACGGCCTGCATCTGCTGCAGCTCCTTGCGTACTTCCGCGTCGGAGGGCGCTCCCGCGGCGACGATCGCTTCACCGGCCTTCACCGGCGCCTTCGCCGTCGAGTGGTGCACGGACGCAGGCGCCGGGTAGCTGTCGGCTTCCAGCGGGTCGGCGACCTCTTTCGCGACCCCAGATGAGCCGCTCTTGCCCGCCGATGTGGCCACGGCGTTGGTAATCGTTGTACCCGGCGGGTCTGCTTTCGCACCAGCCCTGGTCGTGGTTGAGCCAGCGCTACCTACGGTCGCTTCGCCGCAGCCGGTCAGCATGCCGGCGGCCAGCAGGCAGCCGACGCTTGCGATTGCCCTCCGCGTGAAGGTCATGCGGTTAGGCTATCGACCCTGTCCGCCAGGAAGTGTCGCTAACCTGATGCGGATGCGCGAGGAAGCCTCGGCCGTGGAGATCCGGCCGCACGTTCGCCTGCTCCACGGGATGCGCCGGCCAGCCAACTGGCTGCAGCTGGTGCGCTTCGGGCTCGTGGGCGGCGTTGGCTTCGTGGTCAATGTTGCTGTGTACGCGTTGTTCGTGCACTCGGCTGGGCTTGACTACCGCGCCGCGTCGGTGGTTGCGTGGCTCGTAGCGGTGATCAACAACTTTGTGCTCAATCGCCTCTGGACGTTCGACGCGCGCGACGGCAGGGCGCACTTTCAGGCGCTTCGCTTTCTCGTGGTCAGCCTCGTGGCCGAGGCTTTCAGCCTGCTGGTGCTGACCCTGCTCGTTGAGGGCGCGGGTGTCGCGAAGATTCCCGCCCAAGCGCTGGCGGTAGCAGCCTCGATGCCGCTCAACTTCCTTGGAAACAAGCTTTGGAGCTTCCGCTGAACCGCGGGAGCCTTTCGTCCTGTTGACCCCCGGATCGGGCCGTCAAGCTGTTGGTTGGCGGCTCGGCCGGGACCTATACTCTGCCTTTACCCCTCTCGGAGGATCCTTGTGCAGGAGATGGTGATCTACGGCGTCAGCTTCGACATGGTTGGCAAGCAGCCAATCGTGCTGCTGAAGACCGTCGACGGCAACAAGTTCTTGCCCATCTGGATCGGGCATCCGGAGGCCGCTTCGATCTTGATGAAGCTGCAAGGTGCAGGCACGCCGCGGCCGATGACCCACGATCTCCTGTGCGACATCCTCGGCGAGCTCGATGTCAAGTGCACACAGGTGTCGGTCACGGAGCTGCGTGAGAACACCTTCTTCGCCTCGATCACGCTTAGCGTCAATGGACGCGAGCTCGAGATCGACTCGCGCCCGAGCGACGCCATCGCGCTCGCGGTTCGCTCCGGTGCCCCAATCTACGCCGCTGAGGAGGTCATCTCCGAGTCGGCCATCGAGTTCGAGCACGACGTCGAGGAGTCTGAGGACGTCGTCGAGAAGTTCAAGGAGTTTCTAGACCAAGTGTCGCCCGAGGACTTCGCCGCAGGCGACTCTTAGCGTGTAAAGGCGCTAGCGAGGATCCGGCCTACTAGCTCCTCGAAGCCGATGCCCGCGGCGTCGGCGGCGAGTGGCAGCAGGCTGGTTTCGGTCAATCCGGGGCCGACGTTCGTCTCCAGGACCGATAGCTCACCCGTCTCGCCGTCCATCATCAAGTCGACTCGCGCCACCCCGTGGCAGCCGAGCAGCTTGTACGTCTCGAGCGCCAGCTGCTGGGCTCGGGCGGTCGTCTCCTCCGGTAGCTCGGCGGGACACACGAACGTGGTCATGCCGATCTCATAGCGCGACTCGTAGTTGTAGAACTCCTCTTCCCGCGGGATCGCCTCGACGACCGGCAGTGCCAACGGTGGGCCGGACGCGGAACTAAGCTCAGTCGCCGGGTCGAGCACCGACACGGCGAGATCGCGACCCTTGACATAGCGCTCGATTACCGCCTTGCGGTCATACGAGAGCGCTCCCACGATCGCCCCAGGAAGCTCATCGCTCGACCGCGCGAACTTGACGCCCAGCGCAGAGCCCTGGTTGGCGGGCTTGACCACGAGCGGAAAGCCGAGCAGCCGCTCGATGTCGCCGAGTGCAGCGGACACTCCTAGCTCCCTGATCGCGCTCTCCTTAATGGCGGTGAAGTCCGGCGTGGGAATGCTCGCCTCGCGCATCAGGTACTTCGCGAGTGCCTTATCGGTGCAGCGCATGCACGCGGCTGGGCCGGAGCCCGTATACGGCACGCCGATCAGCTCCAACAAGCCTTGCACCGTGCCGTCCTCGCCATCGCCCCCATGGAGAGCCAGGAATGCTGCATCGGGCTTGGCCTCGTGCAGCTGTGCCACAAGATCTTGCCCGGGGTCGATCGCGATCACCTCGTACCCAAGGCGGCTCAGCGCCTGCTGCACGCGCGCACCAGATCGCAGCGACACTGTGCGCTCGAGCGAGCCTCCGCCCTTGAGCACCGCCACCTTCTGCGCGGCGCTCATCGATCCCGTCGTCGGCGTGCCTTGTGGGCCGGCTCGGCCCCCTCGCGGCGCGGCAGCTCGAGCACGTCCGCGAGCGGCGTGCCATCGTCGGGTGGCGCGGTGGGTGTGGCCGCGGCCGGTGACCGGGTCTCGGCGGACTGGGCGGACTGGGTTCCCATCAGGCTTCCCAGCAGGCCGGTGTCGCCGCCCATGATCTCGCCGATGCGACGGATGCCCTCGCGGATGTCGTCGTCGGGAACTCCCGCGAAGTTCAAGCGCATCGAGGAGCTACCGCGTCGGCCGTCCATGTAGGCGGCTCGCCCGGGGACAAACGCCACGCCTTCGCTTCGCGCCAGCAGATCGGTGGTGTCCACGTTGCCGTCCAATGTCGCCCAGATGAACAGCCCACCTTGGGGCCGTGTCCAGCTCGCGCGCCCGCCAAAGTGCTCCTCCAGCGCCTGCAGCATCACGTCGCGCCTACGCCTATAGAGCAGCCGCAGGCGCTCCACGTACTCGACCCACGCGGGCTGCGCTGGCTCGGATTCGCTCCCCGTCTCGGCGAAGTACGCAGCTACGAACATTTGCGTAACCGGTGAGGAACACAGGTCCGATCCCTGTTTGCCGAGGTTGAGCTTCTCCAGCACCGGTCGTGGCGCCACCGCCCAGCCCAGGCGCAGCCCTGGCGAGAGGATCTTCGAGAACGTGCCCAAGTAGACCACCAGATCCGAGCCGCCGGAGGGCTGGCTCCCGTTCTTGGCGTCCAGCGAGTAGAGCGTAGGCAGCGGATCACCCTCGTAACGCAGCAGTCCGTAGGGATTGTCCTCGAGCACCAGCAGCTCGCGCTCGCGCGCCACCTGCACCAGACGGCGCCTGCGCGCCAACGACATCGTTACCCCACCGGGGTTCTGGAAGTTGGGGATCGTGTAGATGAACTTGGGCCTGCGGCCTTCGCTCTGGAGACGGTCCAGCGTGGCCTCGAGCTCGTCGATCGGCATGCCGTCCTCGTCGATCTCGATCTGCACCACCTGTGCCTGGTAGGCGCCGAATGTGGGCACCGCCCCTGGATATGTGGGCGCCTCGGCGACGATCACATCGTCAGGGTCGATCAGCGCCTTGCACACGAGGTCGATCACCTGCTGGCCGCCGGTCGTGACGATCACCTCCGAGGGGTCGACCTGCGTGCCCTCCGCGGCCATCACATCGACGATGCAGCCGACGGTTGCAGCCATTCCCTCTGTGGGTCCGTACTGCAAGGCCCGCGCCGTCGAGTTGGCCGCCACCTGAGCCATCAGCTTTGCGTATAGCTCCGGGGCAAACGTGCTCGTGTCGGGCAGCCCGCCGGCGAGCGAGATCACGTCGGGACGCTCGGTCAGAGCCATCATCTCGCGCATCGCCGAGCTTTTCATGCCGCGCGTGCGCGTCGCGAACAGCGCCTCGTAACGAGCAAGCTCGTGTGCTGCCGGCCTGGTTCGTCGTCTATCGTCCATGACCGCCTGCCTGCCTGTCCTCCCGAAGGAAGGGTCCTTCGGCACGGAGGGTGCCCCTCAGGGTACGCATCAGCGCACGGTAGCGCACCTCCAAATCCACGCTTGCATGAACGGTCTCTTCTTTTACATCGGTCTCGGCGTCGGCCTCGCGGCAGCGTGTGGGCTGCGCCCGTTCCTGCCGCTGTTGCTTGCCGGGGCGCTCGGCTCTGACAGCGCCCTCGGAATTGCCTTCGGCAGCGGCAGTTTTCACTTCCTGCAGGCTGGATGGTGGCTGCTGGTCCTGGTCGTCGTATTCGTGCTCGCCTACGCCCTGCAGTTGCTGGCGAAGCTCACACCGATCCTCGACCCGGGTCAGCGCGCCGGGCGGGCCGACCCGCTTGCGGCGTCCCTCACAGGGCTGGGGTTGGGTGCGGGTGCCCTCGCTTTCGCGGGGACACTGGCGGCGCACGGCGACGCCTGGTGGCCCGGGCTGATCGGTGGTCTGCTCGCGGCGGCCCTTGCCCAGCGCGCTAGTTGGCCTGTACTTCTGCGGGCTCGCTCGCGGCTGAGCGACCGCTCGGCGCGCGAGGCGTTGACGGTCTATCTCGATGCTGGCGCGCTCCTGGCGGCGGCGCTTGTGGCGGTGCTCCACCCCCTCGGCTATGTGCTTGTGGCGCTGCTTGTCTGGTTTGCCTGGCGTGGCCGTGGACGCGGCGATGAAAAGTACGCGGGGCTGCGCGTTCTGCGCCGCTGATGCGTTTGTCGTGAGCTCCTCGGCGCCAAAGCTCGTCCTGTGTGTGATCGATGCGATGGCGCCTGCCATGCTCGAGCGCGCGATCGCCGCTGGCACTGCACCCGTGCTCGAGCGGCTTGTACACGATGGGCTGTACGTCTCCGATTGCGTTGCCGCGTTTCCGTCTGTGACGCCCGTCTGTGCAGCGTCGATCGTCACGGGCTTCAGTCAGGACGCCCACGAAATCCCGGGCATGAACTGGTTCCACCGCGAGGAGCACCGCTATGTCGAGTACGGCTCCAGCTTTCGTGCTGCTCAGCGCTTTGGCATTGCCCGCCAGCTCACTGACACGGTCTACAACATGAACCGTGCGCATCTCTCTGCGAACACGCCGACCGTGTTCGAGACGCTCGACGACGCCGGCGTGCGCACCGCCGGTACCACCTATCTGATGTATCGAGGGCGCTATCGGCACGAGCCTCAGCGCGACACTGCCCTCACGCGGGTGGCTTCGACGCTGATGCGCCACCCGGTGATGGGCCCTCGCGAGCTCTTCTATGCAGACATCTTTGCCTCGCAGCGCACGGGCTGTCGCTCCGGGTTGGGCATGCCCGGCGTGCGTGATCGCCACTCCGGCTGCGTGTCCGCGTACATGGTCGAGCACGATCTGTTCGACTTCCTGCTGCTGTCGCTGCCCGACAACGACTGGCACTCGCACAAGCGCGGCCCGGAGGGGCAGGCCCACTCAATCGCCCAGGCCGACTTGCAGCTCGCACGTGTGATGAACGCTGCCGGTGGCGTGGACCAGTTCCTTGCTGAGCACGCGATGATCGTGATGGCTGACCACTCTCAGGCACCTGTCACGGCGACGATCGCGCTCCAGGATGAACTGGCCGAGCTCGGCGTGCTCGGCCCCGCACGCGCGAGTCGCTCCGCGGACGATTCCGATGCCCCCGAGCCGCGCATTGCCGTTTGCCCTTCCCAGCGCGCCGCCATGGTCTATGCGCTGCACCCATCACAGCGTGATGGGATGCGCGCCTCTGTCGTTGCCCGCAGCCTCGCTATCGACGGTGTCGACCTCGTGCTATGGCTCGAGCGCGACGCCCATGACGCGCCCCGCGAGGGCGTTATTGCGAGTCCTCAGCACGGTGAGCTGCGATTCGCCCCTGGTGGTGAGATGCGCGACGCCCGTGGTGTCGGCTGGAGCGTCGATGGCGCGTTGGCGGTACTCGGCGCTAGCGTGCACGACGGCTGCCTGTCGAGCCCCGATTATCCAGACGCGCTGGCACGAGCATGGGCGGCATTGATCTGTCGGAACTCTGGTGAGGTGCTGCTATCCGCGGCGCCCGGCTTCGAGTTCCTCGACTGGGGTCGCCAAGCGCATGTTGGCGGTGGCAGCCATGGCTCGCTGCACGCCTCGGACTCGCTCGGCGCGCTCGTGCTCAGCGGTGTGCAGTTGCCCGATCCAATGCCCGCTCAGTCGGCGATACGCGACGTCGCCGCGCTTGTACGGGGACATTTCGGGCTCGAGTAATTGGGTGAACGGCTGCGTAACGATGCGTTTCATCGCCAAATCTGCGCTGGTGGCAGTAGTCCTAGTGCTCCTGCTAGCGGTGCTCGCGCTGATGAGTACTTGCGCGGCTGCTGCCTCTCGGACGTTTCCCGCAGATGCATTCCACGCGCACGCATCGGCGGGCACACACACTTCCACCCGAACGAGCACCACCAACTCGGAAACGCCGGTTCCGGTGGCGCTCTCGAACGTGCCCCCAGCGGCCCGCAGGCTCTCCTCCAATCAGGTGCTGGCGATTGCCAATCGCCTTCCCAAGATGAAAGCACTGAGCCACGAATACAGAGGCTCCTTCGGCGATGTTTATCTGAAGGGTGCTTTCCAATGGCAGGTCAGCTACTTCACCCATAACGGCAAGACCGAGATCGGGCTGGTCATCATCAACGACCTCGGCGGACGCGTGGTCGAACAGTGGACTGGCTTTCAAATCGCGTGGACAATGGCCCGCGGCTATCCGGGTGCGTTCGGCAGGCACGTCAACGCCGTGTACATCTGGCTGCCGATGTGCCTGCTGTTCATGCTGCCGTTCTTCAACTTCCGTCGGCCATGGTCACTGCTGCATCTGGACCTCTTGATGCTGCTGTCGTTCTCCGTGTCGTTGGCATTCTTCAATCACGCGAACATCTACGCGTCCGTACCCCTGAGCTATCCGCCACTGCTGTATCTGCTGGCCCGGATGCTCGCCCTGCTGCGACGCCGCTCTCCCCCTGATGGGCGCTCGAATACCCCGCGCCTGCGTTTGCTGGTCCCCACCCCGTGGCTGGTGCTCGGCGTGGTGTTTCTGCTCGGTTTTCGCATCACCCTCAACGTCGTCGACTCGAACGTTGTGGACGTGGGCTACGCGGGCGTGATCGGAGCGCAGCGGATCGTCAACGGCAGGGCGCTCTATGGTGGCTATCCGACCGACAACGAACACGGCGACACGTACGGACCGGTCAACTACGAGGCTTACGTCCCGTTTGAGCAGATCTTCGGCTGGAGCGGCACCTGGGATGACCTGCCCGCTGCTCACGCTGCAGCAATCTTCTTCGACCTGCTGGCCACCGCGCTGTTGTTCCTGATCGGCCGACGCATGCGCGGCCCGACGCTCGGCACGGCACTTGCGTATGCGTGGGTCGCCTATCCGTTCACGCTGTTCTCCCTGGAGAGCAACTCCAACGACAGCCTCGTAGGCGTGCTGATTCTCGCTGCCGTGCTGCTCGCCAGCTACCGCTCGCAGCTGGCGCTGGCCGGACGCGGCGCGCTGGCAGCGCTGGCCGGCCTGACGAAGTTCGCGCCACTTGCCCTGGCGCCGCTCTTTGCCACACACGACCTGATTGGCCAGTCGCCGGCGCGCCGCATCCGCTCATTGGCGCTGTACGTGGCGGCATTCTTGGCGGCCAGCGCCCTGGCCTGCATACCAGCGCTCAGCCACGACTCGCTACACGAGATCTATGAGCGTACGTTCGCCTACCAGTCAAGCCGTGGCTCCCCATTCTCAGTGTGGGGTCTATACCGGCTCCAGGGACTTGAGCCGGTCGTCGAGATCGCCGCCGTCCTGCTCGCGCTCGCGCTCGCGTTTATCCCCCGGCGTGCGGACATCGTCGGGCTGTGCGCCGCGTGCGCGGCGGTTGTGATTGCCGAGCAGCTAAGCATCGAACACTGGTTCTATCTGTACATCCCGTGGTTCTTCGGGCTCGTGATCGTTGCCCTATTCGGGTGCCTCAGTGATCCTCGCGACCCAGTGCCGGTCTCGGCATCAGCACCTGCTCGATCGAGTCTGCCCGCAGTCGCTGTGAGCAGCTGACCAGCACACCCATCAGCCACGGATCCTCCGCGGAGGTCTCAAAACGAATCGGCATCTGCGTCAGCAGCGACTCGATTGCCTGCTCGCGCTTGACGCCGATCACACCACCCCGCGGCCCGGTCATACCGACGTCGGTGATGTAAGCGGTCCCACCCGGGAGCACCCGTGCGTCGGCGGTGGGCACGTGTGTGTGCGTGCCCACCACGGCCGTCACACGTCCATCCAAATGCCAGCCCAGCGCGACCTTCTCCGAGGTCGCCTCGGCGTGCATGTCCACGAGGATGTGATCGACCCCGCCCAGTTCCCCCAGCGCGACCTCGATCTCGGTGAACGCGGAACGTCCCGCGCGTACGTACAGATTGCCGCTGAGGTTCACCACCCCCAGGCGCATCCCGTTGCGCTCCACCACACACACGCCGTGCCCTGGCTGGCTGCGCAGGAAGTTGGCCGGACGCACGATCGGCTTACCGGAGTCCAGATATGAGTAGACCTCGCGGCGGTGATAGGTGTGATTGCCTAGCGTGATCGCATCGACACCTGCCGCGAACATCTGCTCGGCGATCTTCGGCGTGATCCCCAAACCGCCGGCAGCGTTCTCGCCGTTGACGACCACGAACGTCGGCGCGTAACGCTCGCGCAAGACCGGCAGGCAGTCGAGCAGCGTATGCCGCCCGAGACCCCCCACCACGTCGCCCGCAAACAGGATACGAACTGCCTCTGTGGCGTTCGCATCCGTCAGCGCGCTCGCTGCCGTGTGCTCACTCGAGTTCCCAGACCTTGCGGTGGCCGCCTCGGACTCAGCCATACTCTGGCGATGGTGGGAGGCAGGTGAGCGGCGTCTCCGAGAAAGCCCCTGCGGTCGATCCGCCGCGGGTCGATCCGCCCGGCGAGCACGAGCGTGAGCTGAGCGACGGGCCAGACGGCGCGACGGCTGGCGGGGTCGACGCGAGCTCCTCGACGGAGCCGCCGCGTGTGGTGATCCCCCGCTGGGTGCAGTTGGTGCTGCTGCCATTGGCCCTGTTGGCGATGTGGGCGCTGGCAAAAGCCGCGGGGAAAGTACTCGTGATCTTCATCATTGCCGGCCTCATAGCACTGCTCCTCAACCCGGCTGTCGCGTTCCTGCACCGCACGCGCCTTCCCCGTGGCCTAGCGGTGCTCACCGTGTACCTAGCATTCTTCCTCACGCTGGCCGGTATCGGGTTTCTGCTGGCCAACCCTATCTCCGATCAGGTGCGCACGTTCAGCAACAACCTGCCGCACATCGAGGCCGAAGCCAACAAGTCGATCGAAAACCTCCAGCATTACCTCGATCGTCGCGGCATCCACGTGGAACTCGTCAAACAGGGCAAGACTGCGCTACAGAGCATCGAGGGCAAAGTCGCCAAGAGCGCCGCCAAACTGGCGTCGTTCGGGGGTGCGCTTGCCACCGAAGTGGCCAACGGGATCTTCGATCTCGTGCTGGTGTTCGTGTTGTCGGTGTACATGCTCTTGTACGGACGCCAGATCGGCACGCTTGTGCGCCGCGCGATGCCTGACGGCGACGGTTCCAATGCCGACGACTATCCGCACCTGGTGCAGCGTGCGATCTCTCGCTACGTCGGCGGGCAGCTGCTGTTCAGCACGATCATGGGTGTCTCCACCGGTGTCGCCCTGTATCTGTTCGGCGTGCTCGGCATCTTCCCCGACGGCCGTACCTACGCGGTGGCTTTCGCCGTGTTCTATGGCGTGATGGAGCTCGTGCCCTACGTCGGCCCAATTCTTGGTGCGCTACCACCGGTGATCGTCGCGCTACTCACTAAACCAATCACTGCTCTGTGGATAACTTTGCTGTTCGTCGGCTTGCAACAGCTCGAGGGCCACGTGGTCGCGCCTCAAGTGTTCGGGCACACGCTGCGAATCAACCCACTGCTCGTGATCCTGGCGCTGCTGCTCGGCCTGCAGTTCTACGGCATCCTTGGTGCCTTGCTCGCGCTGCCAATCCTCGCGGTCTTGCGTGAGACGGCTGTCTATCTGAGTCGCCACGTGACCCTCGAACCCTGGGATCGCGGCCACAGCGGACTGTTGTGAGCGTTGTCCTCGGCGCTAGCGCCCTCGCCAAGCACTATGGCGTTCGACCGGCGCTGCAAGACGTCAGCTTCCAAGTTGGCGCCGGAGAGCTAGTCGCTGTGGTTGGTCCCAATGGTGCCGGCAAGACGACGCTCTTGTCGATCATCGCCGGGATCGCCTCGCCGAGCGCCGGCACGGTTAACCGCGGCACGGGCGAGGCCGGCCGGGGTGTCGGCTGGGTGCCACAGGCGTCGGCGCTCTACTCGAAGCTATCGGTCGCGGAGAACCTCGAGCTGTTTGCCAATCTCGAGGGGGTTGCAGACGTCCGCGCCGCGGTGCAGCGAATGCTCGAGCAGACTGGCCTGCAGGCGCGTGCGGACGAGCCCGTCGGCCGGCTCTCTGGCGGCAACCGCCAACGCGTGAACGTCGCGCTTGGGCTG
>Ga0209624_10000318_pt1 | contig 42689 bp, 50 predicted proteins | sample JacPinW_OM2H0_O1_FD_188565 | JGI IMG/M metagenome (GOLD analysis project Ga0209624, IMG submission 188565) | Forest soil microbial communities from Algoma, Ontario, Canada - Jack Pine, Ontario site 1_JW_OM2H0_O1 (SPAdes) (version 2) | ecosystem: Environmental > Terrestrial > Soil > Boreal...
AATTACGACACGCCGCCACTGCTCGATTTTCCGAGAAGCGGTGCTCAGTTGCAGAGTGGACGAATTACCACGCCTGCGGACAGCGTTCTCGGGATCACGGTAGGGTCCGTCTCCCACGTCGATTACAAGAAGAACGGACCAAAAGAACATCAGCCATCCGCGTTCTCCCGGCATGGCGCGGGTCCAAATTACGTAATCAAGCCAGATCTGATTCACTACGGTGGATCATGCTCGACGGACGCCTCGCATATTGCCGGAATTCGCTCAGTAAACGGCGTAAGCTCGGCTGAGAACATCGGTACCAGTTTCGCCGCTCCCCTTGTCTCCCGGACGCTGGCACAGATTTACCACCAAGTGACGCCCACGCCTTCGGCTGTTCTAGCCAGAGCGCTGCTGACGCACCATGCCCGTGATCCGCGGACCGCACTCCGGGTGCCTGACGGAGACGAAAACTGCTTTGGATTCGGTTTGCCGGTCCCTGTGCCCTACTGCCTGGAATGCACCCCGCACACATCTACTCTCGTTTTCGACGACGTACTCCGGGACGGATTTTTTCTTGAATGGGATGATTTTCCTTACCCTCCTTCTCTGCGCCGGGACGGGAAATACTTCGGCGAAATCTGGATGACGGTCGCGTTCTCGCCGGCGCGAGGTGCGCGGTGGGGAACGGAATACTGCGAGACTCACATCGACGCCCACTTTGGTGTTTACCGCCAGGAGCGTTCGCGTGAAACAGGGCAAATCAAGCCCAAGCCGAAATTCGTCGGTCTGGTTCCTCCGGAACACAAGAATCCCGGCCTTCTGTACGAGTCTTATCAGGTAGAAAAACTCCGGAAGTGGGCGCCCGTCCGCACATATTACGGAGATCTCGGCGAGAGCGGCGAACGCGGTGAACGGTGGCGCCTCATGGTTCGCCTTCTTACTCGGCACAGTATCGAGGATGAAGAAACCTTCAAGCCGCAGCCCTTCTCGCTGATCGTCACGATCTCCGATCCTGAGAAGAAAGCGCGTGTCTACGACGAGATGGCCCAGATTGTGCGTAACCGCTTCCAATCGCAGAGCCTTACCGTGCGCACGGCGGCACGCATACGGGCAAAGCAATGAGTCGTGCAGTAGCTACATCGAACGGCAAGGAGAGAATAAGGTGGCAGACGTTCAAGTAACTTGCATAACCAAACCGCAGCCTCAGAGCCCACATGAACACATTACCCACTTGGGCAATCCAGCAGCGAATTGGAAATGGACCCGCGAGCAGGTCATCGCCAGTATCGAGGGGAAGACGAACACGTTCTACGTCTTGGACCCACGCACGGGCAAGCGCGCTGATGTCGGCGTTGTTCATCCCGGCGGAGGTCGTCCTCCGTTCGTGCAAACGTACGCGGATGGCGATTGGAACAACAATCTTTTATCCCTGAATCAGTGTCCTGTTTTAACTAGAAAGGAAAAATGAAATGGCAAAGCAACCTGGTCTCGACGATAGGCACCGCGATAAGAGCGGGCAGACCCGTGAAAAAAACAGCAATACCCGAATCGATACATTACGGGAGATTTACGGCTCGGACTTCGCTCCTGAGCTGCGCGGTGACGCGCACTTGGGAACGCTACTAGATCGCAGCGGGTGCGACACGTTGTCTGAGTATTTGAAGAGGAGGAGGCGGTGAGGCTTTGGACCGTCACTCTAGCTCCGCCTTGAGCTGTTAGCTCCTGAGATGTTTGCATCTGTGTGTGAGCAGAGCTTTTGTCGGTACAAATCGGAAGCCAAGGGTTCAGAGCAATTTCTTAACTCAGATGTCAGGACAGCTAGTAGACCGCTGTGATAATAAGCGGGTTTCGAGCCCGCTCGAAAGTGTTCGATGAAGGGATCTAGGTGCACGATGGCAATGCGTATATTCATCAGCTTTGCTAAAGAAGATGCTCGCTATCGCACGCTGTTGGTTGGGCAGGCGAAAAACCGCGGTGTGCCCTTTGAGTTTGCGGACATGTCGATTCAAGAGCCGTACGATTCGAGGTGGAAGACAAGATGTCGGGAGAAGATAAAACAGTGTGACGGGTTCATTGCATTGCTGAGCAAAAAGACTTGGCGTGCGGACGGGGCCAGATGGGAAATGAATTGTGCGGCGGAAGAAGGAATCCCTGGCATCGGCATACATATCCACGAGGATGACAAGGGATCAATTCCGCCTGAGCTGCGTGGCAGAGTAATCAATTGGCACTGGGATTCGATCACGAATTTCCTAAACCGTGTTGATAGCAAGCGATCCTTTTGGGATAGGTTGCTCTCGTGAGCAGCAGCCGCACGGCGAATCATCGCGAACGGCGTCTGGTCAGTTCGGGGGCGATCCCGTATTCCTCAGTCAGAAATCGCTTTGGTCCATTGTCGAACACGTAAACGCGTTCTCTCTTTAATGATGAGGCGCCGCACGTAATCTGATCCGGTGTCCGTCCTGAATGTTGGTAAGCAGAAAAACAACTGGAAAGGAGCAAAAATGAGTAAGCGCGTTTTCGTTGCATTCGCCGTAGAGGATAAGACCCACCGCGATTTTCTTGTCGGACAAGCAAAGCTCGACAGATCGCCGTTTGATTTCACCGACATGGGTGCCCAAGAGCCCTGGGACGAGAAATGGAAAACGAACTGCCGGGCTCGCATCAAAGGTTGCGACGGCCTGATCGGCTTGATCTCGAAGAACAGCCCCAAAGCCGATGGCCTGCTCTGGGAGATCCAATGTGCTTACGACGAAAAAAAGCCAGTGATGCTTATGTATGTCAATGAGGATCGCCCGACGCTTCCAGCCGCCTTGAAGGATAAACGGATAAATGTATGGAGCTGGGCGAATCTAAAGGCCTTCGTCGAAAAGCTCTGAACAGCCGAAGGGGGAGCTATTATGGCTCGACGGGCACTGATCGTCGGGATCAATACGTACGGTCCTGGTAACAACCTTAACGCTTGCGTGGCCGACGCAAAAGCGATGGCCGAGATTCTGTCGCGTCACAAGGACGGGGAGAAAAACTTCGATTGCGTCATCTGGCCGGATAAGACAGACGATGGCTCTACTATCACGCGCCCGAAGCTGCGTGCCGCGTTGACGGAGCTGTTCAAGTTCGATGGCGACGTCCTGCTGTACTTCTCCGGCCATGGCTTCCTTAGCAAGACGGGCGGGCTGCTCTGCACCTCGGACGCCACCAAGGATGACTGGGGAATTCCCATGCAGGAGGTGGTGGATCTTGCGATCGCGTCGTCCGCGCGTGAGATATTGCTTATCCTCGACTGCTGTCACAGCGGCGACCTCGCCAACCCGGCCACGATGAACAAGGACGGCGGGAAGAGCCCACTGGCGACTCTCCGGGAGAACGTGACGGTCATCGCTGCCTCCCGTGCGACTGAGGGAGCGATCGAAGCGGGGGGGCAGGGCCTGTTCACGGGGGCGCTTCTGGACGCTCTCGAAGGGGGCGCCGCGGATCACATGGGGTTCGTAACGGCCCCTGCGTTGTACGCCTACGTCAGTCGGCGCTTTACCGCGTGGGACCAACGCCCCGTGTACAAGACGAACGCAACTGAGGTCCTCACGGTGCGCGAGTGTGAGCCCTTGATCTCCCGACTGCAGTTACGTCAACTCACTACTTATTTCCCGAAGGCCGATCACAAGTATCCGCTCGACCCGGAGCACGAGCCCGAGGATGAGCATGGCAATGTGAAGGAACCGGTAAATAAGGAGAAAGTCGCCATAGCGCAATTGTTCAAGGTGTATCGGGACGCGGGTCTGCTCAAGCCATCGAACTCCAAGCTGCAACTATACTGGGTAGCTCGTCGCTGCGAGACCGTCGAGCTCACGCCGCGCGGGCGGGAGTACTGGTGGCTTGTAGTCAACGATAAGATCTAGGAGGCGCATGACGCGCATCGGCATCACCGGTCACCAGAGGCTGGAGGATCCTGCGGCCTGGCCGTGGGTCGAGGAAGTCGTTGGCCGGGAACTGGACGCCGCTGCGGTGCCGCTTGTCGTCGTTACTTCCCTGGCGGTCGGGGCCGATCAGCTCGCTGCGCGACTGGGAATCGCGCGAGGTGCTACTGTGCACGCCGTTTTGCCGTTTTCTGGAATCGAGCGGACGTTTTCGGCGGAAGATTTGCAGGCCTATCGCCGTCTGGTCAATCAGGCGTCCGTTGAAGTCCTCCAGACGTCCGGCACCGACGAGGATGCTTATCTGGCGGCTGGCCGGCGCGTTGTGAAGCTGTCGGACGTACTAATTGCGGTCTGGGACGGAAATCCCGCCAAGGGAAAAGGCGGAACCGCTGACATCGTGGCCTATGCCATTACGTCCGGCGTGCCCGTTGTCCATATCAACCCGGTTGAGCGGAGCGTCAGCCGACACGAGCCCGTGAAATCGTAATCCTCTTCATGAGGCTGAGGTGTCCGTACTCGGGAACTTTCGATCCGCGGGCACGAATCGTTAACGGAATTCTCCAATGAGCGGCTATTTTGGTTGGGGTAGCGTAGGGCGATTTTCGGAATTTGGGAGGGAGAAGTCTCGGAAGGATATCGGGGCATTACTTCAAGACTTGCAGCTACCAATCCTTATCGGTCGCGTTGCCTTTCTCCGAAAGTGAGATGACCCGGGGCGATCTGTGATTACCGAATTCCCGCATTTTTACGTCATCTCAGTGCATCGCGCGACATGCGCGCCGCAACGTATGATTCACGTGGGTAAAGGATCAGATGCGTCGTAGAACCACTGTTGCTAGGCAGAAGAGCGCTACATTACGACTGTCTGTTACGCGAAGATTGGGCCAGTTGTACTCCCTGGAAATCACTCTTTTGCGGGCAAATCGCGTCGCTTGCCGAGTGCCTGTTGAGTTGCAGTGGCATCTCCCAGATCGCGAACCAGAGGAAGTTCGTTGGTATTTGGAAGATTTCTTGGATGAGGGAGGAGCTCCGGCGAGGGTGCGGGCGAAGCGGGCACGAGAGATTCTTCACCGCTGGGGCACTGAACTGTACCACTGCCTCTTTGTAACACCTCCTGGTGCCGAACCCATCAGGGAGGAACTGCGCCGCAACATCGGCAACTTGCAGATCGAGATTGCCTCGACGGAAGGAGACGGCGATGATTTGCCCTGGGAAGTTCTCCGTAGTGGGGACTGTGGAATTCCGTTATGCCTGGCCGCCAAGTCTTTTCTTCGTACGCGGCTGGCATCTTCTTCGCGCCCGATAAAAATGGGATGTAACAAAAGTCCCTGCCGATTGCTGCTTGTCATTAGCCGGCCAGCGGGAACGCAGGATGTCAGCTATCGCTCTATCGCATCGAAGATCTTCGCGGTTCTCCGAAGCAACCCTGTATTTGAAATCTCGGTCCTCCGACCGTCAACATTCACCGCTCTCGCCAAAACACTGCGTGACGCGCAGGCGGATGGAAGCGCATTCGATGTGGTGCATTTCGATGGGCACGGCATTCATGCCGGAATCGGGAATGCAGGACCTAGCGAGCTGGCACCTGGTGGCTACATCGTATTCGAGGATGAACATCCCGGCGAAGCACGGTTCATTTCAGGCTCGGAGTTTGGCGCGTTAATGACCGAGTGCGGCGTTGCTGCGGTCGTGCTCAATGCCTGCAGATCCGCCCGTGGCGCCGAGGATATTCGAGTCGATGAGAAAGGTCGCCGCATAACTTCCTTCGCGGATCATCTCGTTAGTCAAGGGGTCTCCAGCGTAATCGCGATGCAATACAACGTTTACGTGGCTTCGGCCGCGCTCTACATGGAAGAGTTTTACAGACAACTCGGGAGAGGCATCTCATTCGCCGTGGCTGCCACGCTGGCCCGAAAGCATCTATCAAGTGACCAACGGAGAGGAACTGCAGACTCAACCGAAATCGATGACTGGTTCGTCCCAAATGTATTTCAGGCCGGTGCGAACTTGTCATTCCGCACTGAATCGTCACCCGGAAAAACAAAAACCAGAAGAGGCGGATATTTCCCGCTTGCGGGTACGCTGCCCCCGGCACCTGATCTGGGATTTATTGGATCGGACGATGCACTCCTAACGATAGATAGAGCTTTTGACCATAACAATGTCGTCCTAGTCCACGGGTTGGCCGGCGCTGGAAAAACAGCGACCGCGATTGAATTTGCCCATTGGTACAGGGACACAAATAGGTCAGTTGAACTCACTTTATTTAGCTCGTTTGAGCATCACGAGACCCTTGAGAAATTGCTGGCCTCGCTCGAACCTTTTATTCGAACCGGCCGTACTGGATCGAGTTCCTCGAGCGGTGAGGCGCGGGCGCAAACCATCCAAGCGTTGTCGGGAAAGGCCCCGCTGTGGATCTGGGACAATGTCGAAACAGTTGAGCGAATGCCCCGCAAGCGGAAGGATGAACTTGTTGAGTTTCTCAAGGAAGCCTCCAGAGCAGGCGTCAAGTTTCTCCTCACCTCTCGGGACTCGCAAGAAAACTGGTTCCGGCAAGCAGCCACTGGTGTCCGAATGCCCCCGCTGCGTTTGTCTGAGTGTATCGATTTTGCAGTATGCCTGGCTCGCCGCTTAGGCAGTGTTCTCGGAGACCTGGCTGATGTTCAGCCGATATTGGAGTACTCACAAGGTAACCCGCTGGTCCTAACGGTCGCACTACGAACGTTCCTGTACCCCCGGGGCCCATCCACCGACTCAGCAGAGCTTTTTGTGGAAAGGCTGCAGGCCGGGGAAGGCCTGTTCGACGAGAGTGTAGAACAAGGCCGAAGTCGCTCGTTGCTGGCCTCTTTGGAATACGGATTCAATCGCGCCTTCAACGACACTGAATTGCGGGTTCTCGCGCTTCTATATTTGTTCCGGAGCTATGCCAATACGAATATTCTGCTGGTAATGGGGCACCGGCCGACAGCCCCCGAAAATGTGGGGCTCTCAAACCACGACTTCAGCTGGACGCTCTCAGAGCTTGAGGGGCACACTCCCGATAGTCTGGAAGCCATTCTTGTCAAAGCAGCACGACTTGGCCTGCTGACCAGATCGAAGCAAAACCATTATTGGCTTCATCCGGCAATTCAGATGCATTTGAAGCGTTTTTTCGACCGTTTCTATGCCACTCGCTCAGATTCAGATCGCGTGAAACATGCTTTTGCTGAAACCATTGGCGTATTTGCAATAATGTTCACGGTATTGTACAGCCAGGGCTCGCGCGAGAAGAGTATTGACGCGCTATCACAAGAGGAAGACAACCTGCATCATGCTCTGACCCTCAGCCACACGAATGGTTGGTGGCAGGCTGAGATCGGCGCCCTGCACGGGCTTTTCACGCTCCTCTCACATCAGGGCCGCTTTCAGGAGTGGGACGATGTGTTCTTGCAGGTCAGTTCGGACTTCATCAGTGTCAAGCTGGGACCGATCGATGGGCGGGAAAAATGGTGGTCTTTCGTCATGGACCACTGCCTCAGGGTTGTGTACAGGGTAGGAGACCTGAAACAAGCCGAGAGCATTGCGCGACGCATACTTCGCTGGGAGCGGGCGGCATGTCGAAGCATTAAAAAGAAGGCTGTAACCGACTTGGGCCCGGCGGACAGGAAGAAACTCCAGTTCTTGGGAATTGCAGTTGGAAGGTTGGCCGACATCAAGCGAGATATGGGCGACCCGGAATGTTTAAGGCTTAACCGAGAGTCGATCCGCATCTATCGAACCCTTCAGGACCGAGCACAACTATCAGTCCGATTGTTTAATTTGGGGCATGTATTCAAGAACGTGCCTCAATTGCGCAACCTCGACGAAGCCGCAAAGTATTACACGGAGGCTTACAAGAGCTATCCGGAACATGATTACCTGGCACGGGCACAATGCCTCGGTCAGCTGGGCGCACTGTCACTCGCACGATTGGAAAACGGAGTAGAGTCCGGTCTGTCTGAGAGACAAATGTTGCGGCACTTAAATGACTCCGTTCATTATTACGAAGATGCGCTGCGCATGATTCCGAGCGACGCACTAATCGACCTGGCGCGAGTACACAACCAACTCGGTGCGGTTCTTCGTTTTTCCAAGGCCGAGCACCTCAGGGCGGTCGATCATTTCAAGAAGGCCATCGCGTTGTTTGAGGTGGCCCAGGAGTGGTTGGAGAGCGCGATAGCGCGCGTGAATGTCGCTCAGATGTTGGCTATCCTTTCACGCAAGGAAGAAGCTCAGGAGTTCGTGAAAGATGCTATCGCGATCTTTGAGTCTGTCAACTACAGCGGTCGGTACCTTCAACATGCTCGGAAATTGATCGGCAAGGGAGGTCGGATTGCCTAGGGCGCCGGGGTCTGACTTGGCCAAAGACTGATTCGGGGCAGCTCGGGGCGATGAGGAGGGCTCAGGTTCAGAAGCTTCGCAGACCGTAGAACCTCTGTTGGACATGGTCAACAGTGCTAGTATTTTGTTACGGATAGGAATGGAGGCTATTGTGGCGGATCAAGCGCAGGAAACGGGACATAAGAAGGTCTACAAATTCTTTGTTGATGCGAAGCCGTATGAGACCGACCAGACGGCGCTAAACGGTGCGCAGATTAAGGCCATGGCTAGTGTTCCGCCCCAGTATCAGCTTTTTCTCGAGGAGGAAGGTGACAAACCGGACCGCGCCATCTCTGACGGGGAGAGCGTCACACTTCAAGGCGAGCCGAAACACTTCTTCGCAGTGCCGCCTGCTACTTTCGGCGTGCAATGATCGATTCTCAGCTCACTCAGTTGGTCAGTGAAAGAAAGCGAGATGGCGCCCCTGAGCCCACGGCTCGCCTCCTTCCCAACGGTGGCTACCTGATAACCATCCCTGGTGTCGACATCGGCCAGGGATGGAGCGAGCGCACGGTGACAGTCCTTTTCGTCGCTCCGCCGGGCTACCCCGCTGCGCGGCCGGATTGCTTCTGGGTAGAACCTTGCGGGCTGCGTGTTGCCGGAGGAGGGACTCCGCAAAACACAAATGATTCGAATGCCATCCCTGGTGATGATGTTCCAGGGCGCAGGACGACGTGGTTCTCTTGGCACCTTCAGACTTGGAACCCCAACACGGATTCGCTCCTTACGTTCTACCACGTCATCATGAATCGATTGATACCGGCTCGATGATGGAAATCACGCTCAGCGCCGAGGATATGGCGGCCCTTGCGACAGCACTGCTGTCGAATGATGCTGCGGAGCAATGTGCCGTTCTCTACGCCTCGCAGATTCGTCGAGCGGACGGGCTCGTCAGGCTCTTGGTACGAGAGATTGATGTCCCACGACAAGACGAATACGCAGCACAAAGCGACTACGAAGCAGTGCTGATCCCCCACTACGTGGCGCGCGTATCCAAACGTGCTCGCCGTGAGCGGCAATCGCTGATATTTGCCCACAGTCATCCGGGCAGCTCAGCTCCTGAGTTTTCTCGGGCTGACTATGAAGGTGAAGAGCACCTTGCGCGCTTTCTGGAGTGGCGAAATCCTGACAACGTTCACGCAGCCCTCGTAATGAGCCGCGGCGGGCTTGAGGCACGGCAATTGGCGATGCGCGAAAAGGCGCGTGTCATCGCATTGGGGGAGCGCCGCACAGTACTTTCGGATCCAAGTTCCGCTTCTGGGACATCGCCGGCGGCTCTATTCGATCGGCAGATTCGCGCTTTTGGTGAAGCAGGTCAACGAGCGATAGAAACATTGCGTGTTGCCATTGTGGGATTAGGCGGCACCGGCTCCATCATTGCCCAGTACCTGGCACACCTGGGCGTTCGGCGATTCATCTTGGTCGATCCGGACACATTAGAGGAGTCCAACCTCAACCGGGTTGTCGGGAGCGCGGCGTCTGACGTTGGCAGGCCAAAGGTCGACGTAGCGGCTGATGCCATTTTCCGCATTGCGCCGGCCGCTGAACTCCAGCGCGTTCAAGGAAACGTGGTACGAGTTCAAATAGCCAGGACGCTCACCGAGGCTGACTTCCTATTCGGATGCACGGACTCGCATGGCAGCCGCGCTGTTATGCAGCAAGTCGCCTATCAGTACCTGATTCCCTGCATTGATATGGGCTCCACCATCACAACCACGGAAGGGAATCTCACCGGAGTATTCGGTCGTGTCCAACTTCTAGCGCCAGGCCTTGCGTGCTTTACATGTTCGGGTCTCCTGGACTCGGAGGAAGTTCGGCGCGACTTGATGAGTTCCTTCGAGAGAAGGTTGGACCCATATATCAGCGGAGAGCGAATCCCAGCACCAGCGGTTATCTCAATCAACGGCACAGTGGCCTCCATTGCGTTGACCATGTTCATGGCAGTCGTCACGGGTATCCCCAGCGATGCTCGCTACCTGTTGTACAACGCGCTGAAGTCAACTCTGCGCAACGTGCGCGTGACACCCACGAACAACTGCTATATCTGTTCGCGAGCCGGAGCACTCGCCCGCGGCGACTCGGTGCCCCTGTACGCGAGGGCCGACTAATGGCCATTAGTGAATTCGCGGCGGCGAAGAAGCGAACACGAGTCTGCCTTTGGGGTGAAATGCCGGATACGAGCGGACTAGAGGAATTCACCGCTCGGGGTTTTCTTCCCGAGCCCTTTACAGTCCCGAAGCGTGCACCCAAAGAGCTGGCGGTAACTGATTCTGTGGTTCTGAGCCAAGACGCCAACAATCTCAAGAAGGTATATCGAGACCTTGAACGGTACGCCCTGAAGTTGCTGGCCTTTGATTGTCGAATCTACGTACGAGTTGCATCGGGTGTGAACCTGCAGGGCCGAGAACGGACGACCGTGGTAAATGCGATCCGGAGACTTCGATTGCCTGGAGCGGCACTTCGCCGCGAGGAGTGGGATTCCCTGGACAGCGACCTTCGCGAGCGCGAAGGATTTCCACTCGCGCCTTACATTTGTGTGTGTGATGCCTCTTGGACCTGGGGCGTGATCGCTCAGATGATCGCGGACAACCCTGCGGGCGATCCGCCGAACTTGGATCTCCAACCGGAGGCTGTCACTGCAAAGGGGGCGAAGCTGAAGTTGAACACAGAGAGCACGCTGCTCGTCCAGAGAGCCTTCGCGGATTGCAGCGAGGTACATCTGCGCAGAATGCAAGATGGTCTGTCCGGTGTGAATGTATTTCGCGCGTACGCAAAGTTGACAGCGGGCCTAGATGCCAAATGGCCCGCGTCTTACTTCGTGAAAATCGGCGCACGAAGCACGATTGGGCGAGAATACTTCAATTATCAAGGGCACGCTCTCGAATACATCCCATTCTATCTTGCACCTCGATTGACCCTCTTGCGTTGCGGCTTGGGTGCGCGTGAAGGAATTATTGTCGGCGATTTTGTCGAGCAGGCGGAACCGCTTCGCGACTCAGCAAGCGCGGGCAGATCGATACATGCGCTCGGGACGCTGTTTAGTCGCACGCTGGCCGCGTGGCGACATGACGCGAAGAAGGACGAGATCCGTTCCATTGGACAAGTATTGGCCGAGTTTCTCCCGCTGGGCTGGGACGTACCGGCTGCGAGGAAGGAAATCCTCATGCGAGATTTCGGGGTGACACCGGACGTGTCGGGGATTAGGCAGCTCTTGACGAAGTGTAATGCGAAGCCCGTGCTCATTGGAACGATTCATGGCGATCTGAATCCCTCCAATATCCTGATTAGGCTCTCGGACGCCATACTGATTGACTTTGAGAAGTTAAGAGAGGGTCAACCGTTGGTCTATGACGCAGCCTCGGTTGAAGCAGGACTACTGGTGGATGGTTTCGCAGCTGACAACCGAGAGCCGAAGGAGTGGCTGGAGTCAATCGACTCACTATACGACAGCTACAAGCTGTTTGAATGGCGAATCCCATGCCATCCTAAGGACGGTTCGTCCTGGTTCTACGATTGTGTACGACAAGTCCGACTCCAAGCCAAGCAGGTCGAACTCCAGACGGGACAGTACGCTACTGCACTCGCAATCGCTCTGGTCAGAAAGAGTTGCAATGAGCACATCTTTAGAGATCGACGCGACACTCTGCGGGCGGCCGCGTACGTGCTTGGAGAGAGGATTCTCAAGCTCGTAGTGACAGAATACGGTAAGAGGGTGCTGTGAGCCGAAACCAGCGGTTGCAGCTGAGGAAAGTAGTGGAGTCACGGACCGAAGCTAGCCGGCACCTGCGTTCTCCTGGCGATGCCGTGCTCGTCGACCGCGGCGTACCTCGGTGGCTTTTGATTTCATGTCCTTGCGGGTGTGGAGAGGAACTTCCTATTAATCTCGATAGCCGCGCGGGCAAAGCATGGCGGCTGTATAGGAATCCGAAATGGGGTCTAAGCCTTTTCCCGTCGGTATGGCGAGATACGCACTGTCGCAGCCACTTCATCATCTGGCGAAACCAGATTCTGCTCTTTGGACGCAATGAGGATGACTTCGACGACTCTTCTTTTGGTGAAGAAAGTATGCCTACCGCTGAAACCGTTCTTGCGCGGATACCGACTACCGGAATGATCTCGTTCTCTGATATTGCTGAGGCGCTTGGCGCCGTTCCGTGGGACGTTCTGAGGGTGTGCCGCAAACTCGTTCGTTCAGGTAACGCATACGAGGGCAGGGGGAAGGAACGCGGCTCGTTCGGCCGCAAAAGCCAGGGGCAATAAGACAGAGTCTGCAGCTCGTCAAGCCGATTGAAGCCACCCTGTGCCCGAAAAAGATCTTGGTCGGTCGGCGGGCCGCCGCCCATCACCGCATCAATAGAATTATTTCAGGGAGCAATATGTCGCCCGCTTGCGGATTACCGCGGCCAACTCCCATGTTTTGTTAAAGTCACTTCGGCAGCGTGAAGCGCGTCGTAGTTGGGGTCCACGGGTGATCCCCCAAGAGAGGCTCAACTGTCGCACACCACCTGGAGAGCAAAGCGCCTGTTTATGAGTTGAACGCAGAACAAATGGCTGATCGGCCGTGAGTCGCTAATTGTCTATTCCGCCGCAGTGTTCTCACCAATAGTGGCATGTTTCTGCACATAATTCGCACACTTTGAAATAGCATAAAGTCGTGCAGCCAGGAACAAACTACTCCTACGGGCCAACCAGCACATCGTACGAGGCTTGACTCGCCAGACTTGAAACGAGTGCAATTCTGCTTGACAACGAGCGGACTGAAGTTACAGTGGCAAGCATGGTAGGCGGTGGAACCATATCGTTGCACGGAGGCTGGCAGATGCCGAAGGGGTCGCGAGACGTAATTATTGCAGCGGTTGCGGCAATCCTCGCCGCTCTAATTGGCGCGGGAGCTACGCTCTATACCACTGACAAACAGATCAATGCGGAGCGACAGCGACGCGAATCAGTCCAGCGCAAATTAGAGATATATCAGGCGAGATACGAAAACGCACCAAAGGCGTTCATTGAACAACTAGGGCGCCTTGTTGATACTGCGCCGAAGTACGAGAATGCGCGGGGCACTGACACGAGACTATTGAACCCCGATCCTGAATATCGTCAGACAGTGTCGGTTAGCGCTCAATCAATTGTTGCAGCCCGCAACGATTTGAGAAGTTCGCTGGATGCGATAGGGAGCAGATTGGATTCCCAAATAGATGAGTTACAGACGGAACTAGCAAAACCGAACCCAGACCCCGAAAGGCTCATCACAATCCTGGAAGTGCTGCGTCAGAAATGGCCTGCCAAACAAGCAGAAATAGAGTTGGCAGTGAGAAAACTACAGGCGGAACTTGGATTCGTACCGGTTGAGGGGCAGTGACATCCGTGGACGCGACTATCGCCCGTTCTGTTGAGCGGCTTTCGAGCGTGATCGACTGATAGGCCGTAAGTGGAAGAGGTGGGTTGTCGATTTCCTGTAGGACCCCTTTCATCCCCTACTACCTGCCGTTTCGGTCCCGGCGGACGAACACCGTTGTCAGCGCCTACTTGCCCAACATGCGCAGCAATTAGAAAGATTAATTCACAACTCTACTTCTTGACTTTATAGATTCTCAAGCGTATCTTCCGGCTTGATTCGGCGAACAGAAAGAGCAGCTTTCTCCAAGCTGCTAGTCTGAGGGGGCTTCTACTCGCCGATTCTCCCAAAGGATGTGTATGTTGATGTCGCACCGGTCTGCACGCGTGCGGATAGGTGTAACAACTAACAGCCCTCAGTAGATCGATCTTTTGCGCGGAGAATGTCCATGAGAAAATTCCTTCGTTTAGTCGCCGTTTGTGTCCTTTCCATCAGCCTTGCCATTGCCCAGACCGCCACCGTCAAGCGCAACGTCGTGCTTCGGAGCAGGGCGTCATCGACCAGCACCGCCATCACGACGCTGAATCCGCACGCCACACTCACGCTCATTAATCCTGCAGCCAGGAACGGGTTTCTTCATGTAACCACCGATGACGGCGACAAGGGATGGGTTTATGCGAAGAACGTAGAGGTGTCCGACGAGGAGGATGCTGGAGAGGGCAGTGCACCCGTCGAAGATGACACCATAGCCAAGCTCCTGGCGGCCCACGTCGATGCTGTAGGGCAGCCTCTTGTCATCAATGGGGAAGCCGTGTGCGGCCCAACTGGTACCCCCGGAAACGATGACAAAAAGAAAACACTGAACACCAACAAGAACCGCACTGACACTCCCGGCGACACTGCATACGTCAAAGTCGATTGGGCGGACTTGCGAGATTTGCCGGCGAACCATTCCGAGGACCTGCCGGGCGCGCCGGTCGTGATTGAGGGCTTCCTCGTTCACAAGGTCAAGCCGGAAGGCGCTGAGTCGCCCAACTGCGGACTCACGGATCCGGATGAAGTTGATTGGCACATTTACACGAGTGACGCCGCGGGCGTCGACGACATCAGCAAGGCTGTCATCGTTGAAACAACAGCCAGAACTCGGCCAATCCACAAGTGGGCAAAGTCGGACTTGGATGCTGTAGTGAACAAGAATGTGCAGGTGCGGATCAGTGGGTGGCTGCTCTACGACTACGAACACGTTCCTGTCATCGGAAGTCAGCGAGCATCGGTATGGGAGATCCATCCTATAACGAAAATCGAGGTGAAACGGAATGGCCAGTGGGTCAACCTGGGGCAGTAAGAAGGAAGATCTTGGACATCATGCCGCTCGACGAGAGGATCCTGCCCATGACCAGATATGACTTTTCCAACAGATAACCTGTTCGATGTACTCAAATGTGCTCCTCGACCGACCACCGGTGCCGATCGCAGGGATATTGCAGTACTCAGCCAGTCATTGTTCCTGCTTACCTGATTGTTCTGTGACGCGGTGCGCCTAGGCCTGTTACGAATCCAGAATAGGTCTGTTACGAATCCAGAACAAGACTCTTATTTTTGCTGTTAAAAGCGATCGGGCGTGTAACTTGTTTCCACGTCTTGCACTGCGCGCTGGAGATTTATCTCCTCCATAACCTGTGGCCCATTGTTCTCTCTTCCCCCAGGATTGAGATTATGCAATGAGACAGGAACTGAGGTGGGGAGCTGCAGCTACCGTGGCCATCGTCGCCGCCGTAGGGATCTCTTCACAGTCCGGGAGCCCGCCTCGGGAGAACACTGCCCGCGGACGCCAGGCTGAGCACACCGCCATCCAGTCGAAGGCTCATAAGAATAGGACTCAGACCCCATGTGCCGACTCGCTCGAATTGCTGCAACAGTTTTTCCTGAGCAATGTCACCGCACCGGACACCTGTTACGAATCCGGGGCCCAGTCCTCTGCGGCCGCCTCCACGAATCTCGATCACGGATTCCAAACCACATTCATGATCGCCACTCTTCCCGACCCCCTTCATACTCATTTTTCCCTTCTCTTTGATCGTTTTATCGAAGCCATCCAACAGGGGGCGCAGGACGAAGGTTACGATTACGACTCTTCCTGGCTACCTTGGGAAACCGAGGAGCCAACCTTGGTACACCTTCTGGACCAGGACGAAGCGGATGATAGGAAGGAAAAACGCGAGGACCAACCGGGCATCCTGCTGTTTCGTAACTCCAAGCAATTGCCTTATCGGGCAGCATTGATTGTCTTCGTCGTCGGTGAGGAGTCCACCCGTGGCATCCACCGGAAGCAATTCGAGAATGCAGTAGCTTGGATTACTGCGCTGCAGAAGGAAAAGAACAAACCTGCAGCCGTCGCCATCCTTGGCCCGACATTCTCGGGTTCATTCCCGTCGTTAACCGAATTGCTTTCATCCGATAAAGTACGCAGCGGCCTGAACAGAGTTTCAGGCCTGCCGCTTGCTGTCTATAGCGGCAGTGCTAGCAGCGGCGACGCCGGAAATCAGTTTGCGCAAACCCCAGGTATTGCGTTTCGCAGTTTTCTTCAGGATGACAATACTATCCTGGATCGTTTCTGCCGATATCTGGGGCAAACAACAAGCGGACAGTTTGATCTGAAGAACATGGCAGTTCTCTCCGAAGACGAGACCGCCTATGGCAACCTCTCGGCAACGAAAAATGAAAGTCTCGCGCTCCCGGGACATTGCGATGGCGCGACCTGGATTTACTATCCCCGTGATATCTCGACGCTTCGGGCCGCCTACCAGAATCAGTCCATGTTTAATTCTGGAGTGTCGCAATCGAACCAGGGCATGTCACAGCGCAAAAGCCTTCCCACTGACCTGGCAGATCCGGCAGGACAGGAGCACGATACAGTCCGATCGTATGCAGGGAATCAGACGCCTCTTTCCCAGGAAGCGCAACTGCTCGGTATCGTCGATGCATTAAGGGCCCACCGGGCAGAGTATGTCGTTCTGCGCAGCAGCAATACGTTAGATCCGCTTTTCCTGGCTAATTTTCTGCGCCGGGACTATCCAGAAGCGCGTGTAGTGGTCCTCAACTCAGATCTCCTTTTTCAACGGGGACAAGACGCCATGGCCCTGAGCGGTGTCTTGACCTTATCAACATATCCTTTGTTCCCTTGGGGGCGAGACTGGACTGCCCTTCCGCCATTCTCCTCCCATTCCCACAGGGTGTTTCCCGAAAACTCCACAGAAGGAACCTACATCGCGTCGCGAATATTGCTCCAATCCTTGTCGCTCGCTGGCGGCCGGAAGCCATCTCTTAGCTGCAAGCTCTTCGATGGCGCAGTTTTCGCACCTTCTTTGCGATGCCAGCCCGAGGGGAACGATGCCTATGTGCCGCTTCCTGATTACTCTCCACCATATTGGACGGAGCCCGAGCCTTGTGAATCAAGCCCTCCCTGCGAGTCATGCAGACCTTCGACCTGGTTGTCTGTGATCACCAGTAATGGAACATGGCCATTGGCGGCCTTGAGCGACCACACGCTCCCGCCGCTTCCCGGTCAACCTCCTTGTACACGGAACGCGGCACAAGAGCGGCTACAAGCGGCGGCGACTTCTGAACACCCGAAATGGCCGCCAATGCCTCGAAGCATAAAGGTGCTGCTGGTTTCACTATTTGGACTCGCGATCTTTCATCTCTCGTGCTGCTGGTTCGCCTCCTTTACCGCGAAGCCTGCTTTCCGCGCTCACTTTGCCAGCGCTGGCCGCAGACACCAAGTGCTCGTACTGATCGGCAGCTACCTGGTTGCACTGATGGCTCTCCTCGCGGGCTGGGGGTGCGGAATATTTTCCAGGATGCCAGGGCCGCCTCCTATTGACAAATGGGCCATTTGGACTTTTGTGCTCTCTGTGTGCATCATGGCCTGCCTTTCTATGGGCACGAACATCGTTGTTGTCAGACAGTTGCACAACGATGCCGCGAACCAAAGCGTGGGAGGCATGTGGCAGCGTGTTATTTTATCGGCCATAGCGTTCGGGTTACTGATAGTTGCGTTCTATCTCGGCTGGGTCTCTCCCCTCGAGCGGGCGCTTATTCTGGCGAATCGAGCCTTCGCCTACTGGCGCTCAATGAATCTCGCCAGCGGGGTTTCCCCCATCGTCCCTTTCTTTTCTTTGACAGCGGGACTCTATATTTGGTTTTGGTACTCCCTGCACGGTCTGGCTCTGTTCGGACCCGACCGCCCCTGTCTGCCCCCTCGATCGAAGCTCACAGTCAAGATTCCGGTCGAAGATAAAAACGGGCGCAGAGACGAAGAATTGGAGCTTTCGATGTTTAGCCAGGAACATGCGGCGGATCCCGTTGAACGCGCCGCGACCCCACTGGCGGGCGAAACCGTGCTCCTCTTCTTGTTCTTGTTCGTCTGTCTTTCGGCACTCGTGGCTCTTGTGGTCAAGGACGTGCCAGTCCGGAGTCTGGGCGCCAGGCGTTACGCATTAATTTTCTGTGTCTGGCTGGACTTTTACTTTAGCTTAATCCTTGCGGAAGGCTGGCAGGTTTGGCGAAGTTGGAGCGGCGTGCGGCAGGTTCTTGTTTTTCTCGATCGCCTGGCTTTGCGGCGTACTCTAGGAGCTCTCCAGGGATTCTCGTGGGGAAGTGTATGGAAAATGAGTGGAAACGTGCTGGACGTGCGCTATAAGCTTCTCTCGCGGCAGCTTGAATGCTTGAATCATCTCCACACTTCCCTGAGGGAGTTCATACCTCTCAACTCCGGTTCGCTGCAGAGCAAATTTGATGGCGCCAATGACTGCCTGACCACGGTAGAAGAGAGCCGTAAGGCTGGAATCGCGTTTGGACGATGGTATTCGGCTAACTATAACCGGGCCAGAGCATCCGGCTTGCAGCTTTTCCAGACGCTCCAAGAACAGATTGCCGCAACCACTGGTGTTGTGCTGACCCACCTTCTTCTGCCGGCATGGAGGGAGGAAAAGCACTCACTGATCCAGGTAGGTCCTGCGGACAAGTCTGCCGACGAGCGCAAGGCCAGTCCACCACAATCACCCGATGAGCTGATCCGAAATGCCGAAGAACTCGTATGTCTTACATATTTAGGCTTTGCTCAAAACCTGCTGGGGCGAATTCGTACCATCGTCCTCGGCGGTGTCTTCCTGTTCGTTGCCGCGACTCTCGCTGTGTCCAACTACCCGTTTGATCCGCGTCCCGTGCTCAGCGCAGTTCTGCTCGTCGTGTTTGTCGCCTTCGGCACGGTTGTGGTCTTCGTCTACGCGGACATGCACCGCGACGCCACGTTGAGCCACGTGACCAATACCAACCCCGGGGAACTGGGCTCCGAATTCTGGTTCAAGCTTATCGGCTATGGTGCGGCGCCCGTTCTCGGTCTGATCACGACCGTCTTCCCCCAGTGGTCTGGTTTCCTTTTCTCCTGGTTGCAACCAGGCCTATCTTCACTCAAGTAGTGGCGTATTGAAACCATGCCGGCGCGCGAAACCAGTCGCGAGCAGTTGTGTCCTCTACCCTGCCAAGGTAAGGGCTAAGTTTTGCTAAGACCTAACAAGATGCAGCAACAATCAGTGCTGTCTCGTTGTCTCAGTCGTGGGCAACGGTGCTTGCCCGAGTGGTAGTCACTCGGACGGCGTCTCCTGGCAACCGGCTGGCGTACCCACCAGATCGCTGGTACGCCGATTCGTGTACCAATGAGTTCGGCGGAATTGCTCTTCGGCGCCACAAGTTCATACGATGACCCCATTTTCCTGTAGTCCAGTCGAAGTGCCGCTTAAAGACGAACTCCGCCAAATTCCAAGCCCCGTTGAGAGACTCGTGCGCTGGGCCGTTCGGATCTGGTCGAGCGTATTTGCCATCATTCGTCTTTCCCAGAACTTCATCCTTGCGAACTGGATCAACGAGCAATTCATGTGCCTCGGCCTCTTCGAGCATCCATTCGAGCGCAATCTTCGAGAGCCCGCTCTCGGCCTCACGATAGCCTCCACCGACGTCGCAGTGCACACCAGGAAACCACACCTGCTTCAGATCTTTAGGTCCATGCGGGCGGGCGGGATCCGTGCCTGGACGCCACAGATTGTTGCGGAAGAATGCACGATGCTCATCAATCGAAACGGCGTGCCTAGCGAATTGGATGTCCGGATTGTCTGAAACGTAGGGTAGCCGCAATGGGTTCTCAATCCATCCCACCGAACTCACCGTGTCCCACACCCCCACAAACCACGGTCTGCAATCGGTGCGAGACATCGTTTCGCAAAATTTGTGCGCTAGATCAAAGTATTTTTTTGTCGCCTCTTGCTGTTTGTCGTCTCCTTTTTCTGCCCGATCGATCCCCATCATCATTCGAACCGCATACGGCACTAAAGGTTCGTTCCCGGCGCGAATGAGCCCATACATGTGCAATAAGGAACAGACCGCTCGCACGGTGTATGCTCCACGGCTAAAGCCGAACAGAAACAACCTGTCGCCCTCCTTGTAGTTCTCCATGAGAAATGAGTAAGCATCGCGAATGTCATTCGCTAGCCCATAGCCGAGCGCCTTACCCAGCAGCATAGTGACTTGCCGGGAGACTGTGGTTAGCGTGCCCGTAGGTTCCATGGTCCCGAGCCCGGGATGATAAAAGGTTACTTGTCTGGATGGGTCGTGATTCAGAAGGTAGTACAACTTCACTACGTTGGTATTGTCTTCCGCAAATTCATTGGCCGTACCGTCGCAGCAGATCACTATGTTTCGTAGCATCTTCTTCCACTCCGTGGGAGGTAGAAACGCTATCTCTTATCAGCTCCGATTACAAGCTCCGTCTCCCGCTCCTTCGCTGAAGGCTATCGAACCACCTGGCCAGTACACTCAGTGCCAGAACGGGAACGTGTTCGGTTTTCGTAACGCCAGAGAAAAACCCGTTGCAGTCAGTACAGAAGAGCGTATAGTGCGGGCTACTTTCCCCGGTGTTTCCCTCGTACAAGTTGACGAAGATTCTTGGAGACAACCATGCGCACGCTCGCGACCGTGGTCTGTTGGGAAGGTGTCGTGCTGCTCGTCGGCTTCTTCGGGATCGTGTTCTGGAAGCTATCCACAGGCGGCATCTCGCTGAACGGACTTCTAGAGGGTGAAGTGCGAGACTCGAACAGCGATGACGGCTTCTCTTCCCAAGCCAGCGTCGGTCGGGCGCAGTCACTCGCGGTCACTCTCTTCGTAGCCTTGTGGTACCTGCTCCAGGTCATTCATAACCCAAGAGAGTTTCCTAAAGTGTCAGACACTATGCTGGCTGCGCTGGCGGGCAGCCAGACTATCTACCTGGGAGGCAAGGCGCAAGCAATGTTTTTGGGCCCCCTGAGAAACCTATTCAAATAGGAGAATGCTATGGCGAATGAGGCGAATGGAAGAGGGTTTCTGACCATGTTCTTAGCAATGGTGCTCGTAACGTTGGCGATCGTTTGTGGTATTGCGATTTGGGTTAAAGGCGACCCGATACTCAAACTGAGGCTGGCCATCACGTATGGGTTGTTGGTGCTGATCTTCCTATTCGGATTCGTAATTTTGGCAGCGATCGTCAGCGGCACGATTGATATTACCGAACTCCTTGAGGAGGAGACAGGAGGAGCCAGTACCTCGCGTTTTCAGCTCTTGATCTTCACTTTCGTGATTGGGCTTAGTTTCGTTCTTGTCGTCGCGTACAGCTCAAAACTTCCAGACGTCCCAACAAATGTATTGGCTTTGCTGGGTGTCAGCGCCACCACCTATGGAGTGAGCAAAGGAATTCAGGCTGGCGCTAAGAATGGAAGTAATATTGCCGACTCTCCGGATGCTGCACAGAAGGGCACAGGCGGGACCGGCGGTACGGGCAAGACCGCATAGCCCCTTCGAGGTCCGGGATAGGGTTATGAATGACGTTCCTTCAGGCAAGTGCTCTTAAAACTTAAGGAGCAGACAATGCCGACTAATAGTTCGCAGACGGGTCAGATCTTCCGTCGCCATGTTGCGCCCTTTGCCCCCCTCGCGTTAGCTCTGCTAATGAATGGCGTTCCATCCTCTTCTCCGGTTGGGGGGAACTCTTCCCTGGCTGTGGAGGAGATTCCGGATAATGTGACGGCGGTCCAATGCGAGGATAACATTGCTGACTCTCAAGCGTGTCACGACAGTTACCCTACAGGCTGCAGCAAGGCTGCGGGATACGACGCGTATCTTAACTATCTCAAGAATGAGACACCCTCGCCCGCATCTACAGGGATTACTTTTCTGGATCAGGCGGCCTTCGATCAACTAAACGCCGGCACGCCCGATGGACTGGGAGGCGGTAATAACCACGCCCAATTCAAAGATCAGCTGAGCAATCTCGGCGAAGGAAGTCAACGCGGAATAATCGGATATCTCTACTATTTCCAGGCTACAGGAGCCGAGAGCAGTAACTGCCAGTTGACCGGTCCTGACAAAGAAGGCGGGAACGTCGATTTCCATATTGGGATCGGCTTCGACCAAACGCTGACTAGCCAAGTGAATCTGAAGAATCCGTCCAAGCCTCCCAAGACGCTCGAACAGAAGAGCGTAATCGTTGAGATGACGCCACACTATCGCGCGCGATTCGAGGACGGAGTCTGGACCCTCGCCAATCTGACCCCAGCTCTGGGCCACAAAGTTAGGGTCGTCGGCCAGTTATTGGTCGACAGCGAGCACAACAAGCCTGCAGACAACTGCGCTCTTGACGGCACGGCAACTCAAAAGAACCACTGTTGGCGTTACTCCATATGGGAACTGCATCCCGTGACCACCTTTGAATATTGCCAGGATGATGCATGCACACAGAGTTCCGCAAATTGGATATCGCTGGGAGCCCACTCGAGTGCAATCGAGGCCGGAGGCGCAGCCCGGGAGAATTCCAGTGACGCGCCTTCTGGGACAGATCGCAGCGCTCGCCCGCCTCGCGACTCTGCTCGGGGAGCAGCGTCTCAGTCGGGGAAAGCCGTGCGGCCCTGAGCTATGTCAGTTTGCGGCGTCGGGGTCGGTTGTAGTAATTGCAACCACCTTTTGCTGGCAAGTTTTGTCGGAGGCACATGCCGCCGCAGTACTGAGATTTAGCCCGAAAGAAGCGACGTTAGTGGCGCCTCTAAAAAGCAATTGTATTCGGATTGAAGTCTTGCAGGGGAGGAATACGCTATGCCGCGTGGTTTGGACAATCTCAGACACATTGTTGTTCTGATGATGGAAAACCGATCGTTCGACCACATGCTGGGTACGTTGAAGGCGGTCGATGCCCGCATCGACGGAATCACCGACCAAGATGCATACGGCAACCCAGACACAACGGGCACGCTCGTGAAGCCGCAGACTTTGGCTGAGTTTCAGGGGCAGCTGGACCCTGATCCGGACCACCACTTTCCTGCGGTCGATCTGCAGATCTTCGGTGGTGCAACCGGCGCAGGCCGAGCAGCCAACATGCAGGGATTCGTGAAGAGCTACTTCAATCAGCGCAGGGATGTAGGACACTCGCAGAAGATCATGTATTACTTCAAACAAACCGACCTGCCGGTGCTCAACAATCTGGCGTTGGGGTTTGCCGTGTTCAATAAATGGTTTGCATCGATTCCCGGACCGACGATTTGCAATCGTGCGTTCGCGCATTATGGGACGTCGTTCGGGCGGGTCGACATGAATCCGTTCGACGTGATCGAGCCGATTAAGAGCATTTATACCCGGCTCATTACTGCGACCCCGAAGCACAGTGCCAAGGTCTATTACTACGACACGTCCAGTTCGACGATGGAAGTTCTCAATCTCCTTCAGCATGAGCCGGAGGCATTCGGAACATACCAGCAGTTTCTGAGCGACTGCGACAACGGATTGCTGCCCGACTATTCTTTTGTCGAACCGAACTATAGCGATCACGACAGCGACGTCGGCGAGGAAGTGGCCAGCGACCAGCATCCAGACCATGACGTGCAGGCGGGAGAACTTCTGATCTCCGAGGTTTACATGCGCATCAAGCGTAACCCACAAATGTGGGGCAGCACGGCGCTACTGGTCCTATACGACGAGCATGGAGGAATCTTTGATCATGTCGTACCGCCGACGTGCACACCAGATAGGTTTCACTCTTCTCAAATCGATCCGGGAACAGGGCGGCCTTTCCAGTTTGATCGGCTGGGGGTACGGGTTCCTGCAATTCTGATCTCGCCGTGGATTCCCCGGGGAACGGTGGTGACGGACCGCGTCTTCGATCATGCTTCGATCCCGGCAACAATTTCAAAATTCTTTTTGGGGGGCTACCCCGATGCGTCGCCAAGGGAGGCCAACGCAGACGTCTTTATCGAGCCGAATGTCGGACAGGTCGATGCTGCTCGCAACCTCCTCTCTCTCGACGTAATGCGGGACGATTGCCCGGAGTTTACGGTTCAGGACTGAAGATAAGCAAATGCGCGAACGAGAGGAGTAAGCAAAATGGATCCCATCCCCGTGCCCCGGCCAAAGGGCGTCAGAAATCCGGATAGGGCTGTGTCGTCGCTCCTGCTGGCTCAGGTTCGGCATCTGCAGGAGGCGGAGAAAAGTCTTCCGCCGCAGTACCACAGCGATATTTTCAGCAAAGCGGTCCAGACCGAAGGCGACGCGGCCCGCTTCATACGCGCGGTTACGGAAGCGATTCACACCGCGCACCGAGACGCAGAAGCAAACCGGGCTAAAAGAATGCCCAAACGCAAACCCGGAAGCAGTGGCCCAAAGAAGGGTGGGAGGAGTGGCAAGGACGGACGGAAGAGGTAGCCCAAGTCACAGGAGGCGATGATGCGTTGGTTGTTCATTGCGGTCTGGCTGGCATCGGCGGCAGCGTTCGCTCAAGAGGGCGCACTACATGCGCAACTACGCCGGGAAGGCGAACGCGTGGGTGATGCCTGCCAATTCTCCTTTAAAGCTGTTCCCATGTGCGCTTACACCTTGTTTACGGACCACCCATTGCACATCGCAGCAGGGAGCATGCCGCCGCAAAACGGATTTGGCCTCGGAGGTGCCTTCGTTTGGGCGAAGAACACGAGGAATTGGCGCCTGAGTTGGGATGTAGACGCGGTGGGGGCAACAAGTGGGGCTTGGCGAGCAGGTGGATACATGAAACTCATTCACACGCCACACCCGCCAACTCCACAGATACAAGTCACAATTCCAAAGCCTTATCAAGCTCCGACAGAAAAGGAAAAACCAAAAGAGTCCGAGCCGTTCACGCATTCTTACGCTGTCTTCAACCTGTACGCTCAGACAATTTCGCTGAATAAGCTCAACTACTTTGGTCTCGGCAATGACACAACGCTGAATGGAGCGTCGGTGTTTGGCATGAGCCAAACAATCGTCGGAGCCAGCGCGATCAAGCCCGTCTTTGAGTGGCCCGCAATCAGAAGGCTGAATCTCGCACTGCTCGGTGAAGTGAACGGTCGTTTTGTGAATATCCGCGGGGAGAGCGGGCAATCCGTGCCTTCGATTCAAACTGTATACACAAACGCGACAGCACCGGGCTTAAGCAACCAGCCGGGGTTCGTGCAGATCGGTGAGGGAGTGCGAGTGAAACCCGTGATCGGCGACCATCTGCAATTGAACTACTTGGGCAACTTCCAAGAGTTCTTTGCGCCATCGAGTTCCGAGAATTCGTTCTTACGGTGGACGGTGGATCTAAATCACACGTTCTATTTATATGGTTACGCCGACACTGCGCCGAGAAGTGCAGACGCAACCGGGCCTGACTCGTGTACGCCCCATGGAGAGACCTGCCCGGGAGTTTCGCACACGCGAAACCTCAACGGTTCGATTGGAATCCGTTTGCTGCTTTCCGAATCGATCACATCCGCAACGAGCGGAGTCCCGTTCTATTTTCAGCAGACCCTGGGCGGCGAGGACATCAATAGCGCCCTGTCGCTCGGCAGTTACCAGGATTATCGGTTTCGCGCGCCCAATCTTCTGCTCTTGCAAGAAAACGTCGAACACTCGATCTGGGGTCCATTTGGTCTGAAGTTTATGGTGGACGAGGGCCGGGTTGCGCTAACGCGTGGCGATGTGGGGTTCAACCATCTGAAGCATAGCTTCGCCGCTGGGCTGACCTTGCGTGCGGGCGGCTTCCCTATGGTCTATCTGATGTTTGCCTGGGGTGGACCCGAAGGGCATCACAACATCTTCAACATGAACACGTCGCTACTCGGAGGATCCGCGCGGCCTTTGCTGGACTAACAAACTCGTGGCGTCACCGATTTGCACGATCGGTTGCCCGTTAATCCTGACGCCAGAGAATTAAGATCTCTGGCTAGATTCCCGGTACAACAGATTTCAAGCGAGTCGTTGATGGTCTTAAGCCCTCGACGCCGGATCGTGATGAAGAGATACCGGGTGAGTTCGCGTGTGGACCTCTCTGAAAACGAAGATCAAGACTGCGCGAGAGAAACTCGATGACGCCAACTGCCCTGCCACCGATCTGAACTCTAAGATCAGTCAGCTCGACAGAAGTCGGCGAGGTCTCTGAATATTGTTCCGTTTGGCTTTTCTAGCTTCTAGAAGGGAGCGGCGCGTGATTTCCCAAGCCAACATCTCGCCGAACACTCCCATGGGTGCAAACCTGGTCACTGGAGGCGGCGCTACGTTTCGCGCATGGGCGCCACTCGCTAGCGCAGTCTATATCAATGGCACTTTTGCCGGTAAGCCAACTACTGGACAGACCGATAACCTTCTGCTTGCGAAGGATGCGAATGGATACTGGACAGGATTTGTCGGCGCCGCCGAGGAGGGTGACCCTTACCGGTTTTGGGCGGTGGGGCCGGGAGGGAGCGGGTACAAGCGCGATCCTTATGCGCGAGAGCTGTCGCCAACTTCGGCATTTCCCAACTGCAACAGCCTGATTCGTTCCGCCGAAGCATATCCCTGGCATGATTCAGCCTTCGGCACGCCCGATTTCAGCAACATGATCATCTACCAACTCCACGTTGGAACGTACAGTCCCAGTACACCCGGGGTCGCGTCAACATTCCTCGATGTGATCGGGAAGATTCCCTATCTTGTCGCGCTCGGGGTCAATGTCCTGCAACCGCTGCCCGTCGATGAAATGGAGACCGACCCATCGATGGGGTATAACGGGGCCGATTTGTTTTCTCCAGACTTTCCATATGTGGTCACCGACCCCACAGCCCTTATTGGGTACCTGGCCACCATCAACGGCTTACTCGCAGCTAACGGTTTTTCGCCGCTTGGCCTGCAGGATATTACTCCCGGTCCGGCTCAGTTGAAGGCGATGGTCGATCTGTGCCACGTCTACGGCATTACGGTCGCGTTCGACGTGGTCTACAACCACGCCGGCGGATTCACGGTGAAGGGAGCGCTGGATGATAACTGCATCTACTATTGGGACCGCGGCAGAAACGTCGGCAACAACAACGATAGCCTGTATTTCACTGATCAGGACAGGGGAACCGGCGGGCTCTCTTTTGCTCTTTGGAAAAACGATGTCTGCCAGTTCCTTATCAATAACGCTCTGTATTACATTCGCGAATTTCACGTCGACGGATTCCGCTATGACGAAATCAGCGACCTGATTTCGATGAATTGCGATTCGGGGTGGACTTTCTGCTGCAACCTGACCAGCACTCTGCGCTACGTGAAGCCGCGGCTCTTGCAAAACGCTGAGTTTTGGCCGGGCGAAGTCGGCAACTATCCAAAATCCTGGCCGTCAATTGTGACGCCGACCGCCAATGGCGGCGCCGGCTTCGACGTGGTGCAGCACGATGGATTGCGCAGCGCCCTCCGCGGGGCGGTGCAGGCAGCTTCGTTCGGCCAGGGTGCCTCCATCAATTTTGACGCGATCGCCGACAACCTCTATCCCCAGGGATTCGCTCATGCTTGGCAGGCGGTGCCTTGCGTTGAGAATCACGACATAGTGAAAGTCGGCACGGAGCTGCGCATCCCTGCCCTTGCGGATGGCTCGAACCACGAATCATGGTACGCGCGCAGCCGCTCCCGGTTTGCCACTGGCTTGCTGCTGACTGCTCCCGGAATTCCGCAAATCTTCATGGGGCAGGAGTTTCTGGAGGACAAACAATGGAGTTGGGATCCTACCTCACCCAACCTGATCTGGTGGGCTGGCTTGAATCCGGGAACCGATACCGCGAGAGCGGATCATCTGCGGTTTACGCAGGACCTGATCCGGCTGCGCTGGAACTACCCTGCGTTGCGCGGCGACAACGTAAATCCGTTTCACGTTCACAACCAGAATCGCGTACTGGCAGTTCACCGCTGGCTGGAAGGCACTGGGCAAGACGTGATTGTGGTCGCCACTCTTGCCGAGGGTTCCTGGTACAACTACGGCATCGGATTTCCATTTGCCGGTCCGTGGCGCGAAGTGTTCAACAGCGACGTCTACGACAATTGGGTGAACCCGATTGTGGCCGGCAACGGTGGAGCTATCAACGCATCCGGCTCACCCCTGCATGGATTCCCAGCCTCGGCAAATATAGTTATCCCCGCCAACGGCTTCGTCGTATTCGCACGAACTTGAAACGGACGATAGATATTTTGCGTGGTCTCCCCGCGGCAACACACCTTCAGTACACTTCATAATGACCACAAAATTATTTGCTGCTTCGGGAGATGGTTGATCGGCCATCAGTCCATTCTGATCGATCCTTTTTCTTCATTGCACCAGAAATGTGTTGCCTGGATATTGTCTGGGTGGTCATCTCTCCACGCTCCTCCCATGCCTTTGGGATTTCTGTGGTCGGGTACGACGTCGTTGTAATCGGTGAACTCTTCATCGCAGATGGCGCATTTTCTGTCCTGCTCGACAATCTTCCAATTCAGCAGTTTCCGCATTTCAGCAGGCGATCTGAGTTCCCGATATCCCCTCGGATGATGCGGATCATCAATGCGTCGAATCCCAGGCTGCAATCTGCGCGCATAGGGCGTTTGTTCACGGCCGCAGCAGGAAACCGATTTGTGGATTGGGCAGTACTCATTGCGACGAAGCCTCATGACATCTCCTCCTGGGAGAATCGGCGAAATCAGTCGTTGGTATGTGGCGATCGGGACGGTGGCGATCGGGAAGGAGAGTCTCTCAGATGGGCTGCTACAATGCCTGTCCGAGGGGGACTATGACGAACCTGACGGGAGTAGTCCGGCAATTGCGGAAGGAAAAACAGCGCGTGCACGGAGAAATGGAGCGGCTGAACGCCGCGTTGGCGGCCCTGGGAAGTATCGGGGGGCTGGAGCGAAAGTCTAAGGGATCTCGCATGCCCAAGGTGCGGAGGCCTATGTCACCGGCCGCGCGCAGGAAAATCGCGGCGGCCCAGCGTGCACGCTGGGCAAAATGGAAGAAAAACAAGCGAACCAAGTGAGGGATATCGCGGCCTATGTGCTTGTTTTCAATGCCTTACGCCGATCCAACGACCATGGTATTTACTGGTAATTACGTTGCTATTTTAGCGTCATTGTGATACGCTGGCATAGGGTTCGGAGGTCAATGACATGGCAGTATCGACCCCGGCAAGACCGGATTTGTTGGCGTATCGGGAAGCTACAACTCTGGATTTTTCCAAACTAATCACCGAGTTGACCACAATTCTGGGGAAGAAACTGACGGCCTACATCGCTTCGGTCAAAGACACGAGAGCCATCGAGCGCTGGATGGCCGGCTCAGAGCCGTACAAGGGAGTCGATGAAAGATTGCGGCTCGCTTATCGGCTGGCGAAAGTGATTAGCGATCATGAGGGGCCACGGGTGGTTCAGGCGTGGTTTACGGGTCTGAATCCAGAGCTAGGGGATCGCGTGCCCGCCCGGCTTTTGCGAGAAGGGGATGTGGAGACCGTAGGTCCGGAGATACTTGGCGCCGCGCGCGCCTTCTTAGCCGGAGGATAGCGACTCGTGAAAGCCCCCGGCGTGATCTACAGGCTAGGAAGGAAACCTGATCCGTGGGCTACGCCCGACTGGGCCTCAGCAGGGCCTGACGGAACCTTCGGCAACCGCTTTGACGATCCTGACGCGACCTACCGTGTTCTCTACGCCTCCTCGCAGAGACTAGGGTGCTTCGTTGAAACCCTGGCTCGATTGCTCGATTCCGCATCGATCCCACACTGCTGGCAGAGAGCAGGCGACCTCAATTTGTCAGAACTATCATCACAGTTCTGACAAAATATCCGCCTGGTGTCATATTTGTCAGATACCGGGGGATTCCCACTTGAGGATGGTGCCTTCACGGTGAATGCTGGAAAGGCGGACGAAGAATGGCTGCCGTTCAGCCATTCAGAAGATCAGCGCTGTTCGCAAATTCGATACGCGCCTGTCCCACCAGACGTTTCTTTCCCTTTTCACGAAGGATATTCCCGTCTATTCGCACCGTATCAACAACGTTCTGATGGCTTCTGATAGCCTCTTGAACACGGGCTGCCAGATGTCCCTTAGCAAAGGTCAGTCTGATGAAGTCCGCTCTTCCATCCTCGTTCAGGTCTACGAATTCAACCGTCGGTGTACCCTGGCTCACAATCGCACCGGTCGCTTGAATACTGGAGACATCGATCTCGTCGAGGTTGGAATTCACCGGAAACAGGCCAAAAGTGAACGCCAGGGAGTCTCGAGCTTCCTCGGTACCGACTCCGATCATCTTGTCAGAAATTGCGAGAATCGCTGGCAGGAATTCCTCTTTGAAAGGGGCCACTCTCTCCGAAGCCGTTTTCTTTAGGGCGTTCCCCACAAAATCCCTGCTTGATTTCAAGGAAACACTCTGAAGGTTTCTGACATTTTCCGCGCAAGTACTGCAACTCATGAGGTGAGCGGCATCGTCGCCATGCACGCCCTGATGGAGGAGTTGTACCAGCTTCTCGGCAGACAAACACTTCTCGTCGACGCCTAAAGAGGCATCAAACACTGAGACCTCAGGGGCAATCGCCTCAGCGATTTCCACGATTCGGCCAACATCGATTCCTCGGCCTGCCGCTGCCTTCATCATGATCTTTTCTCCTTCATATACAAGACGTATAAAGAGGGGCTTTTCTAACAGCCCGGACTACTTTTTTAAGCGATTCTTGAGCGCCTCTCGGCATCTGGACAACAGCACCGGGACCGATTGAACCTGTATTTTCAGCCGCTTAGCCAACTCGGCTTGGGACATTCCGTTCACATAGAAGCTCTCGATCAAGAACTGGCAGCGTCGATCCAGGCTTGAAAGTGCCTGAAAAAACGCGATTCCAGCCTCCTGCTCACCCAGTTCGGAGCCTCTAGTAGGCGTCGGCAAGGCCAATATTTCGTCCAAAGGCACCTCCTTCGCATTCCTCCTTAGTTCATCGAGCAGCGAGTTCTTGGCGATCGCCACAAAATAAGCATCGTAGACGACACCATCTTTTTTCCCGCTGGTGAAAATCTCGATGTACTTGATGAATGCGGACTGGTATGCGTCTTCAACGAAAACAGGATCCTTGCGATACAGGGAAACCAGAATCGCCATCACCAGGGGACGAAACAGGTCATCGAACCTGCGCAAATGGGATTCATTCTGCGGATCGGAGAAACACAACTCAATTGCCCGCCTCACCGCCGCCGTATTGTCACTCACTGCCAATCCCCGTAATGCGGTCGGCGTACTCCTGAAGCATCTTGTCCAAAGCAAGGCAGCGCATCGGCCGACGAGGGCAATCGATCAGGAAATCCAGAATGACGGTAGCAGTTTTCGTTTGAATTCCTTCGAGAGGCAGATCGTTGCGATTCAGCTTTATGCTCTGGGCTACGCTTTCGCTGTTTTGAATGACAAACTGTTTCACTTTTTCCGGGTCGCTGCGAATTTCCTTGATCTCCTTCAAAGCGGCATCGGGCCGACGATGATCGCGTAGTTCCCCGACAATCAGCTCACTCAACGCTTCGCCCTCGGAACGAGGCTTCGCTAGGGCCGGGTGACTCTTTTCCAGATAGTGCCGCACATCCACAGCGTATCCTTCCGATCCGGCACTTCCAGCCCACACATCGTACGCCCCCACCACGGCTACCGATCGAATGTAGCGCCTCTTGCTCGATGGGTTCCCGGCTCGGCGCATGATGTGTTGGTCATTCCAATTTTCTCGAATATATCGAATTGTTTCACTCCGCGACGCCAGTTGTGCCAATTGTCCAAACCTTCTCAGGCCCGGAAATTTTCTCATCCAGTACAGTGGGTTCAGTACCTTTCGGCCCGCATGAGGTGTGCCGAGCGTAATCAGCAGATCCACTTTGATACTGCGACCGTTTCCTGCCAGCAACTCTTCCAAGATAAACGCTTTTGACAACAACCCGCCTTGGCTGTGGGCAACGAGGGCTACAGTCTCGTACTTTTCCTGAACTCTGTTAAGGAACTGTCGCAAGCCATCCACCGCAAACGGGATCAGCGGCGGCTGGTGAAACGCGGTCGAATCGTATTGAAAGGAATAAAAATCGTAGCTGCGAACCCAGGGATCATGCTCGGCCATACTTTGGATGATGCCCGGCACGCCCAGCCACGTGCCCCAGCTATCGCCGAAGATCCCATGGACAAATACCACGAGTGAATTGTTCAGCGGATGTCGATTGAACCACATCGTGAGCTGAAGCCTCGCAAAGCAATGAAGAGCAAAAGGGGAAGAAGTTACCATTCTCTTACGTCGAAAGGCCAAGTCAACACAAAAGTAAGTTTCCTTACACAAACAGGACAAAACCGTGAATAACGCTCTCCAATTGCTACCTGCGGGGACGAGCTCTTGACCAGTAGAGTGTCAACGCCGTATCCCCGGTGTTCCGCAACCACTCCGCGACTTCTTTTGTCTGAAAGGGCCGGTCTTCGGGCTCCAGATCGCGATTGAGTAGCTCGGTGATTTCTTCCGCGGTACTCGGTTTCTTGATCTTGTTCAACGCTCGTGAAATGTGCTCGTCGAGACGACGACTCGAATTCGGAGTCTTCCTCATTTCCGGTTTCAGCTCTTGAAAAATGAACTTAGCTTATTCCTGACAGGGTCCCGATGTCAGCATGGTTCGGATGAGGATGCGAACCAGAATGGCAGATCAAGGCTTCCTCGCCGGCAGTAGCTTAACGACCAGGTTTCCTATTGCCGCAGGCTCGTGCTCGCCCGACCCGCCAACCAAAGTGTACGAGCGCTCGAAACCCTCTGGCCCCTCCACTTTCAATTCCCAGTTGTCATTTGCATGAGATCCGACAATTGACACTCGCCACTCTCCTGGCCTGTCACTCAGCACGTGTTCAATGATAGCTACAATCTCCCCGCGAACTCGGGGATCGCCCGTATTCTGCATCTCGATCCTGACTGCCATGTCTCCTGTATTGTACAAAGCGGCCTGGTACGAACTTCAGGTGCGCAACTGGTCAAAGGCTCATGGACGACGCGCTGAGTTAAATTCCCGCTTGACGGGTGGGATGGCTCCCAATCGCACGACAACGTCAAGCGTTTCAGAAGCTCTCAAAGAAAGAGTCGGGCGACTGCTCCCGGTGGCGGGGATCTTCTCTCGAAAATGGTCCTTCACGATTCCTGCTGAAAAAGCGCGGGGAGAAAGGCTTTTCTGGGAGAGCAGACTCGCGGCAGCAAGACCGGTGGGAAAAAAGGTAAAGGCTGCGACATTGGTTACGCTCCAGTCATCAGCTCCTGCGAGGGAGCCAACAGCGTGGATGCATGCACCGTCGCAGCCCTTGATGCGATCACTGCTTTCGCAGTTCCAAACCCCAACTGCTCCTCGCAGAACCAGTCGGTTTTTTCGGGTCTGGTTGCTCGTCAGGTCGCCCTGCTGAGCAGATCACTCAGCCTACTTCGGATTGGCAAGTTTTATTTCGCCAATCCTTTCAGCCGTCGACGGATGCAAACTTAGAGAGTTGCCCGAAGATTGTCAACGCCCGTTTTCAGTGCAATCGACCGGTTGCGATGGATCAAGAACCCGAGACGCAACCCGTTGAATCGTTGTCGCTAATAAAATGGGAGATCAAATTCTTTCCATTTTCCCACAGGAACATCCACAGGCGCTGCGAAGGCGCGGACAGGTACTACAAATGAAGTGTGCGGGAACCTGTGAGCATCTTGACTCCGGGAAAGCGGTCACGCATGGTGGTTACCGACGCATTCACGCAATGGCAAACCTAGTGGCCTACATCGATGGCGGCTCTCGCGGCAATCCAGGCCCGTCTGGCATTGGAGTGGTAATCGACGGCTCCACCGACGGCACCATCAGGATCGCCAAATGGATCGGACAACAGGACAATAATGTCGCCGAGTACATTGCTCTGTTGGAAGCGCTGCAATGTGCCCTGGGACTTAAGGCCAAGACGTTACACGTGTTTTCAGATTCCGAAGTGGTGGTGAGGCAGATGAGCGGCGAGTACAGATGTCGAAGTCCGCGGCTCTATTCGCTGAATTGGATCTGCCGGAAACTAGCCCGGTCGCTCGATTTCTCTATCTCCCACGTTCCTCGCGAGGACAACACCGAGGCAAATGGTCTGGCCAGCTCGGCCGCTCGCCGGAAGCATTGCTAGCCTACGAGCAACCGCTCGTGCTGCCACATTCCATGCAGCGATAGCAGGAGCCGTTTCTCACCATCAGTGAGCCGCAGAACTGGCATGCAGGTGCATCCCCAAGCTCTACGACCTGCGCCAAGCCTCCGACGACGCTGGTCACCTCACGCTGCGGTTGGGCCAGCTTTGGCAATTCAAACAGAAGTCCATGCTCGCCTTTCAGGAAGCGCAGTTCGAGCCATCGGAATAAGTAATCGGTCAGAGACTTGGCGTAGCCAATCTTTGGATTGCCGGACCACCCGCTTGGCTCAAACCGGGTGTGGCTGAATTTATCGCACAGGACCCGCAACGGAACGCCATACTGCAGCGCCAGCGACACTGCGGTTGCAAAAGAATCCATGAGCCCGGAAACCGTCGAGCCTTCCTTCGCCATCCTGATGAACAGTTCGCCTGGCAGACCATCCTCGTACAAACCAACCGTGACGTAGCCTTCTTGCCCTCCCACAGAGAAGTGATGGGTCAAGCTGTGGCGCTCGTCCGGCAGACGTCGCCTCACAGCCGGAGAGACATTCTTAGCTTCGGCACTCGTGACGTTTCCATCTGCTGACCCGCTGCTCCCCGCTTCCTGGCTTGCGTTCGGGGAGTGTTCTTCGCTTCGCCTGACGATTGAGATTTCCTTTGCTGCTGACATTACAAACCTAACCTTCCTGCCCGCCGCTCTCTTCGGAACCGCTGGCCGATTCAGATTCCGTATTCGGGTCTGTCGCATCGTCCGGATCGTGCCTTTTGTATGTTCCTCTCACCGACAGCAGTTCTGCGTGGCTGGGTGGAAACACGTAGTTCTGGACGAACCACAGTGCGTCATAGGAAAGACGGCGGCTCGCGACGGCGCGCCCGTGCTCTTTCACGAACTGGCAGAAATCATCGGGATGGATGATGTTCGCTTTCGTTCCGGCAGTAGTGAGAGAGCGCGACTTGAGCCAACCCAAGTCGATCCACTTCTGTATTTCATCGGGGCGGGTGTGCAATGCGCGGGAGAGGGAAAACTTGGTGAACCATTCCCTTCCGGTCTTGCCACCGATACCGAGCCGATGCAACCTCGAGCGCACGGATCCCGCCGGCCTCCGCAGAATTTTCGCGGCCTCTTCTACCGGCATGGTAATGATCAGGTCAAGGAGGCGTTGCTGCTCGGGCTTTGTCCATTCGCGATAGGGGCGTTTTTGATGGACGCCAAGTTCGCGAAGAAAACGTAGACAGGCATCTCTCGGGTTCCCGGAAATCGCAGCCAGTTTTGTCACCAGCATTCGCCGGCCGGTCTCATTGTGCTCCTGGCTTCTGCTGATTCGCTCTTTGTATTCTCTGACCAGTTCTCTTGCTTCTTTAGGCCAGCGGAACATACGACGCTTGTGAACGCCGTCGCCTTCGCCCATACTGCTGCCTTCCGGGGGCTGGATCCAAGTGGCAGTTAACGTCTCCAGGTCGGTCTAGACACACTTGTCTCTACGCCTCCGGAATACCTCCTCTCCTGCTGCAAAACCGCATGCACCGATCTCCTTCGGAACATGCTGGTCGACAAAGTGGCGAGTGGGTCCGGTCCACACCTGAGCCAAGTGGTAGCGGCCAGCGTACATTCACAGCTGAGCCAATTTTCAACATTTTTTTTCCTGCAGGAAATCGTGCAGGGCGACTTTAGGTGCATAAAATCAGCCCGTGCGGCCCCGTCTCAGCCGACGGCCGAAACGTGCTGAGTGCCAAACACTTGACGCAGACGTCTGTGCGATTGCGGAGCAATACGGGCTGAATGCGGCTATGGACAAGCGGACTCGCGCCGTTGGAAGAGGGGTTGTCTTGCAAAGAAAGTGACACGTTCTCCGCAACTAAGCCGGGCAGCCGGGTTTGACCCATAAGAGCAAGTACAAGACTTGGGCGCTGCAAGAGCTTGGACTGAGGACTGCTAGCTCCCGGGCGGTTGTCATGCCAGTCATCCCCGACCGCACGTTCCGGCCGAAAAACCGCATGCGCCTGTGCGGCGACTGTCGCCCTCGTCTGCGCGGCCCATCCTCGTATCACCCAATTGCTCACCACACAGCTGCGGCGCTATGCGGTGAAATTTCATCGTTCGTAGTTCGCCAACCCGAGTTTGGACAACGCTGGTCGCAATCTTTCTTATGAGAGTCGAACCATGCTGGGCGCGCGTAGCCGAGGATTTGACTGGAGGGAAGTTGCCAAGGCACTTCGCATCACCCGTGGTGTGGCCGGTGCAACTTTCTGGAGGGAAATCAAACGACCAAGGTCAAAGGGTATCGATGTCCAGCCTCCTGCGACTGGCAGCCAGAACGAGACTAACTTGGATACCCTGAAGCCTGGCAAGCCAAGAGCGTCTCGCTAAACGCCGCGGGGATCGCCTTTCAGCGCGATTCATAGCAGCGACGGCACCAGAAGCACAAGGAAAATCGGGTCGGTGCATTCCGGCACGAAGTTCGCCCTGCGAGCCATCTCCGAGGGTTCGGGCCAAGAAGCTGGCCATAAGCTGCGGGTCACGATCATTTCGCCGGGCCGCTGACCGTAATTCTCCGCGAGTCATTGTAGCGGACGCGCAAACGACAACTGGTGGCCGTCTGGATCGGGCATGTGGAAATAGCGTTCTCCCCAGGAAGCGTCTTGCGGAATTTCCGGGTCGAACCCCCTTTCGTTCAGATAAGTCCAAATCCCGTCCACGTCCGTCACGTGGAAGACTAGCCGTCCCCAGTGAGTCACCGTGTCGCCCTGTTCCAGATTGAGGATCGCGGATTGCGTGTCTCTTGCGCGCAGTGAAGAGAACCCTGTGCCCTCTCCACCGTAGAGAAGCTCCATGCCCAGAACATCTCTGTAAAACCGTACAGACTCCGTCATGTTCACAACCCGAAAAGTGACCGCAGAAATTTTTTCAATCTTCGGCGCCATACGCCACGAGTTTACCTCGGCTCAGCTTGAATCTTCCTTCCGTGAGGCATACCGTAAACTCTGACAGGGGGAGATGGCCTATGGCCTATGTCATTGCCGAACCCTGCATCGGAACCAAGGACACCGCCTGCGTCGACGCCTGTCCTGTAGATTGCATCCACCCCAAAAAGAACACGACCTATGACGACGGTCGCCCCACATTCGACACCGTCCCCCAGCTCTACATTGATCCGGTGGAATGCATCGATTGCGGCGCCTGTGTCCCAGTCTGCCCGGTATCCGCGATTTTCGTGCTGGACGACCTGCCTGAGAAGTGGAAGCAGTATACGGAACTGAACGAAAGCTACGTCAAAGCCGGCAAATTCACGCCTGGAGAGTATGCCAAGCACCAAGTCAAGTAGTCCTGATTGCGGCTCACCCGCGAATCACTTCCAGTTTACCGCCACAATCTTTATTGAGGTGCGGCAAAGGGAAAGGCGGTCCGACGTTGGCCTTACTCACCCTCGGGTTCAGGCAGCTGGCGTCTAAGTCCTCACTGCTGTGGACGCCGGTGCTAGTCTGACGTAGTGACCGATGAACAACCGCGACCTGCAGGCGACTTGGAAGTATCACGATGGCACGAAGCACTCCTACTGGAGTATTCGTTCCAATCCTCACTTTCTGGACTGGGCGAATCGGCCGCAACCTTTCAAAATCTATCCGAAGATAGAGCCGCTTCCGCTGCCGCGGGACATGCCGCAGACAGAGGTGGCCGCGCTCTCCGCGATCTCAGAGCCCGTGCCCTCGGCGGGCGACGATTCGGTCCCTGACTTTCAGGATCTGGCGCGCATTCTCTATTTCTCGGCCGGGATTACCAAACAGCGCAAATCTCCAGGCGGAGAAATCTACTTTCGCGCCGCAGCCTGCACCGGGGCCCTCTACGAGATCGAGCTGTACGTCGTGACTGGCGATCTAGCGGGCCTGGATGTCGGCGTGTATCACTTCAATCCGGCGGATGTATCGCTACGGCTTCTGCGAAAAGGTGATTTTCGCGGGAACCTGGCTCAGGCGACGGCCATGGAACCCTCGGTGGCTCACGCGCCCGCAACGATTATCTGCACCGGAACATACTGGCGGAACGCATGGAAATACCAGGCGCGCACCTATCGCCATTTCGGTTGGGACAACGGCACGCTGCTGGCGAATATGCTGGCAATTTCTGCGGCTTCGGGGCTGCCGGCTGAGATCGTGCTCGGGTTCGTGGACGGCGATGTGAACCGCCTACTTGATCTCGATACCCGGCGCGAGGCTTCCTTTTGCCTCGTACCGATCGGGCGCACATCGGAGAGATCGCTGCCGGCACCAAGGGAGGCTCCGGCGCTTAGCCTGGAGACGATCCCGCTTTCGCAGCGCGAGGTCGAGTATCCCGCCATGCTTGAGATGCACGACGCGTCTTCGCTTGAGTCCGTAGAGGAAGTAGCTCAGTGGCGTGGAGGGCCATCACTCCTTCCATCTTCCGCTCTGGCCGGCGAGGCAGTTCGCCTCCCGCGCCTGCCGGAAGAAGAACAACCAAAGGATACGATCGAGCAGGTAATCCTGCGCCGCGGCTCTACCCGAACGTTCGACAAGGCGGCATCCATTACGCTGGCACAACTCTCGACCATTTTCGACTGCGCCACGCGAGGTCTTCCCGGTGACTTCCTTGAGCCTCCCGGTGCGCAGCTTAACGATCTTTACCTGATCGTGCATTCAGTGCAAGGGCTCAAGCCGGGTGCATACTTCTTCCGGCGTGACCAGAACAGCCTAGAGCTCTTGAAGGAGGGGGATTTCCGCTCCGAGGCCTACCATCTTGGTCTGGAGCAGGAGCTACCGGCGGACGCCTGCGTGGACATCTTCTTTCTCGCCGATGTAGGCCGCATCCTGGAGCGATACGGGAACCGCGGCTACCGGGCCGTCCAGCTGGAGGCGGGCGCAATCGGCGGGAGGATGTACCTGGCTGCGTATGCCCAGCGCCTGGGTGCAACCGGGCTAACCTTCTTCGACGATGACGTGATCAACTTCTTTTCGGCGCACGCAAAAGGCAACAGTGCCATATTTCTGCTCGCGATTGGCAAGCCGCTGAAACGCAAACCACAGCAGGGCCTCTAGCCCGGTAAGATCTCCTTAAGCGCCCACTCAATTCTTTCGACTTCTTCGCGGATTACTCTGATCGATTGTTGGTTTTTCGATGGGTGGGCTAACGGAGTGATTCCTTCCAGAGCGCCTCGTATTTGATGATTCCGAGCCCAAATGAAGTTGAGCCTCGCGCTCCTCTCTTTGCGATTTCTGTAAACGCCGCCGCCGAACTTAGTGGCGAGCCAAGCAAATACCAAACCAAACAGCACCTCAATCGGAATACGGTCGGTTATGCCGTCAAACTCTGAAAACAAGAGTCGATAGACGGCTTCACCCATCCCAAACGATGCAAACAATACAGTTGCTCCGAACAAATATAACTTTAGGCGCTCCATTGGTTGAAAGCGTATGGAGTCGTCGCTTCCGTCACGTGTCCGCACAGAGTTTATCGCCATGCTTCCCCCAATGTCACTGTTCCCGAGGTGGCAAATCAGCGGTACCAGCGTCAGCCTCGCTGAAATGATAAATTGAAGTTGCAATCAGCTGCGGGATTCTCTTTACGGAAGCCGAGCCAGGTCACAAACCAGCAACGTGGCCCCACGCAGGACATTTCCGACTTGACAACACCAGGATTCGGTATACGCTGCTAGACAGAGCGAATTACGCCTTCTCCTCTTTCAGATCCCCTGAACTAAGGCAGCCCATCTGAAGTTCTCTCCTCTTAGTCGCACAAAACCCAGGAGGTTGACATGTTTGCTCGTCACGTTACGATGCACCTGAAACCCAATACCCGTGCGGAGTTTGCCCAGACTATCGAGAACGAGATTCTTCCCCTCCTTAAGAAACAGCACGGCTTCCAAGACGAAATCGTTTTCGTCGCCCCCGGATCCGGATCGGAAGGGGTCGCTATCAGTCTTTGGGACAAGAAAGAGGACGCGGATGCCTATCTCCGCGGCAGCTATCCAGAAGTGCTGAAGGCCTTGGCGAAAGTGGTAGACGGTACTCCGGAGGTTCGAAACTTTGAGGTGGCCCACTCGACCTTGCAAAAGACCGCTGCTCGCATAGCAGCCTGAGGCAAGCAGGCAGGCTTTCGCGTTCGTTCGGGGGCGGGCCGATGCCCGCCCCCCTTACGAAAGAAACAAGAAGAGTCGAGGTCTAGATCTTTCTGGTCGCGCCCGCTTCTCAAAGGTAACTGCTTTCCGAAACGCCCGCCTCCAGAAGGCACGGAGGTGTTCTGTGCCCCAACAATCGCCGATTTCCTTTCAAGTTCGCACGAAAAACGTGCTCATCGTCGATAGCAATGAGGCGATGCAGAAGCTGCGCGCCGGCGTGCTCAGAAGCCGCGGAGTTCACGTGCACACCGCCAAAAACGTCACGGAAGCAGAGTTGGTCTGGGTGCCCGATTTTTTCGACTTGGTACTGCTGGACGTGCGCCAGAGATCCAAAGAAGCAGTGGAGTTCTGGCGAGCGATTCGGCGCCAGCATCCGGGGCAGAGGATCCGTTTCCTGGTTGGACCCCCAGCTTATCTGTCTCCCACCTGCGCCGACGAAGTCATCGCCCGCGACAGGGTTCCCGAAGACTGCGTGCAGGGGCCAGGAATCCTGCATGCCGCATAAGGCCTTACAAACCGATAGCGGCCAGATGGAGACAATAGTTCAAGGAGAAAATTCTATGAAACCGGAGCTTTTTACCAAGGGAGATGCAGCTATCACGGCTCATGAGGAGAACGTTCGCGTTCGTGCTTACGAGTTGTATGAGGTGCGCGGCAGAATAGATGGCCATGCGGAAGAAGACTGGCTTCAGGCAGAAGGCGAGGTGGCAGGGAGCAACGAGCGCAAGGCCGTCCGAACGGCAACCTCAAGATCGCTGTGATGAGAAATGGTTGGTGAAGCTGATGAAGATCCGACCATCGTGCAGTGGAGCACCATACTCAGACTTCCGGAGGTAAGCCATGACTAACATCTACGTCGGTAACTTAGATTTCGCCACTCACGAAGACCAGCTCCAGACATTATTCGCGGCGTACGGAGCCGTTAAAACAGTCACGGCCGTCACGGATCGTGACACAGGTCAACCGCGGGGATTTGCGTTCGTCGAGATGACTAATGCTGGGGAGGCGCGAGATGCTATTCGTACCCTGAACGGTTCGGTCCACGGCGGGCGTGCCCTCATTGTCAATGAGGCTCGTCCTAAGCTCTACCGCAGTGGCGGACACGAATCACTGGCCAGTAGGGAGCACCGGCGCCATCGTATCTAACGGTTGGGGAGACGATGTTGTTGGCTGTTCCTAGGTAAGGATTCGGGAGAATTCGACACACTTTCAGACCGGCCTGCCAAGCGAAACAGGGGGGAGTTATGAATACAGGCAGCTCTAAATCTCTGGACAGCGGAGTGTGGAGGGATTTGTACAAGGCTGCGCTCTTTGAGGTGGATAGCGCCAGACTCCCGGAGCGCATTGCGCAAGCAGAGGAAGCACTTGTGGTAAGAGCACGGGAGCTGTTTCACATAGCCGGAGACAACATCGAAGAGGAACAAGCTCTGGATGACACGATGTACGCTTTGCGTGCTCTGCGGAACACATCGCAAACTAGCAACCGTACACCGCATCGCAGTGAGGCTGCCTAGTTGAACTCGGGGAGGCTGCGCCATCCCTTCCCTGGGCTCTCCCTGTATGTGCATGTACGTCTCGCCCGCGCGGCGTTATTCGTGTGCGCCGTCAACGGGTTAAACATGCATCGATGTAGAAAACCAATTCCCCATGTTTTCCGATGGAACTCCGCCATTGTTTCGACAAGCTCCGCATGTTGTCGATCAGCGCGATCAGATTATTTTGGTTAACCGCTATTCCTTGTTCTTCCATACTGTCTTTGAAACTGGCCGGACTAAAGCGCTCGTCTGCCTCCATGTAGTCCAGAACCTTTCTGCCGTTTTCGAGCCAGACGACCTGGTTGTCGCCGTATTCGTGCTCGTCGCTCGCCGTATCCACCCTGGCGGCAAGGTCGTGGAGTAGAACCATCAACTTCTCCGGTTCGATAAAGCAGGACGAGTGCGCATTCCATATTTCTTTCACTGCCCGAAAACTTTGGCTCATCGCCTGATCACCTTCCTTCTCCTGCATTTGGGTAATTCGGAATCTGCCGGCTGCGTCCTCATCCGCTGCCATAGGACCGGGTCGACCGCGAGCGAGGTTGTACGGCCCGTTCGCAGATTCACGAATCCGCCGTGGTACGAGAGCCGCCCATATCGGAAGAGCCGCGCAAGCATTGCCAGTGCCTGGTATGCGAGTGTCTGGTTCACAAACGGCTCCTGCCGCTCCAGTGCTTCTAACGCACTGCACGGCGGAAGTCTGTCCTTCTTGTCGAGCTTCGCGTTGATGAGTTCAGGAAAGAGTTCCGAAGCCGTCGGCAAGCGCAAGTCTCGCGCTTTGTTTCTCTGATTTTCAGGCTGGCCGAGGACGAACTGGCCACTGTCGGCGTTGTTGCCCAGATCCACCCAATAGTGGCAGTTCCAGTAGGTTTGCGTGCGGGTCATTGCGTTCCA
>Ga0209624_10000319_pt1 | contig 42571 bp, 52 predicted proteins | sample JacPinW_OM2H0_O1_FD_188565 | JGI IMG/M metagenome (GOLD analysis project Ga0209624, IMG submission 188565) | Forest soil microbial communities from Algoma, Ontario, Canada - Jack Pine, Ontario site 1_JW_OM2H0_O1 (SPAdes) (version 2) | ecosystem: Environmental > Terrestrial > Soil > Boreal...
AAACGCCCTCGCCCGCGAGGCTGAGCACCTGCCGCTCGCGCTCGTTGAGCGAATCCGCCTCGGTCCATGCCCCGACCGCAAGCTGCGGGTCGAACGCGCGACCGCCCGCGTGCACCTTGCGCACCGCGTCGGCGAGCTGCCCGGCCGGCGCATCCTTCATGAGGTAGCCTGCCACGCCGGCATCCAGCGCGCGCCGCAGGTAGCCGGCGCGCGCGCAGCTCGTCACGATGAGGACGCGGCACTCAAGGCCACCCTCGCGCACGCGCTGTGCCAGCTCGAGCCCGCTGAGCTGGGGCATCTCCTCATCGGCAACGATCACGTCGGGGCGCAGGCTTACCGCCTGAGCGAAGGCTGCAAGCCCGTCGGCGCAGCCGCCGTGCACCTCGAGGTCAGCTTCGCACCTCAGCCGGCTCGCCAGCGCGCCATCCGCGAGCAGCACGCGAATCAAGGCCACACCGCCGGCCGCCGGCACATCATCCGCGCACCGCGCCGCTGAGGCTGCCCGCACAGTCGGTGATGCCCTGGCGCTGTAGCCACTCGCGCGCGTCCTGCGCATCCTCCTCGAACCACGCGCGCGTGTTGCCGAGCCTGAAGCTGTAGCCCCACTCGTCCATGTCGCTGAACAGGCGCTCGCGGCCAACTCCCGGCAGCTCGTGCGCGAGCAGCACCTGCAGGTAGCACACCGCCGCCTCTTCCAGGTCGCTGCCGCCCGCGTCACGGTCGAGCCGCGCGCGCCGCGCGGGGTCCATGCACACGTAGTGACTCGCCTCGTGCAGGACCGAGTGCAGCGGCGAATCGGCGCGGGCATAGAGATGCTCGCCGCGAAGTCCCGCCTCGCTGTCACCCCAGTAGGAGCCGGGGATGCGCTCGCCCGCGCCGACCAGGGTGAGCTTGAGTCCATACCGCTGAAGCAGCCGCGCCACCGTCATGCGATCGATCGCCTGAAGGCGCAGCACCGTTACAGGCTCGACAGGCGTCGCATGACCATGTCGGCAAGATCCCGCGCCATGTCCTCCCTGAGGATGTCTTCCTCGTGATCCTTGGCGAGCAGCAGGCGCTCATCGAAGCTGTAGGTGCGGGTGGCGGTGAGTTCCTGTGCGGGCAACAGCTCCTTGTCTCCCGCGGTCACCGAGAAGGCGACCGTGTAGGTCACTTCGTATTCGTTGGGCTGGTTCAGTGCCGACACCGACAGCACCCGCCGCGCGACCCCGTCCTTGAGGATGCTGACGACCGCGGAGGCCTTGGACTTCTCCTGCATGAGCTTCGCACCGTTCAAGAGCAGCGCGTGCCGCAGGTTCTGCACGAAATCGCTCTGCCGGTCGGGCGCCTCCACGTAAGGCGTTTTCACCACCGCCGGGAGCGGCGTGTGGCCCTGCAGGTGAAAGCCACAGCCCGACAACAGCAGCGCGCCGGCCAGCGCCGCGCCGGCGCCACTCACTGCGCAGCGCAACGCCCTCATACGACCACGTTGACCAGCTTGCCCGGCACGATGATGACCCGCCGCACCGGCTTGCCGCAGATGAACTTCACGATGCGCTCATCCGAGAGCGCTGCGGCACGCACCGCCGCCTCGTCGGCCTGCACCGGCACGACGATCTGGCTGCGCAGCTTGCCGTTCACCTGCACGACGATGGAGTGTGTGTCCTGCGCCAGCGCTGCCGCATCGACCGCCGGCCAGGGTTCATCGATCAGCGCCGTGCCCGAGCCCAGCGCCTGCCACAGCGCATGGCACACGTGCGGGGTGATGGGCGAGAGGATCACCACCGCGGTGCGCAGTGCCTCGTCGCGCACCGCCCGCCCCTGCGGGCTCGGATCGCTGAAGCGGCCGACCGAGTTCAAGAGCTCCATCACGGCTGCGATGGCGGTGTTGAAGTTGCGGCGCCGGCCGATGTCATCGGTCGCCTTGGCGAGCGCCTGGTGAGTGGCGCGGCGCAGATCGCGCTGCGCGGGGGTGAGCGCTGCGGGCTCGAGCGCGGCAGCCGCGCCCGCAGCGACGTGCTCGTAGACGGCGGCCCAAAGGCGCCGCAGGAAGCGCGAGGCGCCCTGCACGCCCTCATCCGACCAGGCCAGGGTCTGCTCCGGCGGGGATGCGAACATGACGAACAGGCGTGCGGTATCGGCGCCGAAGCGCTCCACCAGCCCTTCCGGGTCGACCCCGTTGCCCTCGGACTTGGACATCTTGCCCAAGCCCTCGTGCTCGACCCGCAGCGGGCCCATATCCTGGGTGAGCACCTCGTGCACGGCAGTCCCGTCGCTCGCGCGACGCGTCTCGACATCGGCCGGGTTGAAGTAGCGCTTGCGCCCGCCGGGGGGCTGGTAGGAATAGATGTCGTTCAGCACCATGCCCTGGGTGAGCAGCCGCGTGAACGGTTCGCCGAACTTCAGCATGCCGAAATCGCGCATCACGCGGGTCCAGAAGCGCGAATACAGCAGGTGCAGGATCGCGTGCTCGATTCCGCCGATGTACTGATCGACCGGCAGCCAGTAATCCACGCGCTGATCGACCATCGCGCGCGCATCGTCCGCGCACGCGTAACGCATGAAGTACCACGAAGAGTCGACGAAGGTGTCCATGGTGTCGGTTTCACGGCGCGCAGCCCCGCCGCACCTGGGACAGCGGCATTCGTAGAAGGCGGCCGACTTCGCCAGCGGATTGCCGCTGCCGTCGGGCACCAGGTCCTCGGGCAAGAGCACCGGCAGCTCCTGATCCGGCACCGGCACCGCACCGCATGAACCACAGTGGATGATCGGGATCGGGCAGCCCCAGTAGCGCTGGCGCGAGATGCCCCAGTCGCGCAGCCGGTAGCGCACGCGCTTGGCCCCGAGCCCCTTCGCCTCAAGCGCCAGCGCAATGGCATCCGCCGCCGCCGCGGAGGTCAGCCCGGAAAACTGTGCCGAGTTCACCGTCACACCGTGCTCCGAGTACGCCGCAATCCACGGCGCGCGCACCTCCTGGTAGGCACCGCTCGCGGAACGCACCACGGTGCTCACCGCAAGGCCGTTCTTCCCGGCAAACTCGAAATCGCGCTCATCGTGTGCCGGCACGCCCATGACGGCGCCCTCGCCGTAGGCCATGAGCACGTAGTTGGCGACCCAGATCTCGAGCGGCGCGCCGGTGAAGGGATGCAGCACGTGCAGCCCGGTCGGCATGCCCTTCTTCTCCTGCGTCGCCAGCTCCGCTTCGATCACGGTGCCGTGCCGGCATTGCGCGAGGAATGCCGCGAGCGCGGGATTGGTGCGCGCGGCGGCCAGCGCCACCGGGTGCTCGGCCGCGATCGCCATGAAAGTGACGCCGAACAGCGTGTCGGCACGAGTGGTGAACACCCGCAGCGCTCCCTCGCTGCCGGTCACCCCGACCGTGTCGGTCGCGTAGGGAAAGGCGATGTCGCAGCCTTCGCTTCTGCCGATCCAGTTCGCCTGCATGACGCGCACGCGCTCGGGCCAGCTGTCCAGCGTGTCGAGAGCGGCCAGCAGTTCATCGGCGTAGCGCGTGATCGCGAGGTAGTACATGGGGATCTCGCGCTTCTCGACCGGCGCGCCGGTGCGCCAGCCGCGCCCGTCGATGACCTGCTCGTTGGCGAGCACGGTCTGATCGACCGGATCCCAGTTCACACTGCCGGTCTTGCGGTAGGCGAGACCCTTTTCCAGCATGCGCAGGAACAGCCACTGGTTCCAGTGGTAATAGGCCGGATCGCAGGTCGCCACTTCGCGGCTCCAGTCGATCGCGAAGCCGAGAGACTTGAACTGCGCGCGCATGTGCGCGATGTTCTGGCGGGTCCACTTGGCCGGCGGCACGCCGTTGCTGATGGCGGCGTTCTCCGCCGGCAGACCGAACGCATCCCAGCCCATGGGCTGCAGCACGTTGTAGCCCTGCATGCGCAGGTAGCGCGCCAGCACATCGCCGATGGTGTAGTTGCGCACGTGACCCATGTGCAGCTTGCCGGACGGGTACGGCAGCATCGACAGGCAGTAGTACTTCGGCCGCGCCGGGTCCTCGTCCACCTCGAAGGCACGCCGCTCGTCCCAATACTTCTGCGCGGCGCGCTCGACGGCCGCAGGATCGTAGGCTTCTTGCATCGTGATTACGGCAGGCGCAGCGGTACGAAGATCTGGGCTTCCTCACGCTGAATGAGCAGCGCCACATTCTTGCCCGGGTTGCGGGCGGCATCCTGCAGTTCCTTCACCGAGTGCACGCGCTTGCCGTTGATGCCGAGCACGATGTCGCCGGGTTGCACGTCGGCCGCCTGCGCAGGCCCCGTCACCTCCTCGACCAACAGGCTCCCCTGCGTGCCCGCCTGCTCCTTCTCGCGCGGTTCGAGCGGACGCACGGTCAGCCCGAAGGCGCTCGCCACATCGCCGGCGTGCTCCTTGGGCTTGCCGCCGTGGTTGGCCGCGGTCTGCTCCTGCTCCTTGAGCTCGACCACCTTGACGCTGATGTTCTGCTCGCGGCCGCCACGCCACACCGACAGCGCCGCATCCGAGCCGGGCCTCATCGCGGCGATCGTGCTCGAGAGTTCCCCGAAGCGCTCGACCGGATGACCGCCGACACCGAGGATGACGTCGCCTGCGGCGATGCCGGCCTGCGCGGCCGGACCATCCTTCTCCACCGAAGACACCAGCGCACCGCGCGGCCGGTCGAGTCCGAAGGACTCGGCGAGCTGTGCATTCACGTCCTGGATGGTCACGCCGATGCGCCCGCGCACGACCCGGCCGGTCTTGATCAGCTGCTCCTCGACGTTGCGCGCAACATCGATCGGGATCGCGAACGAGACGCCCATGAAGCCGCCGGTGCGGCTGAAGATCTGCGAGTTGATGCCGATTACTTCGCCGGCCATGTTGAACAGCGGGCCGCCGGAGTTGCCGGGATTCACCGGTACGTCGGTCTGGATGAACGGCACGTAGCTCTCGCCCGGCACCGCGCGCGAGGTGGCGCTGATGATGCCCGCGGTAGCGGTGTTCTCGAAGCCGAACGGCGAGCCGATGGCGAGCACCCATTGGCCCGGCTTGATGCGCGAGGGATCACCGAGCTTGACGGTCGGCAGGTTGCTGGCGTTGATCTTGATCACCGCCACGTCGGTGCGCTCATCCGCCCCGATCACCTTGGCGGCGAATTCGCGCCGGTCGGTGAGGCGCACGGTCACCTCATCGGCGTTGGCGACCACGTGCGTGTTGGTGAGGATATAGCCCTCGGAGTTGACGATAAAGCCGGAGCCGGCGCCGCGCACCGGCGCCTGGTGCTCGTGGCCCTGATCCGGCGGCGGGATGCCGAAGCGGCGGAAGAAGTCGTAGAAGGGATCGTTCGGGGAGAGCCCCTGGATGCCCCCCGCGGGCATCTTCTCCACGACCTCGACATTGACCACGGCCGCCCCATAGCGGTCCACCAGCGTCGAGAAATCCGGCAGTCCCCGCACCAGCGGCTCGGCCGCCTGGGGCGCACCCTCGGCCGGCTGCGCCGCGGCGCTGGCGAGGGCGGGACTCAGCGCCGGGGCGGCGCTGGCCGGCGCCTGCGGCGCTGCGGCGTGCGCGGACTGTGCGGACCAGCCCCGCGAACAGGCCGCCAGCACGAGCGCCATCGCGGCGAGCGCCATCACCCGCCGAAGGTGCGGGGGGCTAGGGGAGCTCAAATTGGCATTCATGGGGATACTGGTCTCCGGCCCCTATAATTCCGCACCCACAGCCCGTATGCCAGCGCCAGCGTCGCAAGGCTCACCACCAGCCAGTTGCCAACATGGGCGTACGGCGATAAGCCGGTATAGGGGACAATCCTTGAGACCAGCGCCACGGCGACGAATTCCGGGGCCTGGGCGATGACTTCACCGTGCGGCCCGATCACCCCGGACACCCCGTCATTGGCGGCGCGCACCATGTAGCGGCCGGCCTCGATCGCGCGCATGCGCGCGATCTGAAAATGCTGATAGCGGGCGCTGGAATGGCCGAACCAGGCGTCGTTGGTGACGTTCACCAGCGCGTCGGCCGTGCGCAGCACGCTCAGCATGGAGCTGCCGTAGGCGTCCTCGTAGCACACCGTGGTACCCAGCAGTAGGCCTGCGGCCGGCAGCGGGGGCTGATCCTCCTTGCCGCGGGTGAAGTCGGCGTAGGGCAGGCTCATCAGGCGCAGCCACGAGCGCACGAAGCGCGGCACCGGGAAGAACTCGGCGAACGGCACCAGGTGGCTCTTGTCGTACCAGCCGGTCTTATCACCCAGCGCCAGCACCGAATTGTAGTAGCGGGCGCTCGCGGGCTGCCCCGGATCCTCCTCCGCGCGCAGCACACCCATGACCAGGGAAGAGCCGTGGGCGCGTGCTTCGCCGTAGAGGTTGCTGATGTAGGGCATGATGTCGTTGGCGATGTCGGCCGGGGCCGACTCCGGCCACACGATCAGCTGCGTGCCGAGCACCTGCTCGGTGAGGGTTTGATAGAGCTGCAGGGTGGTGTCGTGGTTGCTCTCCTGCCACTTCTCGTCCTGCGGAATCGCCCCCTGAACCACCGCGACAGACACGGCAGCCCCGGACGGATGCGTCCAGGAGCGCTGATAGAGCGCCGCGCCCGTCCCCCAGGCGATCGCAAGCGTGACCAGCGCGATGAGGCGAACCCGCACGGTGCCGCAGGCGAGCGCCGTCAGGGCGCCGGCGCACACCAGCACCACGGCGCTGACGCCGTACACTCCGGCCACGGGCGCAAAGCCGGCAAGCCACGTGTCCGTCTGCGAGTACCCGATCGACAGCCAGGAAAATCCGGACAGGAACCAGCCGCGCCACCACTCGATCAGCAGCCACGCCGAGGGCAGCGCGAGGAGCCAGCGCAGCGCGCCGGTGCGCGGCAGCCAGCGTGCCGCGCCGTAGCCGAGGGCGGCGTGGTAGAGGCCCATGATGCCCACCAGCCCGAGCATCAGCGCGAAGGCGAGCCAGATGGGTGCGCCGCCGAAGCCGTGGATGCTGGTGTAGAGCCAGTAGGTGCCGGCGGCGAAGGTGGCGAAGCTGAACCAGAACCCCAGCCGCGCCGCCTCGCGCGGGCTGGCGTCCTGCCACAGCCACATCAGCAGCGCGGGCGCGAGCACGGCGAGCGGCCACCAGTTCAGGGGTGCGAACGAGGCGGCCAGCAGGGCGCCTGCGATGAGCGCGAGCAGCACGCGCAGGCGAGCCGATGCGGGGCGGGCCAGGGCGTAGCGCACACCCGCCGCGCTGGCGCCGGCGGTCTCCGCGGCTGCGTTCATGTTTTAGGACTCGCCGCCCGCGGGCCGTTCGTCCGGCGGCGGCAGCACGTCGCGCGGGGCCACCACGCGCAGCGTATCGATGCGGCGCCGATCGGCGCGCAGCACGCGAAACTCGAAGCCCTCGATGTTGGCACTCTCACCGCGCCGCGGCAGATGCCCGAGCTGCTTCATCAAAAGTCCCGCGATGGTGTCGAAGCCCTCCGCCTCCGACAGCCGCGCGCCGAAGAACTCGTTGAATTCCCCGATGCGCGTCACGCCGCGCACGGTGAACTGTCGCTCGGCATCGCGGCGGATGTTCTGGTCGTCCTCGACGTCGAACTCATCGTCGATCTCGCCCACGATCTGCTCGATCACGTCCTCGATGGTGCAAAGGCCCGACACGCCGCCGTACTCATCCACCACGATCGCCATGTGGTTGCGGTTGCGGCGGAACTCCTTCAAGAGCACGTTCAGGCGCTTGGACTCCGGCACGAACACCGCCGGGCGCATGAACTCGCGGATGTCGAAGCGCTCGCGCGCCTGTGTCGTCGTCAGGCGCAGCAGGTCCTTGGCCAGGAGGATGCCGACGATGTTGTCGCGATCCTCGTCCATCACCGGGAAGCGCGAGTGCCCCGACTCCACCACCACCGACAGAATGCGCGTCGAGGACTCATGGCGCCGCACCGACACCATCTGCACGCGCGGCACCATGATGTCGCGCACCTGAAGATCGCCCACCTCGAGCACGCCCTCGAGCATGGTGAGGGCATCGGCGTCGATGAGGCCGCGCTCGGCGGCATCGCGCAACACCACCAGCAGCTCCTCGCGGTCCTGCGGCTCCGGCCCCTGGCGCAGGCGCCTCAGCCAGCGTCCGGTGGTGTTGAGATCTTTCGCCATGCCTTTAGTCAGCTCCGGTAGGGGTTGGCGAAGCCGAGCCGGCGCAGCACGGCGATCTCGCGGCGCTCCATGCGCCGCGCATCGGCCGCACGCTCATGGTCGTAGCCGAGCAGATGCAGGGCGCCGTGCACCACCAGGTGCGCCCAGTGCGCGCGCAGCGTCTTGTCTTGCGCGCGCGCCTCCTGGCGCAGCAGCAGCGGGCAGATCACCAGCTCGCCGAGCGGCTGGCGCTCGCGCGCGGAGGGTCGCGGCAGCAGCGCGGCCGGAAACGACAGCACGTTGGTCGGGTGGTTCTTGCCGCGAAAGCGCGCATTGAGACGAGCGCTCTCGGCCGGCCCCACCATGGCGATGCCGAGCTCGCGTCCGCAGGACTTGCGCCCGAGCGCCGCACGGCTCCAGCGGGTGAGCTCGGCGCGCGCCGGCGACCAGTTGCGTACGCGCCGCTGCACCTCGATGCGCACCGGCGCGCTCACGAGGAGCCGCCGCGCGATTCGTAGGCCTGCACGATGCGCTGCACCAGCGGATGGCGCACCACGTCGTGGGCGTCGAAGAAGGTGAAGGCGACCCCCTCCACTTCGCGCAGCACGTCGACGACGTGGCTCAGGCCCGAGCGGCGGCCGGCCGGCAGGTCGGTCTGCGTGATATCCCCGGTCACCACCGCCTTGGAGCCAAAGCCGATGCGCGTCAGGAACATCTTCATCTGCTCGATGGTGGTGTTCTGCGCCTCATCGAGGATGATGAAGGAGTCATTGAGCGAGCGGCCGCGCATGAAGGCGAGCGGCGCCACTTCGATGACGTTGCGCTCGATGAAGCGCGCCACCCGATCGAAACCCATCATCTCGTAGAGTGCGTCGTACATGGGCCGCAGGTACGGATCGACCTTCTGCGTGAGGTCGCCGGGCAGAAACCCGAGCCGCTCGCCCGCTTCCACCGCCGGGCGCACCAGGATCAGCCGGCGCACCCGGTCGGCCTGCAGCGACTCGACCGCGCAGGCCACCGCAAGATAGGTCTTGCCGGTGCCGGCCGGACCGATGCCGAAGGTCAGGTCGCGCGTGCGGATGTGCTCAAGGTAGTCGCGCTGGTGGGCGCCGCGCGCGCGGATCCCGCCGCGCGGCACGCGCACGCCGTTCTCACGCACGTCCTCGTGCGCGGGCGGCCCCGATTCGCGCTCGTGCAGCGCCAGGTGCACGCGCTCGGGCGTGATCTCCTCCTTCTGCGTCAGCGCGAACAGCTCGCGCAGCAGGTCCTCCGCGCCGACCGCCTGCGCGCCGCTCACGCGGAACGTGTCACCACGGCGCTGGATGCGCACCTCGAGGCGTGTCTCCAGCAGACGCAGGTTCTCATCGAGCGGCCCGCACAGGTTCGCAAGCCGCGCGTTGTCGGAAGGGCCGAGTTCGAATTCGCGGCGCGGCTCAGCAGCGGAAGCGACCATTCAGGGGCCGCCCGTGGCGAGCCGCGGCGCCGCCGGCCCGCTGTGCGCACCGGCGAGGCGTCCGCGCAGGCTGTGCGCAAGAGCTGCCGTCACCGACACGTCGGCGAAGCGGCCGATGAGGGAGGCCGGACCTGCCAAGTTCACCCAGCGGTTGTTGGCGGTGCGACCGGCCAGCTCGCGGGCATTCTTCCTGGCGGGCCGCTCGATGAGCACCTTCTGCACCGAGCCGACCATGCGAGCGCTGATGGCGTGCGCCTGCGCCTCGAGCTGCGCCTGCAGGCGCGCCAGACGCTCGCTCTTGACGGCCGGCTCGACCTCATCGGGCAGCGCGGCCGCCGGCGTCCCCGGGCGGCGGCTGTAGAGGAAGCTGAAGGACTGATCGAAGCCCACCTCGCGCACCAGCGCGAGGGTGGCCTCGAAGTCGCGCTCGCTCTCGCCGGGAAAGCCGACGATGAAGTCCGAGGAGATCGCGATGTCCGGCCGCACCGCGCGCAGTCGGCGCACCTTGTCCTTGAACTCGAGCGAGGTGTAGCCGCGCTTCATGAGCGCGAGCACGCGGTCCGAGCCGCTCTGCACGGCCAGGTGCAGGTGGTTGGCGAGCTTGCCGACGCTGGCGAACGCCTCGATCAGGCTGTCGTTGAACTCGAGCGGGTGCGAGGTGGTGAAGCGGATGCGCTCGATGCCCGGCACGCGCGCCACGTGATGGATGAGCGTGGCGAGATCGACCTTCGCGCCATCGGCCATCGGCCCGCGATAGGCGTTGACGTTCTGGCCGAGCAGCGTGACCTCCATGACGCCCTGCGCGGCGAGCTGACGCACCTCCTCGAGCACCGAGTCGAACGGGCGGCTGACTTCCTCGCCGCGGGTGTAGGGAACGATGCAGAAGCTGCAGTACTTGCTGCAGCCTTCCATCACCGACACGTAGGCGCGCGGTCCTTGCGCGCGCGGCTGCGGCAGGTGGTCGAATTTCTCGATCTCCGCAAAACTCACATCGACCACCGCTCGCCCGGTGCGGCGCAGCTCGGTGATCATCGCGGGCAGGCGGTGCAGGGTCTGCGGTCCGAACACCAGGTCCACGTACGGTGCGCGCTCGGTGATGGCCTCGCCCTCCTGGCTCGCCACACAACCGCCGACGCCGATGATGACCTGCGGCCGGCGCGTTTTGAGCGCGCGCCACTCGCCGAGCAGCGAGAACACTTTCTCCTGTGCCTTCTCGCGCACCGAGCAGGTATTCATGATGAGCACGTCGGCCGCGGCCGGGTCGTGCGTGGCCACCAGGCCCGCGCCAGTACGCAGCACGTCCGCCATCCGCGCGGAGTCGTACTCGTTCATCTGGCAGCCGAAGGTCTTGATGAAATAGTGACGTGGCATAGCTTGCAGAGAGAGGCGAATTTTACGGGCTCGGCAGGGGGGGCGCACGGGCACGCGGGGAATATTAATAAATCCAGCCACTTCAGGAGCTTGCGAGCGGCCGTGTGGCTACAATGGCCATCGCAGCCTTCGGGGGCGGGGACCGCGGATGAGAATCTTCCTGTACCTCTTCGTGCTCGGACTCGGCGCCTGCGCGGGGCAGCACCCACCCCAAACTGCGCCACACGCTCCCGACAGTACGCCGGCGGCCGAACCCGCACCGCACAGCGGCGGCGGCGAGGCAGCGACAGGCCCCGCCGGCGGCCTTGCGCCACCGCTCGGGCGCGCCAGGGACCTGGTCGGCCAGAAGCAGTATGCGCAGGCCGACGACATTCTCAGGAGCCTGCTGGCCCCGGATGAGTTTCATGCGCTGGATGGCGCACAGCGCCTGTTGGCGTTACGGCTCGGCTCACTGACGGCGCTGCAGCTGCGGGCGCCGCAAAGAAGCCTCAGCCTCATCCGGCGCGCCTGCGACATGCCGGAATCCGCCGGGGAGGACTGGACGTTACGGGTATGGGCCGCAAATTCCGCGCACGAGCCGCGCGACGCCGCCCAGGCGCTGACCGTGCTCGCGCAGCGCTGGCCGGATACGCTGTCGCGCCTGCAGGAGCGCGGCGCGCTCGATCCTGCCATGCGCGCCCTGGACAAGTACGGCTCCGATGCCGATCGCGACATCGTCCTGAGCGCACTGTTCACGGTCTACTTCGCCACCGAGCCCGACAGCTCGAGCGGTTGGTGGCGAGACCTGGCGCTGGTGCAGCTGGGGCGCAGCGAGCAGGCCGCCGCCGTGGCCACCCTCGGCCGGGTCACCGATCCCTACGTCGTGATCAGCATCGAAGCCGACAAGCGCTTCGAGCGCATCCGCGGCGAGCTCGAGAGCCGCCTCAACGTCGCGGAGATTGCCCGCTGGTCCATCGAGTCCGCCGCGCACCGCGTGCGGCGCAACCCCGACCGGCTGCTGCCGCTGATCCGTCTGGCGGATCTTTTGGCCGATTCACTGCGCTTCGAGGAATCCCTGCGCGTGGTGGAGTCGGCGATCGACCGGCAGGAGGCGCAGGGTCAGACGGCCTACGCGGACTCCGATGCGCTGTACGCCACTCTCCTCGATTATCGCGCCGAGGCCCTGTTCAGCCTGGGACGTTTCGATGCGGCGATCGAGCAGCTGAAGAGCGCGAGCGCTCCGGCGCCCCCGGGCACAGCCTTGGACCAGCTGATCGATCTGGCCGGCACCTACTCCCAGCTCGGGCGGCCGCAGGAGGCGCTGGCGACGCTTAAGAAGCTCACGCCCGCCGACGGCGCCGACCTGCAGGCTGAGTTGGTGAAGCTGTCTGCGCTCGTGCAGCTGCACGACAGGAAGTCCTCCGCCGAGTCGCTCAGAGTCCTGGGCGAACACCGCGACGAGGCGCTCGGTACCTATCAGGAGGCGCTGTTGATCGCGCAGCACAACGATGAGGGCGCCGCGTTACTGATATCCCGGCTCGCCGATCCGCGACTGCGCTGCGCAGCGCTCGTGGCCGTTCAGCAATACAGCGCCGGCGCCCAATCGCCCTGGATGCTTGAGGAGGATCGCCTGTGGCGCGCGCTCATCGAGCGCGGCGACGTGCGCGAGGCCATCGCACGGGTCGGGACGGTGCGCGCCTACCCGCTCAGGCAGCCGGGCTACTGATAGGGCCAGCGCCGGCAGCGAACGCGAGGCGAGCGGCCTCAGAACGGGATGTCGTCGTCGAAGTCCTCGCCCCGGGCGGTGCCGCCGGACTCTTCGGCATGGGCCGCCGCCGATTCCGCCCCACCCCCGCGGCTGCGTCCCCCCACGTCCGCAGCGCCGCCCGCGACAGGGGCAGCGCCGGAAGCGCCGCCGCGGCCGCCGAGCATCTGCAGCTCGTTGCCGACGATTTCGGTCGAGTAGCGGTCGTTGCCCTGCTTGTCCTGCCACTTGCGGGTGCGCAGGCTGCCTTCAATGTAGACCTGCGAGCCCTTGCGCAGGTACTCGCCCGCGATCTCGGCCAGGCGGCCGAACAGAGCCACCCGGTGCCACTCGGTGCGCTCCTGCTGCTCACCGCTTTGCTTGTCGCGCCAGCTCTCGCTCGTGGCGATGCGCAGGTTCGCCACCGTGGTGCCCGAGGGCATGGCGCGGGTTTCGGGGTCGGCGCCGAGATTGCCGATGAGAATGACTTTGTTGATGCCGCGCGCCATGGTGACGATCCTGCCAGGTGATTCGAACGATCAGGGGCCGCAGAGCATAGGGGATGGGCCGAAGCGCGGCTAGCGCCATTCGCAGCGTCTCAATGGAATTACGCGCTGAACGGCGCCGCCTTCACCGACAGCTCCGTGCCACCCTTGAGCGGCAGCGTCATGGAACGAAAGCCGCTGGCAGGATCGCGGATGAACTCGAGGTAGTCCTCCTCCGCGTTGTCGTTCAGCGCGATCGCGCCGCGACGCATCTGGGGGGCCACGATCTTGATCACCTCGAGCGAGAGCGAGGGGCCGCCCTCGCCCGGCCAGCCGTCGATCAGCGCGAAATCGATCGGCCCACCGAGATCGCGCAGGCTCTCGCGCGCATCCCCGGCGCGGATCTCGACCCACTCGGACAGGCCCGCATCGGTGAGGTTGCGCCGCGCGGTGGCGATCTTGGCCGGCACGATTTCCGAGCCGATGACCCGCCCGCCGCCGTTGTCACGCAGCGCCGCGGCAAGATAGAGCGTGGAAAACCCGACCGAGGTTGCAAAATCCACCACCCGCCTGGCATTGAGCGCGCGGCACAGAAGATAGATGAGCTCACCCTGGTCCGGGTGGATCGAGAAACCGTACTCCTCGTAGCGATGCGGATCGTTGCCGCCACTGCCGCGGGGGCCGCCGCCGCTCGGTCGGCTCCGCGCGGCGATCAGGCGTGCAATCACCTTTTCGATGCGCGCATCGTGCAGCGGGCACACGGCCGCAGCAGGCGTTTCGGTCACGCCCTCGCCATCTTGAATCGCCATCAGCCCTTGCCCCGGATCTGGGCCGCCGCGTTCAGAAGGATCGCCGCGATGCGGCTTCTTTCTTCGGCAGAGGCGTCATGCATGTCGCGCAGCGCGCGCTTGAGCTCGCGGCGGGCGGCGTGGATCTCCTTCGAGTCGCCGCCCTCCTCGCCTTCGTCGCCGAAGATCTCGCGTACCCGGCCCATCTTGCGGCCGATGTGCTCGAGCTGGCTGAGCATGGCGTCGGCGGCGTCCTGGTGCTCTTTCAGGAATTCGCGCCCGCCGTCGGTAATGCTGTAGAGCTTCTTGGCGCCCTCGGCGGCCACGCTCGCGTAGCCAACTTCCTCGAGCCAGGTGAGGGCCGGGTAGACCATGCCCGGGCTTGGGGCATAAAAGCCCCCCGAGCGCTCCTCGAGGGCCTTGATCAGCTCGTAGCCGTGGCTCGGGCGCTCGGCCAGGAGGGCCAACAGCACCAGCTGCAGGTCCCCGGAGGCGAGCCGGCGACCGGCCCTGAAGGCCCGCCCTCCCATGCCCATGCCGCCGGTGAAGCCGCCCTCGAAGTGGCCGAAGCGGTGGTGGCCATGCCGCCGGCCGAAGTGATAACTGCGGTCAAAGTCGTCCTGGAAGGGATTCCCGCCGCGATGATGATGATGAAAATGACGGTGCATAGGCACTCCTCTTGTATTGACAGATATATCTTACGATATATTCAAAGATAGTCAAGGGCCCGCCTTGAGGCGCACCCCATATAGGGAGGTCTTAGGGCGTGCAGCGCTTTGGGCCCCACTGCCGCCGGCGCGTACACTTTCTGGTTCAATGCAGCACATACGCGTGCGCGGTGCGCGCACCCACAATCTGAAAAACTTAAGCCTCGATCTGCCGCGCGAGCGGCTGATCGTGGTGACCGGTCTGTCAGGATCGGGCAAGTCCTCGCTCACCTTCGATACGCTTTACGCCGAGGGGCAGCGCCGCTACGTCGAGTCTTTGTCGGCGTACGCCAGACAGTTCCTCTCGACCATGGACAAGCCGGACGTCGACAGCATCGAGGGGCTCTCGCCTGCGATCGCCATCGAGCAGAAAGCCACCTCGCACAATCCGCGTTCGACCGTCGGCACGGTCACCGAGATCTACGACTACCTGCGCCTCCTGTTTGCGCGCGCCGGCATTCCGCGCTGCCCCGATCACGGCACGGATCTGACCGCCCAGACCGTGAGCCAGATGGTCGACCAGGTGCTGCGCCTGCCCGAGGGCACCGCCATCGCGCTGCTCGCCCCGGTGGTGAACGATCGCAAGGGCGAGCACCTGCAGCTGCTCGAGGATCTTTCCAGCCAAGGATTCGTGCGCATGCGCATCGACGGGCGCATCCACGAGATGGAGGCGCTGCCGCAGCTCGACGCCAAGAAGAAGCACACGATCGAGGCGGTGGTCGATCGCACGCGCGTGCGCAGCGATGCCGCTCAGCGCCTGGCGGAATCCTTCGAGACCGCGTTGCGGCTGTCCGGCGGGCTGGCACGGCTGATCTTCCTCGACGACGAGCAGCGCGAGCCGCTGGTGTTTTCCAGCCGTCATGCGTGTGCGGTGTGCGGCTACAGCGTGCCCGCGCTCGAACCGAAGCTGTTCTCGTTCAACAACCCCCACGGCGCCTGCCCCACCTGCGACGGACTTGGCGTGCAGGAATTCTTCGACCCGCAGCGCGTGGTCGTGCACCCGCACCTGTCGCTCGCCGGCGGCGCGGTGCGCGGCTGGGACCGCCGCAACGATCATTACTTTCATCTCATCCAGTCACTCGCCAGGCACTACGGCTTCGACATCGAGGCGCCCTGGACCGAGCTGCCCGAGCACGTGCGGCACGTACTGCTCAACGGCAGCGCCGATGAAGCCATCGAGTTCAGCTACAAGGAAGCCAGCGGGCGGCGCTCGCGCAAGCGTCATCCCTTCGAGGGCATCCTGCCCAATCTCACCCGCCGCTACCGCGAGACCGAATCCCCGATGGTGCGCGAGGAGCTGGCCCGCTATCTGGGCATGCGGCCGTGCCCCGACTGCCGCGGCACGCGCCTGAGTCGCGCCGCGCGCTTCGTGTTCGTCGCCGAGCGCAGCCTCCCGGAAGTGGCCCACCTCACCGTCGGCCGGGCGCTGGAATTCTTCACCCAGCTGGATCTTGCCGGCTGGCGCGGGGAAGTGGCGGCCAAGATCGTCAAGGGCGTCATCGAGCGGCTGCGTTTCCTGTGCGATGTGGGGCTTGAGTACCTGACCCTCGATCGCAGCGCCGAGACGCTCTCGGGCGGGGAATCCCAGCGCATCCGGCTGGCCAGCCAGGTCGGCTCAGGGCTCACCGGAGTCATGTACATCCTCGATGAGCCCTCCATCGGCCTGCACCAGCGCGACAACCGCCGTCTGCTGGCCACCCTCAAGCAGCTGCGCGATCTGGGCAACACGGTGATCGTGGTCGAGCATGACGAGGAGGCGATCCGGGCCGCCGACCACGTCGTGGACCTCGGACCCGGCGCCGGCGTGCACGGCGGACACCTGGTGGCACAGGGCACGCCCGCCGATCTGGAGGCCAATCCCGAGTCGATCACCGGGCAGTACCTGGCGGGCAAGCGCCGCATCGAGCTGCCGGGCCTGCGCGTGCGGGTCGATCCGGCGCGCGAGATCCGCATCATCGGCGCGCACGGCAACAACCTGCGCAACCTCACCGCTCATATCCCGCTTGGCCTGTTCACCTGCGTGACCGGCGTGTCGGGCTCGGGAAAATCCACCCTGATCGTCGACACCCTGTTCGGCCACACGGTGGCGCGGCTCAACGGCGCGCGCGTGGAGGCCGCCCCGGTCGAGCGCATCGAGGGACTCGAACAGATCGATCGCGTCATCGACATCGACCAGAGCCCGATCGGGCGCACGCCGCGCTCCAACCCCGCCACCTACACCGGACTTTTCGCCCCGCTGCGCGAGCTGTTCGCGGCGGTGCCCGAGGCGCGCGCGCGCGGCTACGACGCCGGGCGCTTCAGCTTCAACATCAAGGGCGGACGCTGCGAGGCGTGTCAGGGAGACGGCGTCATCCGCGTGGAAATGCACTTCCTGCCGGACGTGTACGTGCCGTGCGATGTGTGCAGGGGGCAGCGCTACAACCGCGAGACGCTCGAGATCCGCTACCGCGGCAAGAACATCCACGAGGTGCTCGACATGACCGTCGAGGATGCGGCGCGGTTCTTCCAGAACGTGCCGGCGGCGAGCGGCAAGCTGCACACGCTCATCGAGGTGGGCCTCTCCTACGTGCGGCTGGGCCAGAACGCGACCACGCTCTCGGGAGGCGAGGCGCAGCGGGTGAAGCTGGCGCGCGAGCTCGCCAAGCGCGCGACCGGACGCACGCTCTACATCCTCGATGAGCCGACCACCGGGCTGCACTTCTACGACGTGGAGCAGCTGCTGCACGTGCTGCACCGGCTGCGCGACGAGGGCAACACCATCGTGGTCATCGAGCACAACCTGGATGTCATCAAGACCGCCGACTGGGTGATCGACTTAGGCCCTGAGGGCGGCGAAGGCGGCGGGCAGATCATGGGGTGCGGCACGCCCGAAGAGATCGCCGCCAACGAGAGGTCCTGGACCGGCAAATTCCTGGCCCCGCTGCTTGCGCCAGCGGGCGTGCGAAGGCGCGCCTGAAGACTAATGCCTGCCGGCCGGAGTCCGGTGTAACGGACTGATCTGACTACTTTTTCAGGTCAAGTCTGCGGCACGGAACCGACCCTTTCGAGCGGTTGTCACATTCGCGTGGTAACGCGATTGCAAATGCGAACCGTTCTCATCCATACTCGTATTCATGGACGCCGTCGTCGCCCCTGCAGGTCTGGCCCTTGATCCGGGCTTCGTGAGCCTTGCGGCCCTGCCGCCCGGCACGCGCGGTTCGGTGGTGGGGGTGGGCTCGAGCACGACGCCGCCTTCGGCGCTCGAGCGCCGGCTGCTCGAGTTCGGCTTCGTGCACGGTGAGCAGGTCGAGATCCTCGCGGAGGCCCGTCCCGGGCGCGATCCGTTCGTGGTGCGCATCGGGCACACGACACTCGCGCTGCGCCGGCACGAGGTGCAGAGCGTGTGGGTTGAAATCTCGCGCGCCGGAAGCGGATCGCCCCCATGAACGCCCCCGCGGCCGCGGCCTTCGCCGCGCCGCAGCTCAGTCTGTCCCTCATCGGCGTCCCCAACTGCGGCAAGACCGCGCTGTTCAATCGCCTGACGGGCAGCCGTCAGAAGGTCGCCAACTACCCGGGCGTCACCGTCGAGCGCAAGGAAGGACGGCTGCTCTGCCCGCGCAGCGGGCGCACCTTTCGCGTGGTCGATCTGCCGGGCGCCTACAGCTTAGAGCCCGCCAGCCTCGATGAGGCCATCGCGCGCGATGTCGTGCTCGGCCGCCATGCGAGTGAGCCGGCGCCCGATCTTCTGGTGTGCGTGGTCGATGCGACCAACCTGCGGCTGAATCTGCGCCTGGTGCTGGAACTGAAGCGCCTGGGGCGCCCGATGATCGTCGCGCTCAACATGAGCGATGTCGCCGAGCAGCGTGGCTACCAGCTCGACCGGCACTCGCTCGAGCGCGCGCTCGGCGTGCCGGTGATCCCCACCGTGGCGGTGCGTTCCGGCGGGGAGCGGGCGCTGGTGGAGGCCATCGACGGGTGGTTCGCGGACCGCTCGCTCGCCCGGGCGGGTGTGCCGCTGCCGGCCCCCGCCACGGCGAGCCTCGCCGAGATCGAGGCGACGCAGCACGAAGTGCGCCGCGTGCTCAACGAAGCCGGCTACCGCGTGCCGGCGCGCCTGCTCGCTCTGGCGCGCCTGGATGCGGTGGTGCTCAACCCGGTGGCAGGACCGCTGTTGCTCGCGAGCGTGCTGTTTCTCATGTTCCAGGCGGTGTTCAGCTGGGCCAAGGCGCCGCAGAACCTCATCAACGCGGGCATTCAGTCCTTGAGCGGCGCGCTCGCCTCGGTGCTGCCGGCAGGCCCCTTGCGCGGACTGCTGCTCGATGGAGTGATCGCCGGCACCGGGAGCGTCCTGGTGTTCCTGCCGCAGATCCTGATCCTGTTCCTGTTCATCCTCGCGCTCGAGGATTCCGGCTACCTGCCGCGTGCCGCGTTCATGCTCGATCGGCTGATGGGACGCGTCGGCCTGTCCGGGCGCGCCTTCATTCCGCTCTTGTCGAGCTTCGCCTGCGCGATCCCCGGCATCATGGCCGCGCGCACCATCCCTTCCGCGCGCGATCGGCTTGCGACCATCATGATCGCCCCGCTCATGACCTGCTCGGCACGGCTGCCGGTGTACGCGCTGCTGATCGGCGCGTTCATCCCGCAGCGCGCGGTGGGACTGTTCAACCTGCGCGGACTGGTGCTGTTCGCGCTCTACGTTGCAGGAGTCGCCAGCGCGCTCGCCGTCGCCTTCGTGCTCAAGCGCACGATGATGCGCGGGGAGTCGCGGCCGCTGCTGCTCGAGCTGCCCGAGTATCGCCTGCCGCACCTGTCGAATCTTGCGCTCGGCCTGTGGGAGCGCACGCGCATCTTCCTGACCCGCGTCGGCACCATCATCCTCACTCTCATGGTGGTGCTGTGGTTCTTGGCGAGTTTCCCGGCGCCGCCCGCCGGGGCGGCAGGTCCTGCCATCCAGTACAGCATCGCGGGCCTTCTGGGACGCGGGCTCGAGTGGCTGTTCGCCCCGATCGGCTTCAACTGGCAGATCTCGATCGCGCTGGTGCCGGGGCTTGCCGCGCGCGAAGTCGCGGTGAGCGCGCTCGGCACGGTGTATGCGATGTCCGGCTCCCACGACGTGGCGGGCGCACTCACGCCGATCATCGCGCACGACTGGAGCATCGCGACGGGACTTTCGCTGCTCGCCTGGTACGTGTTCGCGCCGCAGTGTCTCTCCACCCTCGCGGTGGTGAAGCGCGAGACCAACTCCTGGCGCTATCCGCTCTACATGGCAGGTTACATGTTCGCGCTCGCCTACCTCGGCGCGCTCGTCACCTATCGCGTGGCGCTGCTGTTCGGCGGCGGCGCCCCGTGAGCGTGCTGCTGCAGCAGCTGCTGGTCGGTGTGCTGGTGCTTGCGTGCGCGATCTACAGCGCCTGGCGGCTGGCGTCGGTGCGCCTGCGCCTGCGCGCACTGGATGCGCTTAGCGCAGCGCCGCTGCTCAGCCGCACCGGCTGGTTCGTGCGCCTTCGCGAGCGCACGCTCGGCGCCGGCGCGCTCGCCTGCGGTGGTTGTGCGGGCGGCGCTAGGCGGGCCGCGGGGTCGCCGAATCAAACACCTGGCGTACCTCGCCGTTGATGATCCGTTCCTGGTAGCTGCCGCGGGTGTAGCTGTTGACCACGCGGCGCCAGAAGCTCACCGCCGGGGCGTTGCGCAGGTACTCGGTGATCTCCCAGCGTCCCGCGAAGCGGCTGAGAATCAGCTGCACCGCGGTCTGGCCGATGCCGCGGCGGCGCTTGGCGCGCGCCACGAAGAACTCCGCCATGCGGTAGTCGATGCGCGGCGGCGCGGCCGAGGCGACCGTGCGCACCACGCGCGCGAAGCCGACCGGCTCGTGGCCCTTGGCGATGACGAGCGGAAAGGTATTCGGATCGCCGAACCAGTGGGCGATCTGGTCGGGCTCACGGTGACCGACCTCGCCCAGTGCCGGGAACAGGCCCGTACCCGGATTCAGGTCATCCAGGTAATCGCGGTAGACGCTCTGGATCCACAGCCGGTCAGCCGGTGCCGCCCGGGCGTCACGCACACTGATACTCGCCACCGCCATGGGAAAGCTCTCGATCCCCTCGTCACCTTAGTGCCGTCCGGACGGCGTTTGCGCTACTTTGCGCCGCAGGCCCGGGCGCCGACTATCGTGCAGGTCACAAAACAAAAACGGCCCGGACAGTTCGCACTCGCGAACCGTCCAGGCCGTGTTCCAAGCCGTAAGCGCGAAGCTTACTGCTTCGGCGGCGTCGAGCTGTCAGCTGGCGGCGGCGTGGCCGGAGCGGCAGTCGCAGCATCACCAGCCGGGGCGGGCGGAGTCGCCGTTCCAGACTGATCAGCAGGAGCAGGAGGAGTCGCAGAATCGGCAGCCGGAGCGGCCGGAGCAGGAGGAGTTGCAGCCTGATCAGTGCCTGCGGATTCCTGCTTCGCGCAGGCCGTCAGCATCAGCGCGGCAACAATTGCGCTAAGAGCAAGTTTGGTGTTCATCGATCGGTACCCCGAAGGAAGCAAGAGTTGTATTGGGTGAGACTACGACCGCCGTGGGTCGTTCCGCGTCCCGTTCCTAGAACGCGGAAGCGGATTCTATAGAAGTCCCGGTACGATTGGAAACGGGCTCCTGTGAGTTATTGTCTGCTTGGAGCGACAGACTGAGGCGCAAGCGTCAGGGGGTTGGAATGTCAGGTGTGGGATCCGTACAAAGCCTGAACGACAGGCTCGATCGCAGCTTCGGCCCGCATCTTGCGGCGTTGTGCGCACGCTGCGCGCGCGCCCTGGAGGTGTGCGGCTATTCGGGCCTGCTGGTGTACGCCGGCTCCCTGCTGCCCGTGTTCGAGGACGACCGCACCTACCCGTTCGAGGCCAATGCCCCCTTCAAGGTGTGGGTGCCGCTGCAGGACGCCCCGGCCAGTTTCGTGTGGTTCGAGCCCGGCTCCCGCCCACGCCTGATCGTCGAGCGTGCGCAGGACTACTGGTACAAGCCGGCCGATCGGCCTTGCGGCTACTGGGTCAGACACTTCGACGTGCACACGGCCCCCGATCGTGCGGCGGCCCGAGCGCTGCTGCCGGCCGACCTCTCGCGCGCCGCCTACATCGGGGATGCCTTCCCGGAACTGGCCGGCTTCAGGCTCGGTGCCGTGAATCCGCCTGCGCTGATGCGGCGGCTGGATTATGACCGCGCCGCCAAGAGCCCCTACGAGCTTGAGTGCCTGCGCGAGGCGAGCCGGCTGGGGGCGCTCGGACACCAGGCCGCGGTGGCGGCGTTCAGCGCCGGTGCCTCGGAGTTCGAGATCGAGCTCGCCTTCCTCGGCGCCTGCGGGCTTCGCGAACAGGAGCTGCCGTACAACCCCATCATCGCTCTGAACGGCGCCGGGGCGATCCTGCACTACCAGATGCTGGAAAAGCATGCCCCGCGCGAGCGGCTGTCGCTCCTGATCGATGCGGGGGCTGAATTCCAAGGCTACGCGAGCGATATCACCCGCACCTACGCGCGCAACGGCGGCGACTTCGCCGCGCTCATCGAGCGCATGGACCACCTGCAGCAGGCCCTGTGCGCCGGCATTCGCGCCGGCGTCGACTGGAAAGAAGTGCAGCTGCGGGCGCATGAGCTCACCGCACAGCTTCTGCGCGAGGCCGATCTCATCGGCTGCAGCGCCGCGCAGGCGGTCGCGAGCGGCGTGACGCGCGTGTTCCTGCCTCACGGCATCGGGCATCTGCTCGGGCTCGAGGTCCACGACGTGGGGGGCCTGCTGAAGTCCCCCGAGGCGGGCGAGATCCCGCGACCGGACGCTCACCCCTACCTGCGCCTGACGCGCATCCTCGAGGAGGGGTTCGTCGTGACCATGGAGCCCGGGATCTACTTCATCCCACAGCTGCTGGTGGCCGCCCGCGCCGATGCGCGCGGGCGGCACATCAACTGGTCGCGCGTCGAGGCGTTGTCACCCTTCGGTGGCATTCGCATCGAGGATGATCTGGCGGTCACCCGCGAGGGCTGCGAGAACCTGACGCGCGAGGCGTTTCGCGCCGTTCAGTAAATTCGCACCGGGCGAAGCTTCAGAACGGCGGCCGCATCTGCCACTTGCCCGAATCGTCCTTATAGAAATTCGCGAACGGGATGTTGTTGTACATGCTGGCGCCGAGATTGGCCGAGGCGACCTGCACGTCGAAGGTGCAGCGGTAGCCCTGGCCGGTCGGCTTATCGCAGGCCTCTTTCTTGAAGAACTTGATCGTGACCGGGTCGGTGACGGTGATGCCGGGCGGATGGTTCATCTGCTCGAGCATCGCCGCCTTCATTTGGGCTTCGGACGGCTCACCGCCCCCCATACCGCCACACCCGGTGACGCCTGCCATCAGCGCCACCACAAGGCTTAACTGAATTCGCATGAGACTCTCCCGGCCGTTCTGATGCGGCCTTTGTATCGATTGTGAAACAATAACTAGCGCTTCGCCAGCAAATCGCGGATTTCCTGCAACAGCACTTCTGTCCTGGGCGGCGGCGGCGCGGCTACCGGCGCCGGACGCTTGAGCCTGTTGATGCCCTTGATCACCACGAAGATCGACAGCGCGATGATGATGAACTCGAAGATGGTCTGCAAGAACGAGCCGTACTTGAGCAGCACCGGCTTGCCGGCGGCATTGGTGGCGATCTGAACGGCGAGGTCGGTGAAGTTGACGCTGCCGAGCAGTGGCGAGAGGGACGGCATGATCACATCCCCGACCAGGGAGGCGACGATCTTGCCGAAGGCGGCCCCGATCACGACACCGACCGCAAGGTCGATGACGCTGCCCTTCATCGCAAATTCCTTGAATTCCGAAGCAAAGCTCATGATTGTTCCCCTGATACCGGTTCGACTGCCGGCTGAACGCGCGAAAGCCTAGCACGCTACGGGGGCGTGCGAGGCATGAGGGGGGCGCCCCGCAACGGCGGGAAATCAGCCTACTTGGCGGCCTTTTTCTTGCGCACGGGCTTCTTGGGCTCCTCGGCAGGCTCAGACTTTGCCGGGGCCGTCTCGCTCTTGGGCTTCCTGCGGGTCTTGGCCTTCGCCTTCGTCTCATCGGAGGGCTCGGCCTTGCTCTTGGCGCGCGCGCTCTTCTTCTTGGCTGCGGGCGGCTCTTGCGCCACCGCAGGCTTAGGTCCATCGACCAGCTGCATCAGCGCCATGGCGGCGTTATCCCCCGGGCGCGGCATCATGCGCAGGATGCGCGTGTAGCCGCCCGGGCGCGCCTTGAAGCGCGGGCCGAGGTCTGCGAACAGCTTCTCGACAATGGCCGCATCGCGCAGCCGCGAGAAGGCGATGCGGCGATTGGCATCGTGATCGCTCTTGCCGAGGGTGATCAGGGGCTCCACCACCCGGCGCAATTCCTTGGCCTTCGGCAGCGTGGTGCGAATCGTCTCGTGCCGCAGCAGCGACACGGACATGTTGCGCATCAGCGCATGCCGATGCGAGCTGTTACGCGACAGCTGACGGCCGGAAAGATGGTGACGCATGAAACCCTCAGATCACTTCGCGTTCTTCGTCGTGCTTGAGGCCCGCCGGCGGCCACCCGTCCAGGCGCATGCCGAGCATGAGGCCGTGGCTCTGCAGCACTTCCTTGATTTCGGTGAGCGACTTCTTGCCGAGGTTGGGCGTGCGCAGCAGCTCCACTTCGGTGCGCTGCACGAGATCGCCGATGTAGTGGATGTTCTCGGCCTTCAGGCAGTTGGCACTGCGCACGGTGAGCTCCAGCTCGTCCACCGGACGCAGCAGGATCGGATCGAACTGCATCTCCGAGACCTTGGTGGCCGCTTCCTCTTCGCCCTGCAGGTCCACGAACACCGACAGCTGGTCCTTGAGGATGCTGCCGGCACGCCGGATGGCTTCTTCGGCGTCGATGGTGCCGTTGGTCTCGATGTCGATGACCAGCTTGTCGAGGTCGGTGCGCTGCTCGACGCGCGCGGCATCGACCGAGTAGGTGACGCGCCGCACCGGCGAGAAGGAGGCATCCAGCTGCAGCCGCCCGATCGGGCGGGTCTGCTCCTCGAAGGCCACGCGCGATGCGGCCGGGCGGTAACCGCGGCCGCGCTCCACGCGCAGGATCATCGACAGCTCGCCGGCCTTGGTCAGGTTTGCGATCACCAGCTCCGGGTTCACCACCTCGATGTCGTGGTCGGTCTGGATGTCACCGGCCGTCACCGGCCCCGGGCCCTTCTTGTGCAGGCGCAGCTCCGCGCTGTCGCGCGTATGGCTGCGCAGCGCCACTGACTTGAGGTTCAGCAGGATGTCGACCACGTCCTCCTGCACACCCTCGATGCTGGTGTACTCGTGGAGCACGCCGTCGATCTCGACCTCGGTGATGGCGCTGCCTGGCATGGACGACAGCAGCACGCGGCGCAGCGCGTTGCCGAGAGTGTGGCCGAAGCCACGCTCGAACGGCTCGATCACCACGCGCGCCTGGCGCGGGGCCACCGGCTGCACCTTCACAACCCGGGGTCGCAAGAACTCGGTTACTGAACCCTGCATTGCACTCTCACCTTGCCGGACATGGGACCGGCGCAAAAGAAACTCGGGCGGAGCGGCCCACATGGGGACGAAGCCCGCCCATTGCAAGCCGCTCGGATCACTTCGAATAAAGCTCGACCACCAGGTTCTCGTTGATGTCGGGCAGGATCTCATCCCGTCCCGGCGCCGTCTTGAAGAGCCCGCGGAACTCCTTGTCGTTCACCTCGACCCAGTCGGGCAGCCCGACCTGCTGGGCGACATTGAGCGCGCTTTGGATGCGCAGCTGCTTGCGCGACTTCTCGCGCACCTGGACGATGTCCCCCGCCTTGACCTGGTAGGAGGCGATGGTCACCGGCTTCTGGTTGACGGTGATCGACTTGTGGCTCACCAGCTGGCGCGCCTCGGCGCGCGTGGAGGCGAAGCCCATGCGGTACACCACGTTGTCCAGGCGGCACTCGAGCAGCTTCAGCAGGTTCTCACCGGTCGCGCCGGACTTGCGGGCCGCTTCCTCGTAGTAGTTGCCGAACTGGCGCTCCAGCACGCCGTACATGCGGCGCAGCTTCTGCTTCTCGCGCAGCTGCACGCCGTAGTCGGACAGGCGCTGGCGCCGCTCACCCTTGATGCCGCCCGGCGGCACGCTGAACTTGCACTTGTTTTCCAGCGGCTTGGTGCCGCTCTTCAGGAACAGGTCGGTGCCCTCGCGGCGGGCGAGCTTGCAGGTCGGACCAATGTAACGCGCCATATTGTCCTCGTTAACCCTTAGACCCTGCGCTTCTTCGGCGGACGGCACCCGTTGTGCGGGATCGGCGTCACGTCCGAGATGCTGGTGATCTTCAATCCACAGTTGTTCAGTGCCCGCACCGCGGACTCGCGTCCGGGGCCTGGCCCGCCCACGCGCACTTCGACGTTCTTCACGCCGTGCTCCTGGGCGGCCACTCCGGCCTTCTCCGCCGCCACCTGGGCGGCGAACGGGGTGCTCTTGCGCGAGCCACGGAAGCCGCAGCCACCGGCGGTCGCCCACGACAGCGTGTTGCCCTGACGATCGGTGATGGTGATGATCGTGTTGTTGAAGGACGCGTGCACGTGCGCGATCGCATCGAGCACGTTCTTGCGCGCCTTCTTGGGCTTCTTGGGAGCCGCCGACGCTGCTGCCGGAGCCGCGCTGCTTTGCTGCTGGGGTTTCTGCTCAGCCATTCGTTATGCCTTTCCGGGAGGTGCGTTCAGCTTGACCGCCTGCTTGCGCGGGCCCTTGCGGGTGCGCGCGTTGGTGCGTGTGCGCTGGCCGCGCACCGGCAGCCCGCGACGGTGACGGATGCCACGATGGCTGCCCAGATCCATCAGCCGCTTGATGTTCATGGACACTTCGCGCCGCAGATCCCCCTCGACCGCGAACTTGGCGATCTGCGAGCGGATCGCATTCACCTCAGGCTCGGTGAGATCCTTCACCTTGGTAGTGGGTTTGACGCCGGCCAGCTCACAGGCCATGCGCGCGCGCGACTTGCCCACGCCGTAGATCTGTGTGAGCCCGACCCACACGTGCTTGTTCATCGGGATGTTGATACCGGCTATGCGCGCCATAAGTCTTACCTCAACCCTGACGCTGCTTGTGGCGCGGGTCCGTGCAAATGACGTAGACCACGCGACGGCGGCGCACGATCTTGCAGTTCTTGCAGATCTTCTTGACCGACGGACGTACTTTCATACCTTAACCACCCGAACCGCTGCGGCCATAGCCCAGCAGGTTCGCCTTCTTGAGAAGTCCCGGGTAGTGATGCGACATCATGTGCGCGTTCAGCTGCGACATGAAATCCATCACCACCACCACCACGATGAGCAGCGAGGTGCCGCCGAAGTGAAACGGCACGCCCTGCCAGGAAATCAGGATTTCCGGGATCAGGCACACCGCGGTCACGTACAGCGCGCCCCACAGTGTCAGGCGCGTGAGAACCTGGTCGATGTAATCGGCGGTCTGCTGGCCCGGGCGGATGCCGCGCACGAATGCGCCGGACTTCTTGAGGTTCTCGGCGGTGTCGCGCGCATTGAACACCAGAGCCGTGTAGAAGAAGCAGAAGAAGATGATCAAGAGCGCGTACAGCGTCAGGTGCAGCGGCTGACCGTAGCCGAGCGCGGCGGCGATGTTCTGCGCGGCGGTGGCAAACCAGCCCTCCGAACCGGTGCCGGCGAAGCTGGCGAGCGTGGCCGGGAACAACAGCAGGCTCGAGGCGAAGATCGGCGGGATCACGCCCGACATGTTGAGCTTGAACGGCAGGTGGCTGCTCTGGCCTGCATACATGCGCCGCCCGACCTGGCGCTTGGCGTAATCGACCGGAATGCGCCGCTGCGCGCGCTCGACGTACACCACGAAAGCGGTGACCCCGAGCACCAGCAGCACTACCGCCAGTGCGACCGGACCCTGCATTTCACCGTTGCTGACCGCTTCCATGGTGTTGCCCACCGCGCCGGGCAGTCCCGCCACGATTCCCGACAGGATGATCATCGAGATGCCGTTGCCGATGCCGCGCTCGGTGATCTGCTCGCCGAGCCACATGAGGAACATGGTGCCGGTCGCCATGGTGACGGTCGCGGTGAACAGGAACGGCCAGCCGGTGATGAGCGTCATGCCGCCCTTGGCCAGGGCGCCGGCGGCGGCGAAGGACTGCACCAGTGCCAGCGCGACGGTGCCGTAGCGGGTGTACTGCGTGATCTTGCGGCGGCCCGACTCGCCTTCCTTGCGCAGCTCCATCAGCGTCGGCACCACCATCGACATCATCTGGATGATGATGGAGGCGGAGATGTAGGGCATGACGCCCATGGCGAAGATCGACAGGCGCGACAGCGCACCGCCCGAGAACATGTTGACGATGCCGAGGATGGTGTTGGAGCGGTCGCCGAAGAAGCGCGCCACTTCGGCAGGATTGACGCCCGGCACCGGGATGAAGGTGCCGATGCGATACACCACCAGTGCACCGAGCAGGAAAAAGAGCCGGCCGCGAATCTCCCCATGGCGGGCAGCTTCGCCGAATGCGGCGGCCGGATTGCTTGAGATCGTGTTCGCCATTACGCCTCGATCTTGCCGCCGGCAGCCTCGATCGCCGCGCGCGCGCCCTTGGTCACGGCCACGCCCTTGAGCGTCACCGCCTTCTTGATCTCACCCGACAGCACCACCTTGGCCTGCTCGGTGCCGGGGGCCACCACGCCCGCCTTGATGAGCGCTGCGAGGTCGACCACCGCCGCGTCCACCTTGGCCAGCTCCGCCAGGCGTACTTCGGCGCGCGTGCGCTTCATGTGGGAGCGAAAGCCGACCTTCGGCAAGCGGCGCTGCAGCGGCATCTGGCCGCCCTCGAAGCCGACCTTGTGGTAGCCGCCCTTGCGCGCGCGCTGGCCCTTGGTGCCGCGTCCGCAGGTCTTGCCCTGGCCGGCGGAGCTTCCGCGTCCCACGCGCAGGCGCGCACGCCTGGCGCCGGCAGCGGGTTTGAGTGTGTTCAGTCTCATAGGATTCAGGCGTCCTTCTCGACGCGCAGCAGGTGCACGGCCGTGTTGATCATGCCGCGATTCTCGCGCGTATCGGCCACGATCACGCTCTGGCGGATGCGGCGCAGCCCCAGCCCGCGCGCGCAGGCAGCGATGTTCTTCAGCTGCCCGTGCAGGCTCCTCAGCAGCGTCACTTTCAGTTGCGGTTGCGCCATGAGATTTTAGCCCGTGATCTCTTCGAGTGTCTTGCCGCGCTTGGCCGCGATCTCCTCGGGCGAGCGGATCTTGGCCAGCGCGTTGATGGTGGCGCGCACGACGTTGATCGGGTTGCGCGAGCCGTAGCTCTTGGCGAGCACGTTGCGCACGCCGGCGCACTCGAGCACCGCGCGCATGCCGCCACCGGCGATGACCCCGGTACCATCCGATGCCGGCTGCATGTACACCCGCGTCGCCCCGTGCGTACCTGTGATCGCGTAATGCAGCGAATCGTTCCGCAGCGAGACGTTGATCAGGTTCTTGCGCGCCTGGGTCATGGCCTTGGAGATCGCCACCGGCACTTCGCGCGCCTTGCCGAAGCCGTAGCCGACGCGGCCGGAGTTATCCCCGACCACGGTGAGTGCGGTGAAGCCGAATTGCCGGCCGCCCTTGACGACTTTCGCGGTGCGGTTGACGGCAACCAGCTTCTCGACGAACTCGTCAGCCGACTGGCCCTTCTCTGGTCTCGCCATATATATGTCCTGCTAGAACTGAAGACCCGCTGCGCGGGCCGCATCCGCGAGCGCCTTGACGCGCCCGTGGAACTGAAACCCGGAGCGGTCGAATGCGACCTTGTCCACGCCTGCTGCCTTGCTGCGCTCGGCGATCACCCGCCCGACCGCCTGGGCTGCCGCGACGTTGCCGGTGCTCTTCAAACCCTCGCGCACCGCCTTCTGCACGGTGGACGCCGCGGCGATCACCTTGGCGCCATCCGCAGCCGTCACCTGCGCATAGATATGGTTGGGCGTGCGGTGCACCGTGAGGCGCGCCACGCCGAGCTGGCGGATGTGCGCGCGGCTCTTCAGCGCACGCCGCAGCCGCCGCTGCTTCTTGGTGATGATCACTTCTTCTTGCCCTCTTTCAACGTGATCTTCTCGTTCGAGTAGCGCACGCCCTTGCCCTTGTAGGGCTCCGGCGGCCGGATGTCGCGGATCTCGGCGGCCACCTGGCCGACCTTCTGCCGGTCGATGCCCTTCACCAGGATCTCCGTCTGGCTCGGGGTCTCGATGCTGATGCCTTCCGGAATCGCAACGTTCACCGGATGCGAGAAGCCGAGCGTGAGGTTGAGGCTCTTGCCCTGCACCGCGGCGCGAAAGCCGACGCCCACCAGCTCCAGCTTCTTCTCGTAACCCCTGGTCACACCGCGCACCATGTTGGCAAGGTGCGCACGCGTGGCACCGGCGCGCGTGCGCGCCAGCCCCGGATCCGAATAGCTGATCTCGAGCTTCTTCTCGCTCTGCACCACCGACACCCCGCTCGAGAGCGGCAGGCTGAGCGAGCCCTTGGCGCCCTTGATGGTCACCCCTTCCGGGGCGATGGTCGCGGTCACTCCCTGGGGCAGATCGACCGGAGCTTTGGCAATTCTCGACATGAGGCCCTTCTTTACCTGACTCTCAAGCAACGATGCAAAGCACTTCGCCACCCTGCCCGCTGGCACGCGCCTGGCGGTCGGTCATGACGCCCTTGGGCGTCGACACGATCACCGTGCCCATGCCGCCGAGCACCTTCGGCAGCTCGTCCTTGCCGCGGTAGATGCGCAGTCCCGGACGGCTGACACGCTCGAGGCGGTCGATGACCGGGCGGCCCTCGAAATACTTCAGCCCCACCGTCAGGCGCGGCTTGCCGCCATCCGCATCGAGGCGAAAGTCGGCGATGTAGCCCTCATCCTTCAGCACCTTGACGATGGCGGTCTTCAGGCGCGAGGAGGCGAGCTGCACTTCGCTCTTGCCCGCGGTCTGGCCGTTGCGGATGCGCGTCAAAAGGTCAGCGATCGGATCGGTCATGCTCATGCGGCGCCCCTCACCAGCTGGCCTTGGTAAGGCCGGGGATCTCGCCGCGGTTGGCGACCTCGCGGATCTTCACCCGCGAGAGGCCGAACTTGCGGTACACGCCCCGGGTGCGCCCGGTAATGGCGCAGCGATTGCGGTGCCGCGACGCACTGGCGTCGCGCGGCTGCGCCTGCAGCTCCGCCTGGGCGGCCTGGCGCGCTTCGGGCGAAGTCCTGGGGCTTCGGATGAGCTCCTTGAGCTTCGCGCGCCTGACCGCGTACTTTTTCACGATCCCGGCGCGACGCTTCTCGCGCTCGACCATGCTCGTCTTCGCCATAGACTTAAGGTTCCTGTTACTTCCGGAACGGGAAGTTGAATGCCTCGAGCAACGCTCGGCCGTGACGGTCATCTTTGGCCGTCGTAGTAATGGTGATGTCCATGCCCCGCACCTGATCGACCTGGTCGTACTGGATCTCGGGGAAGATCAGCTGTTCCTTCACGCCCAGGGTGTAGTTGCCCTGGCCGTCGAAGGCGCGCGGCGAGACGCCGCGGAAATCGCGGATGCGCGGCATCGCGATGTTGATCAGGCGGTCGAGGAACTCGTACATGCGCCGGCCACGCAGCGTCACCTTGGCGCCGATGGCAAGCCCGGCACGGATCTTGAAGGATGCGATCGCCTTACGTGACTTGGTGATGAGCGGCTTCTGGCCGGTGATCTTGATCAGATCCGCCACCGCCGCATCCATCGCCTTCTTGTCGGCGGCCGCCTCGCCCACGCCCATGTTGACCGTGATCTTCTTGATGCGCGGCACCTGCATGATGTTGTCGATCTTCAGATCCGCGCGCAGGCGCGGAACGATCTGCTCGCGGTATTGCTGTTGTAGCCTGGCCATAGCCTTATCTTTAGCGATTGCCCGTGGTCTTTCAGACCTCGAGCATCTCTCCGTTCGATTTGAAGAAGCGCACGCGCTTGCCGTCGGCGAGCGTCTTGATGCCGATGCGATCGGCCTTCTTCACGCCCGGGTTCCAGATCGCGACCTTCGATATCGGCAGCGGCATCTCCTTCTCGATGATGCCGCCCGGCTTGCCCGCCTGCGGGTTGGGCTTGGTGTGCTTCTTCGCCATGTTGACGCTCTCCACCAGCACGCGTCCGTCGGCGAGCACCTGCAGCACGCTGCCGCGCCGGCCCTTGTCGCGCCCCGACATCACGATCACCTGGTCGCCCTTGCGTATCTTGTTCATATCAGAGCACCTCGGGTGCGAGCGATATGATCTTCATGAACCGCACGTTGCGCAGCTCGCGCGTCACCGGCCCGAAGATGCGGGTGCCGATCGGCTCGAGCTTGTTGGTCAACAGCACCGCCGCATTGCCGTCGAAGCGGATCAGCGAACCATCCGCGCGGCGCACGCCGCGCTTGGTGCGTACCACCACCGCATCGTAGACCTCGCCCTTCTTGACCTTGCCGCGCGGGATGGCGTCCTTGACGCTCACCTTGATGACATCGCCCACGGTCGCGTAACGGCGGCGCGTGCCGCCGAGCACCTTTATGCACATCAGCGTGCGCGCGCCGCTGTTGTCGGCGGCATTCAGCATTGTGCGCATCTGGATCATGATTCAAACCTGCTTTCGCACCTGAAGGTGGCCGCAGCGCCGTTAGCGCCCGGCAGCCTTCTTCTCCACTACCTCGAGCAAGCGCCACGACTTGTGTCGCGACATCGGCCGGCACGGGGTGATGATCACGAGGTCACCCTCCTGCGAGGCACCGTTCTCGTCGTGCGCCAGAAGCTTGGTCGTGCGGCGGATGAACTTGCCGTAGGTCGGATGCTTGATCAGCCGCTCGACCTCGACCGCGATGGTCTTCTGCATCTTGGTGCTGACCACGCGCCCGGTGAGCGTGCGTGCGCCCTTGGCTTCCGGCGCGTTGCCCTGTGTCTCGCTCACTTGTCCTTACCTCCGCCGCCGGCCGTGCGCTGCTGGCGCTGTATCGTCTTCACGCGCGCGATGTTGCGGCGCGCGGTACCGAACTGATCGGGCTTGGGTTGCTGCCCGGTGGCGCGCTGCATGCGCAGCGCGAACTGTTCCTTGCGCAGCTTCACGAGCTCCTCGCTGAGCTCGGCCGCCGACTGCTTGTGCAGCTTTTCGCGGTACTGCTGCAGTTGCCCGAGTTTCATCAGCGCACCTGCCGTTTCACGAACGAGGTGGACACGGACAGCTTCGAGCCGGCCAGGCGAAACGCCTCGCGGGCCGTGACTTCGTCCACGCCCTCCATCTCGAACAACACCTTGCCGGGCTGCACGCGCGCCACGTAGTACTCAACGTTGCCCTTGCCGCTGCCCATGCGCACTTCCAGCGGCTTCTTGGTGATCGGCACGTCCGGGAACACGCGGATCCAGATCTGTCCGCCGCGCTTCACGTAGCGCGCCATGGCGCGGCGCGCCGCCTCGATCTCGCGCGCCGTCATGCGGGCACGGCTGGTCGCCTTCAGTCCGAACTCGCCGAAGGAGACGTTGGCGCCGCGCTGCGCAAGACCGCCGTTGCGGCCCTTGAACTGCTTGCGGTACTTGGTGCGTTTGGGCTGAAGCATGAGCTTGGGTTCCTGAAGCCTTAGGCCTGTGCCGGGGCTTCGGCCGGCGCGGCGGCGGCGGGCGCGGCGGCAGCCGCGGCGACCGGGGCGACCGGCGTGGCGGCGGCCGGCACCGCTTCGGCTTCGGCGGCCTGCTGTGCCAGCTGGGCCTTGTCGAACACTTCGCCCTTGAAGATCCACACCTTGACGCCGATGACGCCATAGGTGGTGCGGGCCTCGGACAGCCCGTAGTCGATGTCGGCGCGGAAGGTGTGCAGCGGGATGCGCCCCTCGCGATACCACTCGGTGCGCGCGATCTCCGATCCGTTCAGGCGCCCGGAAACGCGCACTTTGACACCCAGCGCGCCGCTTCTCATGGTGCTCATCACGGCGCGCTTCATGGCGCGACGGAACATCACGCGCTTCTCGATCTGCTGCGCGACGCTGTCAGCCACCAGCTGCGAGTCGAGCTCGGGCTTTCTGATCTCGGCGATGTTCAGGCGCACGTCGGTGACCACCATGCCCAAAAGCGCGGCCGTCTCCTGGCGCAGCTTCTCGATATCCTCGCCCTTCTTGCCGATCACGATGCCCGGGCGCGCGGTCTGGATGGTGATGTTCACCTTCTTGGCGGCGCGCTCGATGAGGATGCGGCTGACGGAGGCGTCCTTGAGCTTGTGCTTGAGGAACTCGCGCACGCGGTAGTCGGTGTACAGGTGCAGCGGGAACTGCTTCCTGCCGGCGTACCAGCGGCTGGTCCAGTCGCGGGTGATGCCGAGCCGGATGCCAATCGGATTGACCTTCTGACCCATGCGTTAATCCTTCTTGCCGTCGCCGACGCCGACGGTGATGTGACTGTTGCGCTTGATGATGCGCGCGCCGCGGCCCTTGGCGCGTGCGGCAAAGCGCTTGAGCGACGGCGCCGCATCCACCTGTATGAGCGAAACCTTCAGTTCGTCGATGTCGGCGCCGTGATTGTGCTCGGCGTTGGCGACCGCCGACTCGAGCACCTTGCGCACCAGCTCGGCGCCCTTCTTGGGCATGAACTTAAGCGTCGAGATCGCATTGCCGACGCTCTGGCCGCGAACCACGTCCGCCACCAGCCGGCATTTCTGCGGCGAGATGCGCGCGTAGCGCAATTTGGAGGTCACCTGCATCGTGCTGTCCTCGCCCCTTTAGGTGGCGGCGGCCTCCACCTTGCGATCGCCCGAGTGCGCCTTGAAGGTGCGGGTGGGGGCGAACTCGCCGAGCTTGTGGCCGACCATGTTCTCGGTGATCAGCACCGGGATGTGCTGGCGGCCGTTGTGCACGGCGATCGTGAGTCCCACCATCTCCGGGATCACCATCGAGCGGCGCGACCAGGTCTTGATGGGCTTGCGATCGTTCTTGGCGGAGGCCACCTGCACCTTCTTGGCGAGGTGCAGATCGACGAACGGGCCCTTTTTCAATGAACGTGGCATGTGTGCTTACGCCTTGGCAGATCAGCGGATGCGGTTCTGGCGGCGCTGGACGATCATGTTGTCCGTGCGCTTGTTGTGACGGGTCTTCAGTCCCTTGGTGTTCCAGCCCCACGGCGACACCGGGTGCGGGTTGCCCTGGCCGGACTTGCCCTCGCCACCGCCGTGCGGGTGGTCGACAGGATTCATGGCAAGGCCGCGCACGGTCGGGCGGATGCCCTTCCAGCGCTTGGCGCCCGCCTTGCCGTAGCTGCGCAGGTTGTGCTCATCGTTGCCGACCTCGCCGAGGGTGGCGCGGCAGTCGATGTGCACCTTGCGCGTCTCGCCCGACTTCAGGCGCAGGTACGCGTAGATGCCCTCGCGCGCGGTGAAGGACACCGAGCTTCCGGCGCTGCGCGCCAGCTGTCCGCCGCGGCCGGGCTTCATCTCCACGTTGTGGATGATCGAGCCCACCGGCACGTGGCGCAGCGACATCGCGTTGCCCGACTTGATGGGCGCATCGGCGCCCGAGCGCACTTCATCGCCAGGCTTCATCCCCTTGGTCGCGAGGATGTAGCGCCATTCCCCGTCCGGGTACTTGATGAGCGCAATGTGGCTGGTGCGGTTGGGGTCGTACTCCAGGCGCTCGACCACGCCTGCGATGCCGTCCTTGTCGCGCTTGAAATCGATGATGCGGTACTTCTGCCGCGAGCCGCCGCCGACGTGGCGCGTGGTGATGCGGCCGAAGTGATTGCGCGCACCGGTCTTGTTCTGGTGCGTGGTGAGGGCCTCGTGCGGGCCGCCCTTGTGCAGGTGCGAGCGGTCGATCCTGACCACCGCGCGCGTGCCTGGCGTTCTGGGCTTGAACTTGATGAGAGCCATTGCGATTTCCTAGGCCTTGGCGCGGGCTTCGTAGTCGATCGTCTGACCGGACTGAAGACTCACGTAGGCCTTCTTCCAGTCCTGCGTGCGCCCGTGCGTCTTGCCGAAACGGCGTGTCTTGCCCGGCTCGTTCACCACCTGCACGCCTGCCACCTTGACTTCGAACATCAGCTCGACGGCCTTCTTGATGTCGGTCTTGGTGGCCTCGCGGCGCACGCGGAAGGTGTACTGGTTGTGGTTCTGCATGGCGAGCGAGGTCTTCTCGGTCACATGCGGAGCGATGAGTACGCTCATCAGCTGCTCGCGGTTCATGGCAGGCGCCCCTCGATCATCTTCACCGCGCCCACCGTCATCAGCACCTTCTCGTAGGCGGCCAGCGAAAGGGGATTCAGCGAAGACACCCCGATCACTTCAACGTGCGGCAAGTTGCGCGCGGCGAGCGAGAGCTTCTCATCGCTCGCCTCGACCACGATCAGGACCGAGCTGAGCGACCACTCCTTGAGCTGGCTCGCCAGCAGCTTGGTCTTGGCAGCCTTCAGCTCGATCCCGTCGGTGACCAGGAGGCGCTCGGTGCGCGCTAGTTCCGAGAGCATCGAGCGGATCGCGCCGCGGTACATCTTGCGATTGACCTTCTGCGCGAAATCGCGCGGCTTGGCCGCGAAGGTCCTGCCGCCACCGACCCAGATGGGTGAGCGGCTGGAGCCCGCGCGCGCCTGGCCGGTGCCCTTCTGCGCGTGCGGCTTTCTGCCGCCGCCGCGAACCTCGGCACGCGTCTTCTGCGCCTTGGTGCCCGCACGGGAGGCGTTGCGATAGGCGGTCAGCACCTGGTGCACCAGCGCCTCGTTGAACCTGGCCGCAAAGGTCGTCTCCGACACCTTGAGCGCGGACCCGCCGGTCACTGACTTCAGCTGCGTCATTTCTTGCCTGCCTTGGCCGGATCCTTCGAGGCCCCGGGGCCGGCCTTGAGCGGCGCCACCGTCTTGCGCCTGGCACGGCGGGCGGCCTTGAGCGACGGGCGCACGATCACCTGGCCCCCCTCCGCCCCGGGGACGGCGCCGCGGATCAGGAGCAGATTTCTCTCCAGGTCCACCTGCACCACCTTCAGGTTCTCGGTCGTGCGGCGCACGACGCCCATGTGGCCGGCCATGCGGCGGCCCTTGAACACGCGCCCCGGCGTCTGGCGCATGCCGATGGAGCCGGGCGAGCGATGGGTCAGCGAAACGCCGTGCGTCGCGGGCATGCCGCCGAAGTTGTGGCGCTTGATGGTGCCGGCGAAGCCCTTGCCCATGGTGGTGCCGGTGACATCCACCGCCTCGCCTTCCTTGAAGAGGTCGGCCTTGATCTCGGCCCCGGCCGCCAGTTCGGTCTTGTCGGCGGCGGTGAGGCGAAACTCCACCAGCGCCTTGCCGGGAGCCACGTTCGCGCGCTCGTAGTGCCCCTGCAGCGCCTTGGAATACAGCTGCGGGCGGCGCACCCCGTAGGTGACCTGCACCGCGCGGTAGCCGTCCTTATCCTGTGCCTTCACCTGCGTGACCCGGTTCGGCAGAACCTCGATCACGGTCACGGGCACGGTCTCACCGGCGTCGGTGAACACGCGCGTCATGCCGGCCTTGCGGCCGACGAGTCCGATAGCCATACCTTCCTCTCACTGCTCGGATACGCTGGGCGTCCGAGGCCCATCGGCCGCGAGCTAAGTTATTGAGACAACAAGAGATTTACGCAAGTCGATCGACTGCGTAGTCTCGAGTGGTCTTGGAGCTTCGCGATGGCCCTGTGGGGCTTGCTCCAACCTCGCCCGATGCCGCTTGCGCGACCGGTCCGGCGCCTGAGGCGCCGGGCCCAAAAGGGCGCGCAGTATAGGCGCGCCCGAGCATCCAATCAACCTCAAGTCCCCGGGCATTTCCCCGGCGCCGCCGCCCTCTTGCGAGGGCCGCGCCCTGGGTCTTCAGTTCAGCTTGATCTGCACGTCGACGCCGGCGGGAAGCTCGAGCTTCATGAGCGCGTCCACGGTCTTGTCGGTGGGGTTCATGATGTCCATGAGGCGCTTGTGGGTGCGCAGCTCGAACTGGTCGCGCGCATCCTTGTCCCCGTGCGGGGAGACGAGCACGGTGAAGCGCTCCATCTTGGTCGGCAGCGGCACCGGGCCCTTGACGGTCGCACCGGTGCGCTTGGCCGTCTCGACGATCTCGCGGGCGGAGCTGTCGATCAGGCGATGGTCGAAGGCCTTCAGCCGGATGCGGATGTTCTGGTTCGCCATGGCACTCTCACTTCAGGATCTTGGTTACGACGCCGGCGCCGACGGTCTTGCCGCCCTCGCGGATCGCAAAACGCAGTCCATCCTCCATCGCAATCGGGCTAATCAGCTCGATCGTCATCTTGATGTTGTCCCCGGGCATGACCATCTCCACCCCGGCCGGCAACTCGATCGTCCCCGTCACATCCGTGGTGCGAAAGTAAAACTGCGGCCGGTAGCCTTTGAAGAACGGCGTGTGCCGTCCCCCCTCTTCCTTGCCCAGCACGTACACCTCGCACTCAAAGTGCGTGTGCGGGGTGATGCTGCCGGGCTTGGCCAACACCTGCCCGCGCTCCACCTCTTCGCGCTTGGTGCCGCGCAGAAGTACCCCGACGTTGTCTCCCGCCTGCCCCTCATCCAAGAGCTTGCGGAACATCTCCACCCCGGTGCAGGTGGTCTTCACCGTGGCCTTCAAGCCTACGATCTCCACCTCATCGTTCACCTTGATGATCCCGCGCTCGATGCGCCCGGTCACCACAGTGCCGCGACCCGAGATCGAGAACACATCTTCCACCGGCATCAGAAACGGCTTCTCCACCTCGCGCTTGGGGATCGGGATGTACTTGTCCATCTCCTCCACCAGCTTCACCACCGAGGGCACCCCAATCTCGCTCTTGTCCCCCTCCAGTGCCTTCAACGCCGAACCAATGATGATCGGGGTCTTCTCGCCGGGAAACTTGTAAACCGTCAAAAGCTCCCGCACCTCCATCTCCACCAGCTCAAGCAGCTCCTTGTCATCGACCATGTCCGCCTTGTTCATGAACACCACCATGTAGGGCACCCCCACCTGGCGGGCCAGCAGAATGTGCTCGCGCGTCTGCGGCATCGGGCCATCCGCCGCCGACACCACCAGAATCGCCCCATCCATCTGCGCAGCCCCGGTGATCATGTTCTTCACGTAGTCGGCATGCCCCGGGCAGTCCACGTGCGCGTAGTGCCGGTTCTTGCTCTGGTACTCCACGTGCGCGGTCGAGATCGTGATCCCGCGCGCCTTCTCCTCGGGTGCCTTGTCGATCTGGTCGTACGCCACAAACGTCCCACCGTACGTTTCGGCCATCACCTTGGTCAGCGCCGCCGTCAGCGTCGTCTTGCCATGGTCAACGTGACCAATCGTCCCCACGTTCACGTGCGGCTTGTTGCGCTCGAATTTCTCTTTGGACATGGAAGTTTCCTCAAATGGGCGCACTATCCCGCGGCGCCGAAAAATCCCGACTCACTAACTTTCAACACCAACACCGGCGGCTCGGTCGACTGGAGCCCACGACCGGGATTGAACCGGTGACCTCGTCCTTACCAAGGACGTGCTCTACCTACTGAGCTACATGGGCTCTGGGACTGACTGTGGAGCGGGTAGTGGGAATCGAACCCACGTCATCAGCTTGGAAGGCTGAGGTTCTACCATTGAACTACACCCGCGCTGACGACGCCGATCCGCCGGCCGCCTCCTTCGCAGGTCCGCCTCCCCCTCACACAAGTTGGTGGAGGGGGAAGGATTCGAACCTTCGAAGGCGTAAGCCGGCAGATTTACAGTCTGCTCCCGTTGGCCGCTTGGGTACCCCTCCGCAAAACGAGCCGCGTATTGTGATTTCGAGCTGCGGGGGTGTCAATGCATCCTTGGCCCGAATTTTGCTTGGCCGCGCCGGTCTTTACGCCCCCGCCGGGCGCGCTTCCCCGGACCGCAGCTCCGGGGGCGCAGCGTCCAGGGCCCTAACCGTGCCCCCCGGCCGGGCGCTCGGCGCGGCTCTTGGGCCGTGCGGCCCCGCGCAGACGCTCGATCAGGGCGGTTTCACCGCGCCTCGAGGCGCCCGGACGCATGTCCCGCGGCAGCTCGATCGGGCCGTAGCGGATCCGAAGCAGCCGGCTGACCTCGAACCCGGCCGCCTGCCAGAGCCGGCGGACCTCGCGGTTGCGGCCCTCGTGCAGCACGACCCGGAAAGTGCTGTGGCTGCCGGCCTCAGCGCCCCCGCCGCTTAAGCTTCGACGCGCTTCGCCCGGATCCGCTTCCTCGACGCTGATGCGATCGAATCGGGCCGCCCCATCCTCGAGCTTCACCCCCACCAGGAGCTGGCGCAGGACCTGCGGGGCCGGTCGCCCGCGCAGGCGCACCAGGTACTCGCGTTCTACCTCGCTCGAGGGGTGCATCAGGCGATGGGCCAGCTCCCCGTCGGTGGTCAGGAGCAGCAGCCCCGAGGTGTTCACATCGAGCCGCCCGACGCTGATCCAGCGTCCGTGCGAGGGGGGCGGCAGCCGCTCGAACACCGTCGGGCGCCGCTGCGGGTCGCTGCGGGTGGTCACCTCGCCCAGCGGCTTGTAATAAAGGAGTAGCTCGCAAGGGGCTTCGTGCCCGCCCCTGAGCTCAAGCTTGCGGCCATCGAGCCTCACCTCATCGTCCGGACCGGCCCGATCGCCGAGCTGCGCCGTGCGGCCGGCCACGGTCACGCGTCCGGCGCGGATCCAGTCCTCGACCGTGCGGCGCGAGCCCAGGCCGGCTGCCGCCAGCAGCTTCTGCAATCGGGTCATGCGATCATAACGACAAAGTCTAAAAGAGCGCGTTATGGCTTGTTGCGGGCCGAAGCGCGGGAAGGGTAGAAGGACATCATGATTTACGACAGCATTCTCGGCACCATCGGCAAGACCCCGATCGTGCGCATCCAGCGCCTGGCGCCCCGGCACGTCACGATGTACGTGAAGTGCGAGTTCTTCAACCCGCTCTCGTCCGTCAAGGACCGCCTGGCGATCGGCATCATCGAAGACGCCGAGCGCCGCGGCACGCTCAAGCCCGGCCAGACGGTGGTGGAAGCCACCTCCGGTAACACCGGCATCGCGCTCGCCATGGTGTGCGCCGCCAAGGGCTACCCCTTCGTCGCGGTCATGACCGAGACCTTCTCGGTCGAGCGCCGCAAGATCATGCGCATGCTGGGCGCCAGGGTGCTGCTCACCCCCGCCGCCGAGCGCGGCACGGGCATGGTGAAGAAGGCCGCCGAGCTGGCCGAGAAGCACGGCTGGTTCCTCGCCCGACAGTTCGAGAACGAGGCGAATCCCGCCTACCACCGCAGCACCACCGGACCTGAGATCATCCTGGACTTCGTCGGGCGGCGGCTGGACTTCTTCGTCACGGGCTGGGGAACCGGCGGCACCCTCACCGGGGCGGGCGAGATGATCCGCCTGGCGCGCCCGGAGGTGCAGATCATTGTGACCGAGCCGGCCGGAGCATCTCTTTTGTCCGGCAAGACCTGGGCGCCACACAAGATCCAGGGCTGGACGCCGGACTTCGTACCGAAGGTGCTCAAGAAGGAGGTGGCCCACCGCATCGTGCCGGTGGCCGACACGGAAGCTCTCGAGTGCGCGCGCAATCTCGCCCGCAGCGAGGGCATCTTCTGCGGCATCTCCTCGGGGGGCACCTTCGCCGCCGGCCTGAAGGTCGCCGCCGAGGCGCCGCAGGGGGCGGTGATCCTCGCCATGCTGCCGGACACCGGTGAGCGCTACCTGTCGACCGTGCTGTTCGAGGGGATCGCCGAGGGCGGCGACCCGGAACCCTAGACCTAAGTCCTTTTCTCACAGGCCGCCACCAAACCGCGACGGGTTGCCGATCCCCATGGATGCGCGCCAGTACGCAGCATTGCCGGAGGGCTTTCCGATGTGGCGCGGGGGCGCGCTGTCGGGCGCGCGCATGGCCTACGAGACCTGGGGCACTCTGAATAAGGCGCGCGACAACGCGCTCTTGCTCTTCACCGGCCTCTCCCCTTCCGCTCACGCTGCCGCATCGCCGCTCGATACCAGCGAGGGCTGGTGGGAAGGCATGGTGGGAGCGAAGCTCGCCATCGACACCGAGCGCTTCTTCGTCATCTGCGTCAACTCACTCGGCAGCTGTTTCGGTTCGACCGGTCCGGCCTCGCTCAATCCTGCCACGGCGCAGCCCTACCGCTTAGAGTTCCCGGACCTCTCGATCGAGGACATCGCGCGGGCGGGCTTTGAGACCGTGCGCAGCCTCGGGATCAGCCGGCTCGATACGGTCATGGGACCCTCACTCGGCGGGATGGTGGTGCTGGCGTACGCGGCGCTGTTTCCAAACGCCGCGCGGCGCATGGTGTGCATCTCCGGCACCGCGGCGGCGGCCCCGTTTGCCATCGCGCTGCGTTCCATCCAGCGCGAGACCATCACCAGCGACCCGGACTGGGCGGGCGGCAACTACCCGCCCGAGCGCCCGCCGGCCACCGGCCAGCGCCTCGCGCGCAAGCTCGGCACGGTGACCTACCGCTCGGCCGCCGAATGGCAGCAGCGTTTCGGCCGCGAGCCGATCCGCGCCGACATGGAGGGCCGCGATGCGTTTTCCTCGGAGTTCGCGGTGCAGGGGTACCTGGAAACCCTCGCGCGGCGCTTCGTGAGCGCCTTCGATGCCAACTGTTATCTGTATCTGTCACGTTCCATGGACCGCTTTGATCTTGCGGTGCACGGTGACCCGGTCGCGGTGTTCCGTCGCGCCCAGCTTGAGCGCGCGCTCGTGATCGGGGTGCAGTCGGATCTGCTTTTTTCGGTGTCCGAGCAGCAGGCCGTGGCGCGGTTTCTCGAGGCCGCCGGCACTTCGACGCGCTTCGCGCCGCTGCCGTGCATCGAAGGACACGACGCTTTCCTGGTCGACATTAAGACATTCGGCGACGAAATCGGGGCGTTCCTGAGCGGCGAGGAAAAGCCTGGCCGGAATTAAGTTCAGTGGCTCCGGATTGCGGCGCGTGCGGAGGCATAATGGCACGGGGCCCGAACTCAACAAAAATGGCAGCAGGATTCTGCGGGTAGCAAATGGAACGCCGACTTCATACCAGGCATAGATCGGAAG